>Ga0206974_1190_pt2 | contig 10707 bp, 11 predicted proteins | sample Alteio_BWOrgHeat_84_FD_152920 | JGI IMG/M metagenome (GOLD analysis project Ga0206974, IMG submission 152920) | Enriched cells from forest soil in Barre Woods Harvard Forest LTER site, Petersham, Massachusetts, United States -... | ecosystem: Environmental > Terrestrial > Soil > Temperate forest >... | reverse complement strand
TATTCCCAAACCAAATATTTCCGTATCGGTCCTGAAAAACACATGCAATGTGATTGTCGCTTAACCCATTTGAAGCATTAATTACAGTAAAGTTTTTTCCATTAAAATAACACGCTCCTTTTTCGGTGCCTATCCAAATATTGTTGTCCTTGTCTTCAAACAAACTGATGATTTTATTATCCGGTAAACCATGGATTTCGGTGTAATGGTGAAAACGCTTATTTTTAAAAACCGACAACCCTCTGTCGGTGCCCACCCAAATTTGCCCGAGATGGTCTTTCATCAATGTTCTGATCCCGTCACTGAGTAATCCGCGATCTCTTGGATAGTAAATGAATTTTCCATTATCATAAATGGCAATGCCATTATTGAGCGTACCCAACCATATTCTGCCTTCGTTGTCTTCAGTGATCGCTTTTATATAGTTTTCAGGCAAACCATTGTTGATATTGAAGGTGTGGAATTCCCCATTTTCAATATAAGTTGCACCGCCATTGGCTGTTCCAAACCAAATGCGACCTTTGCTGTCTTCAAAAATTGCGCGAATGTTATCGTCGGGCAATCCCTGATTTTTAAAATAATATTTTATCTCTTCACCATCATATAAGTTTACACCGGCACTTTCCGTAGCGAGCCACATATTGCCGTTGGCATCCTCCATCATCGCATAAACAGAGGCTTGTGACAATCCTTCTTCTACCGAAATTCTTTCAAAATAGTATTGTTGGGAAAATGCCGCTTTGCAAAGCAGCACACAGAAAAGTAAATATTTAATTTTTTGATTCATGTCCAATCAGGGCTTAATACGCCGAAGGTAGAAAGAGGTTCTGTTTAGTAGGTAAAAATCAAAAATAAGAAAGTATAGCGATTGTATTTGTAAATTACCCGAGATCGATTATATTTGCACCCTCTCTTTGGAGAAAGTTCTTTAAATAACGCGAAAGTAGCTCAGTTGGTAGAGCACGACCTTGCCAAGGTCGGGGTCGCGGGTTCGAGTCCCGTCTTTCGCTCCATAAGAGAAAACCCTGTTAGCAGGGTTTTTTCTTTTAGTTTGCCTTGGTGGTGGAATGGTAGACACGCAGGACTTAAAATCCTGTAGTAGCAATACTGTGCGGGTTCAAGTCCCGCCCGAGGTACTATGAAAAACCGCAATTAGTTGTTAATCAATTGATTGCGGTTTTTTCATTAATGACTTGTCAAACATTTGTCAAACATTTTGCCTTTTCTAATTAATACATAAACATTATATGGAAAACTTATTTGAATGTCCGAAACAGGAAGTCTGGCTTCAAAGAGATATGTTTATTGATAACGAAATTGAATCAGCGGATAGAGGTGGGCATTATGCCAGCGATCACTCAATTGCTCTATTTATGGATCTGCGAATTGCTTATTGTGCAGGCGCTTGGCTTTCTGTAATTATTATGTCGATTTCTATAATTGATTCTCATTTAAGAGAAACAGAAGCGGATGATAATAAAATTGGTACTGCAAAGCTTCTTAGTGATTACTATACAGGTGAGGATATTGATTGGCTAAGAAAATTGAGAAATAAATATGTTCATCATAATCTTGATAAACCAATTTTTGAAATGAATGCTTGGTTTAACAATCAGGATCAATGGGAACAAGATGCTACAAAAGCCGTTAAAATGATAATTGTAGCTTTATTTCAAAACGGCGCAGGAACCTGAAATTAACATGCGTACTGTAAAAGTCAATTAGAAAAGGTAAATAGTACCCTTATAAAATTTGTATTTTTATCACATGTACTACCGTCGAAAAGTCATATTAGCCCTTTTAGAATCGTTTAATGGAGAATTGGGGAAAATCTCTTTTCAAAAGCTATTGTTTTTGTTTACCCGGTATCAGGAAAAACCTGCTTTTGATTTTGTTCCATACAAACAAGGTTGTTTCTCATATCAATCATACGCTGACATGCGTACTATGATGAAATACAATATGGTTTCTGATGAAAAAGACAAATGGACTAAGACTGATAAAATAAGTTATACAAGCACTTTGACCGTCAAGGATAAACAAACTCTCCTTTATATTAAAAATCGTTTTGGCAAATCCTCCAGTGACGAACTAATTGAATATACTTATAAGAATTACCCTTACTATGCTTATAAAAGCACCATTTCTAAGAAATTTTTGAATGCGGAAGAACTAAACAAAGTTTCTAAAACTGTACCGAAAAACAACGAAACTGTTTTATTTACTATCGGATATGAAGGAATTAGTTTAGAACAATATCTAAATAAACTCATTTTGAATAATGTCAAAATGCTATGCGATGTACGTAAAAATTCACTTAGCATGAAATACGGATTTTCAAAAAGCCAATTGCAAAAAGCCTGTGAAAATCTTGATATAAAATACATTCATATTCCAGATCTAGGTATTGATTCTGATAAACGGCAGAGTCTAAATTCTCAAAAGGATTATGATATTTTGTTTAAGGAATATGAAAAAACGACACTTGTTTCTAAGAAGACAACAGTACATCAAGTGCTGGAGATTTTAGAAAATAACCAACGTATTGCCCTTACTTGTTTTGAAGCTCACCAATGCCAATGCCATAGAGGAACTTTAGCCAAAGCCATTACTCAATTACCTGAATGGAAATACGAATTAACGCATTTGTAAAATGGCCCTAACAAAGGTTCTCATTACGGTAAAAACTTATCCAACTATTTCTGTAAAATATGAAGAATTGGTGTGTACCGCAGGGTTTCGAGAAGATGGAACGTGGATAAGGATTTACCCTGTTCAGTTCCGAAAAAAGGCTTATCATGAACAATATGCCAAATATCAGTGGATTGAAATCGATTTAGTAAAAAATGATAGTGATTTCAGACCAGAAAGTTATAGACCCTATTCTCATGATACAGAAATAAAAATTGTCGGAAAAATACCAGCGGATGGAGATACATGGCATGAGCGAAGGAAAATTGTTTTAAATAAAGTCTATTATAATTTAACCGAACTTATAGCAGAAGCAAAAGACAGAAGCATAGAAACATCACTAGCTGTTTTCAAACCAACAAAAGTTTTAGATTTTAAATGGGAACCGGTTGAGAGAGAATGGGACGAAAAAAAATTAGCAGCACTTAAGCAATTCAATTTATTTGAAACTACCTCCGAAAATAAATTGGAAGTGGTTAAAAAACTACCTTTTAAATTTTCTTATTTTTTTGCAGACGATCAGGGTACAGAAAGCACTATAATGATTGAAGACTGGGAGGTTGGTGCATTATTTTGGAAAATGTTTGAAAAACTTGGAAATGAAGAAGAAGCTTGCAAAACAGTTCGCGAGAAATATCTTGATGATTTCGCAAAAACAAAAGACCTTCATTTTTATCTGGGAACATCAGCGCAATTCCACTTGGTTGCACCTAATCCATTTTTGATAATCGGCACCTTTCATCCTAAAAAAATAATACAACAAAGCCTGTTTTAACGTTGTAAACAAAAACTCAAATTCCTCTATTTGTTTTTAAATTACTTTCAGTTGTTTGGCTATCCCTCTTAAGCACGATCAAAATTTCTTTTGCAAGCTCGCTAACAAGTAGGTTTTTGCATGCTGCAGCATATTCTAAAACGATATTTTGATCTTCAATTTTAAGCCTTAGTTTTTTTAGACCAATTGCTAAAAAGAATTCGAGCAAACCTTCACCATGTTCGGTTTTATAAGTGTCAATCATACTTTCGATTAGTGTTCTCATTTTTAAGCTAGCATCCATATCTAAATCGAATGCTAGGGATTCCGGTTTCGCTGCTCTCAATATAGCTGCCTGCAAAATTCCGTCATTATATCTATAAAAGGTGTCAGGATTTAAAATATTTCTGACATAATGAGATTGTTGTAAAGAATAAGGAGAATTGATTCCCATCTGTTCCATATTATGCAGAACAGAAGAAATCGTGAAATATATTTCAGATTGAGCAACCTTCGATTCCTTATAGGGAAAATCCCAAAAAGCAAAACCTTTTCTCAGTAATAGAGGCTTGTTGTTATACTTAGGTAAAAATACTTGACTAGAGAATCCAGTGGTATTTCTATTTAATAAAAGTTGTTCCCTTCTTTTCGTTGCAAACGTATGAAGTACACCGTTAGACGACATATTTCCCAGCATTGATTCCCAAAAATCTTTTTCTTGCTTCCATGTAGAATTATATTTTTCGTTTGAGCAAAAAATTTCTTCTACACATACTACAGGGCGAAAATCACTACTATCAGAGCCTTTATTCAAATTCGTTTTGAGTGCTTTACTATATGCTTCACTAACTGTCCTTATTATTCCTACAAAGTAAATTATACTGATTTTATCGTGTGCTCTTAAAGATCTGCTTATATGCAAAAGATGTCTTCCTGTTACTATTGAAGACGCAACAATTACTACACTTCCTTCAGTATTCTTTTTAATTTTCTGCTTCATTTCATCAATATGAACCAAATCTGGAGGAGTAGAACAATTTATTTGGCTGGCAATTTTCTCCGCAAGAGTTTTTGAGCCAATATCGGGTAGATATACTAAATATTTGATGTTCGCTGGAATGTTGGTATTTACAAGTTTTTTGAATTTTTGAGAGTATTTTTTAAAGTTTTTCGCCTGTGTAAACAGCTTTATTGTATCAATGAAAATTTCGTAATTATTTGATGGATTGGTGTCTTCCTTGTGATACGTCCGTATTAAAGAATTTTCCTTTGAATTACTTCTGTAATTAGAAATGAATTCATTTAAAAATTTTGGTGCGCAGAATTTTGCTGATATGTCTATTTTGGCAACTTTGGGTTGAACAGTTAAAAAAACATCCCCTTTAATTGGAATTGCCCTAGAGTAGTTTTTACAATGTGAACAAGTGGTTTCATTATCGGCTGTCTCAAATTCCGGAATTCCATTTACAAAATCTTCGTTTTTCGTCAAATCGCACAGAATATTACTCGCATGCCCATTGTATTTATGTTTTGGTCCAATAAAAAACAACACCAGAATTTGGTGTTTTTCTGCAAGTTGATTTTGAAGCATGCGATCAATAATATTCCCTGAAGTTGATGCAGAAACTATAATGAGATCATCATGACCAAATATTGTTTTTCTAGATTCAAATACTGAGTACGATTCAAAACTATTTATTATCGGTGCGTTAAAGCTGGCTTTGAAGCGCCTCTTTAATTCAACCAATGCAAAAGGTATTACGTTGATCGACGAAGTGTCACAATATATTTTCACATTTTTCGTAAAAAATGGCAGTAATTGAAATGCGATGAAAAAGATTTCATTACTATTGATTAGGATATTTCCTGTTCTAATAAATTTAGAACAATGTTTGTTTGAAGGGAATATAAAATGATGATCTGCTGAAGATTCTACTAAACCACCCCTTTTAATAAAAATTTGAGTTGATCCATGTCTAAGTAAATTTTTCATGAATCCCTTATCACTTCCTTTATCAATAGGTTTTGATGATTTAATTAAACCCAACTCATCGTATTTGTAGACAAAATAATTGGAATCAAAATAATCATCACCTTTACTGGGAACTCGCTTAAACGTTTCATCTTTTAATGTTGTAAAGAAGGATAGAAGTTTCGCGTTTGAGTAGGCGGGAATTATTACAACGAGCTTATCTGACAAACTATGAGTTTGGAAGAACTCTTTTATTTCCTCTGAAAAATGATTTTGATTTTCATATTTCTCTTGATGAAGAAATATTACTGTAATAGAAGTTGATTTTTTAAAACTTGTATTATCGACATACTGAAAGATGTAAAGATTATTTTCCATGTATTCTGTAGTCAAGTGGGTAAATTATTGAAATTAGGGTTCCTGTAGCTTCAGGATGCATTTTGAAAGACTCCGGTGTGTTTTCTAGCCAATCATAAAGTATAATATCAGATGGGGTTTTATGTGCTTTATATCTATGGCGTTTCATATTTCTAAACACATCAACTCTTCCGGATTTTATTCTAATAAAACCTTTACCATCTATTGTTTGGAGCACTCTATCTAATCCCAAACCTTTTATTTCTTTATCAGCACCAACAGCAGAAGTATTTCGTTTGTGCAGGCATTCCTTAATTATTTCTACTTCTTCTTCTATGGAAATCCCTTCTAGCGAACTAGTTTTTTTATACCTTTTGACTAGTCCTGGACCACTATCTAAAACTGATATTTCTAGTAAATAAACTTCATTTTGTTTATTTAGATGAAATGCGGAGTCGAAATATTCTAACAGTCCCGGTTGTTTGTTATAATAATTGCCAATATGAGAATCAATTCTTCTTTTATGAAATTTAAGGTATACCGCTCTTATGTTGGGGTATAGATTGAATCCCTTTTCGTCCGTTCTTGCATGTTCATGTGTATTGTTAAATAATTCATGAATAATTGCTGAAAACGCCACTATGACAGAGTCTCCAAGAGCGCTTTTGAAGGTTTCTCTACTATTGTTTTTTAATTTTTGATAGGCTGGATATAAAGTGTAATCAAGAGCTCCTTCAGGAAGAATATCTTCCAATTCATAAAAAGCCCTCGAATAACCTCTTTTACTTAAGTCATGATCGAAACAAAAAATTGGTGTTGATTCATTTTTTGGTAAAGTAAAATACTCCATGTGTTGAAAGTATTTTTTACTAGGAGCTTTTAGCTCTTGACGTATATCTTGCCTACTTCGATTAAGTATTTTCTTTTTCCCATGATAAAACAACTAAGGGGTATACAAATTCCTTAAATAGGTATTCTTCATATTCTTTTATGTCATTTACTGGTAAAATTAGAGTTCCTGAATAGTCAGAACGCACCCATGTTGCAGCAAATTGAATTAGTGAAAACAGCACACCAAAATCATTGTTTTCTAGTTGTTTTGGGAGCAACAAATCAATTTTTCTTTTTAGCTTTTCTTTTGTTTTCAGGTCTTCGTATAACTGATCAATGTCTGATATTGTAATATTTTTTTTTATTTCGATCATAATTGATTAGGCGCCTTTATTAGGACACATTCTAATATAAACATAGCTGTTTTTAGTTTCAAAGCAACCTTTGTAATCAGAATTTTTAGAGGTCAGCTATTATTTTGACTCTTCATTTATACCAATTCCATACATGAGCTCTGATGGAGTTATCTTGAAAGCATAAGCAATCTTGCACAACATAATCATTGTCAAATTTTGCTCATTACGAAGCAGTCTTCTAATTGTAGTTTCACTACACCCGGCAGCCTCGGCAAGATGGGAATTATTGCTGCTGAATTTTTCTTTATGCAATTTGGAAATCCTTTTCACAAGCTCTTCCTGTAAGGAATTGAGTTGGCGTTCGATTTGAGCTTTTGTGATTGGCTTTTCCATATCAGCAAATAAAGCTCTGAGTGCATAAAATATCTATTTTTTAACTCGACGTATGCGTCGAATTTATTATCTTGAGCAAAATTTTAAAAACATGAAATTAAAAGCCACCCTAATTCTGCTAATGGCGGTATTCTATCAATTTAGCTTGAATGCACAACAAAACTATGTTTACAAAGGCAACGAAAAGTTTATCGCAACGCCAACTTTCAATTTTGTTTTAAATAGTGATTATTGGGGGAGCAATCTTTTGGGGGTTACTATTGCAAAAACTTTAACCGGTGGGTACTTAATGCTTGAAAAAGAAACACCCTTTGAACACAACTATATTGGAGGAACGGTAACAATTTTTCTCGCCGATGGCACAATGATTACATGCACAGATAAAAAAATGAAAGATCATGTGGATGATAAATCAATCACACTATATCTTTTCACCGAGGCAGAAATGGAACGTCTGAAAACAGTTAATATAAGTCGAATTAGATTTTCAATTTATGATCAAATTGGAGACAAGTCTGAAGGGAAAAATTTAACAGCTGACAATAAAAAAATGTTTTCCCAGTATGGAGAACCGCAAACATATAACACCGAAAGTGAAGTTTCTAAACTTTACAAGTGAACGAAATGAAAAAAGAGGAATTAATTCAATTTTTTGAAGAAGTCTTAAGGACATCAGATCCTGTAAAATTTTATTACCTAGATCACGACTTCACAACTCAGGATGGGCTCGCAGAAAATGAAGTTGTATGTAATTTCTGGATAACAGAGTTCAACAGGGTAAATCCATCTCAATGTGATGAAATATATCGAGAATCCGCCGTAATAGATAAAAGAATCCCGTTTGAAGATTTGAAATATGAATTATATTCCAGATTACTGCGGATACTACCGGCAGCAATACATAAGCTACATGAAGATTTTCGATTTAAATGGAGCTTTGAAAAAACAATTGATAATCCTCAAAAACGAAAAGCTATAGTTCGAGAAGCCGGTAAAAATGTCGATTCTGAATTTATTTCAAACCAAAATGTGAACCCCAAAAACCTCAACAAGATTCTCATAGTTGATGTTGACACATCGCTTCCGGATGATGATGCAATCAAGGTATATAACCTATCCAGCATGGAGGGACGAGAAAGATCCTCCTCTGAAGATATTGATCCTAGGCTTGATATCTGCGCACTTGCTTTAGGGTTATCCTCAATGATTCGTAGTGCAGAAAAGAAAGGGTATTATAAATCCGGGAAAGGAATGGAAGCCGCTATTGCTTTAATGGGCGAATACTATGCTGATCCAAAACATTGATCCAAAAACATATATATGATAATATGAGAGCAAGCGTATTCACAAGGCTGCATTTTTGCCTACTAGACAAAAAAATGAGATTTTGATTATACACGGTATATACGTACGTAAGGCAAAAAGTACATCATTTAATGAGAGAGTAAAGGTGATTATTATCTAGGATAACTTATTGATTATTAATGCTCAAATTTGAGAAGACTCTCTGAAAGTTCATTTTTGAGGGGGTTCAACGCGAGAGTAAAGGTGGTTTATTAAACCGGTCGGATGGGTGTTGTTTTTTTCCTGACGTGGCATGTTTGCCTATACAAGAATTTTTCCAACAAAAGTGACTGGGGGTGGGTATCATTTTTTTAAAAGGCATCTCTTTCCCGCGCAACAACCTCTTTGATTTTCATATCCAACTCACTAGTTAGGTCACTAATCACAACAAGTTGCTCAGCCTTGTTTGCTTTCTGGACTTTATCTTTTAGCCGTTTTATTGACATTTTAGATGCACCCGCCATTCTTCCTTGATCTATTAAATCTATCACAGCGTTTTGTCCTCCAGCTGCATTTATACCCATGTGAAAAATTGTGTTTTCAAATTCTTTAGTATTGCCTGAGAAGACAGGATTGAGTATAATTCTTTTTTCTTTGTGAACTTTCAAGTATTCCCTTTCCCAAATGGACAGACATTGAGAATAAAACCCCTCCTCATGAATCATTGACAATAACAACTTAGGCATATTGAATTGCTGCAGTAAATATTTGACCAACTGTACTTCATATCGTAGGATGTTTTTCCCCGGTTCTATTGTTGCAAAAGTTGGTTTGTCGTGTTTCTTGAGCTCTTTTACTTTGTCATAAAAAACTATTTTCCTTCTTCCATTGATATAATTAAGGCCGAATGGGTACACTCGTTTCTCATATCTGGAAGCATTTCCAAAACATTTCAAATATTCTGCTGGCACTTTCTCAACGTAAATGTTTTCGCTAAAATCAATCCGCGAAACTCTTGCCAGATCAAACGGTAAGTGAAGAGTATCTGAAAGCATCATAATCGCATCTTTAGTCGTTCGTCTGTCAAGGGTTTTTAAGTTGTTTCCATAAAAAAATTTGCAAAGGCTACCTGTAACCCAAAGACCCGTTTCCTTTATATCAACGTGAAGGTTGTTTACCTTACCCAATACACAGGGTCCAAATTTACGACTATCCTTTTCATCATACACATCAATCAAAGGTGCCACTTCAGTCAGCAAATCAGTGTAAGGGGTATTCTCCTTCGCCAGCCATATTTTTACCGTGTCAAACATTTTTTGCCGGTAACAAAAAGCGTTACCAAAACCATATTGATATATAGTGACTTTGTTTATTTTGATTGTTTCGAGGATACTATACTTTGGAGCTTCCATTGATTGGTTTGAGTTTAGTCTCAACTTCATTTCTTTTGTAATAAACCCGATTTCCTATTCCGTAGGGAATGAGCTTTCCTTTTTTCGTCCAGTTATGAATGGTTGAAATATCACATTTTAACATTTCGGAAACCTCTGTGCGTGTCAAATACTCAGTGGGTACTTTCGGTTCAAAGTTTTGTTTGATGTCGGTAAGTTGATTTTGTAGCCCTTGAATAATATCATTGAATTGTTCAAGAGTTAATTCGGAGATGATAATTGAATTTTTCATTTGTCTTGTTTTTAAGTTTAGACAAATATTCAATCACATCATGGGTGATGGAAAGCACAAAGTTGTGCTATTTTCAGCACACTTATTTTTGTTATTTAAATTGAGCTAATACTATTGAAAAAGCTCGGAGTCTACTTTTGCTTTCGTTATTTCTAGTACTAATCCTGTCAATCAAATCTTCACCGCCGTTTCTTTCTTTTACGAAAGAAATCAATACCGAGTGCCTAACTAATTTGTGAATCATTTTTTCCTTTTCCATTTTCTTGAAAATAAATGAATAAGTTGCCAATGGGTATTTTTGTATGTCATCTTTTAGCTCTTCGCATAGGGCTTCAAAGAAGAAAAAAGATTTATACTCAATCCTGTCTTCTCAGGCAATACTAAAG
>Ga0206974_1160_pt1 | contig 10780 bp, 11 predicted proteins | sample Alteio_BWOrgHeat_84_FD_152920 | JGI IMG/M metagenome (GOLD analysis project Ga0206974, IMG submission 152920) | Enriched cells from forest soil in Barre Woods Harvard Forest LTER site, Petersham, Massachusetts, United States -... | ecosystem: Environmental > Terrestrial > Soil > Temperate forest >... | reverse complement strand
CCGCAGCGGCGCGCATTTGTTGGACGGCTTGCTCGGGCTTGCCATTGGCGAAGGAGAGCCAAGCGATGACTTCCTGACGCTGAATATCGACCTGATTGGCCCAGTAGGACTCTTTTGCCGCGATGAGTTGGTCGTGGAGCTGAGTAAGAGCGTCGATGGCGCTTTGAGTGGCGGCAGAATCTTTCAGATGGGCGGCACCGAGACCGCGAGCGAACCAGGTGATGGCGTCTGTATAGGGATAAGAGCTGCTGAGGGGTTCTAGTTTTGCAGCATCGGACCACGCATGGCGCTCGAGCATGTAACGTGCGGGAATGGCGGCATGGGCAAAGTAAGCGGCGGCGGGCCCAGCGGCTCCGCTGATAGCCAGGGATGGCTCGTAGTGGGCGAAGACCTGCGCAGAGTTCTCGACGACCTTGGCGGCGGCGTTGTCCTGCGCGGTCTGGAGGTAGGCGTAGACGAGGTAGTCGGAGGCGTGGAGCTCGTCGGCTGGCTGGTTGGCCTGATGCGCGGAAGCGGCGGATGCTAGGTTGGTGGCGATGGAAGCCTTCCAGTTCCCGAGGCGGGTGAAGGTATGGGATGGCATGTGAAGGGCGTGGGCGGTGGATGGTGCGATGGCGCTGTAGCGCTGGGCTGCGACCGAGGCACGCGAGGCAAGAGCGGGAACGTCATAGGTATGGATAATGTAGTGCGCGAGGCCGGGGTGATCAGGGTACTGCGTGAAGAGTCGATCGAGGATGGCGCCGGCCTGGAGCTGTTTGGCATAGGTCTTGTCGGAAGGATCGGCTGCGGAAGCTAGCGCAAGAGCGTAGAAGATGGCAGCTTCTGTATCTGAGGGATTGGCCGCGCTCACGGAGGCCATGGCTTCTTCATAGGCGACCTGGCGAAGGTGCTGACTTATATGCACGGAATCTGAGTAGAGGTCAGATACAGCTTCAATGTAGGCGCGTTCTCGCTCTGTTTTGGGTTGGACAGCGCGACCTTGTTCGACGGCTTTGAGGCCCGCGTCGAGCATTGCCGGAGATTTGAGGGCGGCGGCAAAGGGATTCCCCCAGTTGCTGAGAGCAATCCCCCACCAGGCGATGGCGCAGGTTGGATCCGCAGCCAGGACAGCGTGAAAGCCATTGATGGCCGGACCGAACTGAAACGAGTGCATCAAGGCGACAGCACGGTTGAACTGGGGTTGAACCATGGCGGCGCAGGACGTCTGGAAGTTGACGGTGCCGAGGATCTCGGTGGCGGGATGCTCAAGCGCCTGTGCGATCGCGAGAGGGTTCACAGCCATGAGGATAGCCAGAGGAAGTGTGAGTCGGTGTACGAACAAGGAGGCTCCTTAAGGCTTACGAAGGCGCGCAGGAAGATTGTAACCGGCCTGTTGTTACGGATAGCAGCGAGGCGCGAACTGTTGAGCGGAATCATTCATGATTGTGCGAGGGCGGTGAGATAGGCGGTGGCCATGCGGATCATCTCGCGGCGGATGGGGATGAGCTGTTTTTCGGGAGTGGGGGATTCGAGTAGGCGGCGGCTGACGCCGGCCAGAGCTCCCTGAAGTATAGAAGCGGCGAGTTCTGGATCGGGCGGCGGATGAGTCGCCGATGTGAGCATGGCGGCAATGGCCTGGTTGGATTGCAGGTTGGTGCGCTTGAGGATTCTTGCCCCGTCGACGCTGGAGCTGACGGAGTAGAGGGCGACGCTGGTTTTGACGTCTTTCATCTTGACAGCGAAGAAGCCGTTGATGAGGGCGGTGACCATGGTTTCGAGCGAGCCATCTCGCTGCTCTTCGCAGACTTGCTGGATGGCGTTGGCGACGGCGGAGAGGTGGCGGGTGAGGACGGCCTGCAGGAGGGCGCTCTTGTTGGGGAAATATTGATAGAGTGTGCCGACGGAGACTCCGGCGCGCAGGGCAACGCGGGTGGTGGTGAGGCGCTCGATCCCGACGGCGAGCAGAACCTGAATGGTGGCGTCGAGGATGGCTTCGACACTGGCTGTGGAACGGGCCTGGACAGGCGATTTACGCGGGTCAAGGAGGGCCTGGGCGCGGATCGGCAAATGCGAACTCCTAACCTGAAGGTTTCTTCATCTAAACACAGGGACTAGGGAACAGGGACTATAGAGCAGAGAACAGAAGAACAAAGACAGGAGAACAGAGATCGGAAGGATCCACGCAGTTTCCTTTGGTGGATGACAGAAAAGAACGCAAGGCAACGACACAGCTCAATTTGTGAGAAGCGAATAGGCCCACGACAAGGCATGAGGAGAGTTATGACAAGTGCAAAGAGTTTAGGCGGGAACTTTACCTTTCCGGGAACAAAGATCACGGTGCATCGCATGGGATATGGCGCGATGCAACTGGCGGGGCCGCATGTCTTTGGGCCGCCGAAGGACCGCGATGCAGCAGTGAGGGTGTTGCGGACGGCGATTGAGGCGGGCGTGGACCATATCGACACCAGCGACTTTTATGGGCCGCATGTGACGAACGAGATTATTCGGGAGGCACTTTATCCTTATCCCGATGAGCTGTTTCTTGTGACCAAGGTGGGGGCGCGGCGCGATGAGAAAGGCGCATGGCTTCCGGCGCAGAGCGCGGAGGAGCTGAAGCAGGCGGTGCATGACAATCTGCGGCGGTTGAAGCTGGAGCGGATCGATGCGGTGAATCTGCGGCTGATGGGCGGTGGGCCGACTGGCAGTATTCCGGTGGAGAATTCGATCGAGGAGCGGTGGACGGCACTCGTAGAGCTGCGCGAGAAGGGGCTGATCGGTGAGTTGGGATTGAGCAATGCGACGCCGAAGCAGGTGGAGGAGGCGAAGGCCATTGCGCCGGTGGTGTGTGTGCAGAACCTCTACAACGTAGCGCAGCGCGGCGAGGATGCGTTTGTGGATGCGCTGGCGAAGGAGGGGATTGCGTATGTGCCGTTCTTTCCGCTGGGAGGGTTTACTCCGCTGCAGTCGACGCATCTGGATGAGGCGGCCAAGGAGCTGGGTGCGACGCCCATGCAGGTGGCGCTGGCGTGGCTGCTGCACCGCTCGCCGAATGTGCTGCTGATTCCGGGGACATCGTCGGTGGCGCATCTGCGGGAGAATCTGGCGGCGGCCGAGCTGACGATTCCGGCGGAGATTCTGACGCGGCTGGATGCGATTGGCGGGGAGAGGTGAGCTGCGGGTGCAGCTACCTCTTGGTTGCAAACCGCTCGACGAGAGCTACGCTGGTGAGCAATGCTTTGGCGCGGAGCCCGTCGTAGTGGCGATTGTTCTGCGGATCAAAGAGTTTCCATCGGAGCTGATCGTCGAAGGACATGGTCATGAAATGCTTGCCGTCGGTTGAGCCAATGATGGCGTCTCCCTTAAGGCTGCTCTCGACCGTCTTCTTCATCAAGGCAAAGGATGGTTTGGCAGACAGCCCGGGTCTCTCCGTCCTTGCCTTTACGAAGTCATCTAGAGTCCAGGGTCCATGAGCCCGGGTGGCAAATTCCATGAGCGCGTTGACCATCTGCTTATCTCCCGTCAAGGAGTTGAGGCCAAGTCGGCTTGCGACGGCAGTAATGGTGTAGTCGGCGAGTGAATAGCGGCCTCCGAGCAGGGCGTCATATTGATGTGTGGCCTGAATCTGATCCAGATTCCATTGGGGGAAGATCAGCATGCGCGGGATCGGATCTTTGTTGTCCTTCCGCTCAAGGCCAAGGTCCTGAAGTGTCTTTAAATAGAGCTCATCGGCATTGTGAGGTCTTCCGGTCTGCAATTCGAGAGCGTAGGCGATGGCGCAGAAGCCGCAATTGGTGGTGAGCCCGCTTGGGTTCCAGGGGGTCTTTTCCCCTGAATCGGTATTTCCGCCCGCATGGAAGGCTGCGTCCATTTTGCGTACCTGTTGTTAACGGTGGCCATAGTACACGGTAATTGGGCTGTTGTGGTGCGAAATTACTGTGGACTTCTGGAGTCGCGCAGGAGCTCTTCGAGGTCTTCGATCTTATCGGTGAGCAGGTGGAGTTTGTGGCTCAGGGACTGGATCTCAGACTCGGCGCGGCGGTTGACTTCAAAGTCGAGCTCGCTGCGGACGCGGTCTTTGGTGTCCTGGCGGTTCTGGCTCATCATGATGACCGGCGCCTGGATGGAGGCGAGCATGGAGAGGAAGAGATTGAGCAGGATGAAGGGATAGGGGTCCCAGGCCTGGCCTTTGAGGAGAATGTTGATTGCAGAATAGACGACGAGCACGATGCCGAAGAGGATGATGAAGGTCCAGGAGCCGCCAAAGCGCGCGACGGTGTCGGCGATGCGCTCGCCGAGGGTGGATTCTTCTTCGATGAGAGTGTTGGGGTTGCGGCCGGCGCGCATCTTGATGAGGCGCTGGGTGGCGTGGAACTGGCGGCCCATCATGGTGAGCATGTCGAGGCCGGCGAGGGGTTTGCGCTCGAGGAGCACGGCGATGTCGTGGCGGTCGATTTCGAGGCAGGTGCTCTCTTCGGTGGCCATGGCGGTGGACTGGTGTGGGGTCTGGTCGAGCATGGACGCGAAGCCGAAGACGCCGCCGTGGGCGGGCTCGTCGATGAGGACCTCCTGCTGATCCTCGTCGACGGTGGTGACGCGGACGCCGCCGGAGATGAGGACGTAGGCACGGAGCGAGGGCTCGCCGATCTTGAAGATGCGCTGGCGGGCAGCGAAGTGGGTGAGCTCGACCTGGGAGGCGAGGACGGCGAGCTCTTCGTCGTCGAGGAGCTCGAAGAGCGGGATATGCTTGAGTTCTTCTACGTTGCAGGACATGGCGGTCTCTCTTGAGAAAGATGGCAGGCGACGCCTCTGCGAGACGATACCAGAGCTGAGCGACAGTGGGATGAACGAAAGTCGCTGATCCACAAGCCGATCGACAAGCAGAGGCGCGCGGGGCTCTTCCGGAGGGGCTGAAACGCGGGACGCGTGCGACTCACTATCAGGCGCGACGGATACGAATCCGGCCGTATGTGGATTTCTCCGATGCGACTTGGTCTGGCAGGGTTTCTGTGGTCACGCTTCGTCTGGACCTGATTTCAATCGACAACATTCGTCGTGACGGGATTTCAGTTGACAAGATTCGCTTGACAAGGGGTGCGCTGTGGTTTCCTATGCCGGAATGCGAAGCAAGGGTATTTTCCTGGCGGAGAAGGTGCGGCGTGTCTTGCTGCGGGAGACGCATGGAATGAAACATGTGAGACGAGCGTGGATGCTGGCGCCGGCGGTTGTATGCCTGCTTGCGGTTGGATGCACGTCGGGTTTGCAGAAGCATGCGACGGCGCTGTCTGGTGCGACGGCTCCGGTGGTGGATGGCGCGGAGAAGGCATACCAGGACGCGAATGCGATCCATGATCTGCGAGTGGATTATGACGCGGCGGTGGAGTTTGACCAGAAGGAGCCGGTTTATAACCCGCGCAAGATCAAGCCGCTGCTTTCCGGGAAGGACATGGACGCGCGGCTGGCGGTGCTGAAGGCGCTGCAGTTGTATGTGAAGGACGTGGTGGCGGTCACCAACGGGACGGAGTCGAAGGATCTGGACGACGCTTCGAAGTCGATGGGCGATAGTTTGGCGGGATTGGGGAATACGTTTCTGCCCGAGGGATCGAGTTCGAGTACGGAGCAGGTGACGGTGAACGGCGGCCAGCCGATCACGAAGACGACGACGGTGGCGGCCGACGCGATCTCAGACGGAGAGAAGCACGGCATTGCCGTGGCGGTGAATGCGCTGGGCCAGTATCTGGGCAGCCGCAAGGTGAAAAAGGAGCTGCCGCCGCTGATTGAGAAGATGGACCCGCAGATCGAGCAGCTTTGCAAGTTTATCGAGAGCGACGTGGATGTGTTGAAGAGCCAGGAGACGATCGACTACAACTTCATGATCAACCAGCAGACGCTCTTTCTGGAACAGAACAAGACGATGGCGGTTGAGGCGCGGCGAGTGCTGATCATGCAGTTGCCGGAGATTGTGCGCAAGGAGCAGGCAGCGGATGAGGAGTTGGATGCGCTGAAGGCTGCGACGTCAAATCTGTTCATGACGCATCATGCACTGGCGGCGGAGGCACAGGGGAATAATCCGGAGTCGTTGACGATGAAGGTTGGAGAGCTTGGAACCGCCGGAGAGAACCTGGGCAAGTTTTATGCTTCGCTGTCCTCGGGCAAGTAGCGGTCGAGACAATCGGTTAACGAGAGATTTGAGGAGGACGTGTGAACACGACGCCTGTTACGCCCGGGACACCACCCACGATTCCGCTGGCGCCGGATGTGCGCCAGGCTTACATCGATCACTACAAGCAGTATGAAGATGCGATCGAGGCTACCAATGATCCGGATCTGAAGGCTTCGTTGATGGCTTCTCAACTGGCGGTGGAAGCGGTGATCTCGCTGGACAACACGGCGAGGATCCAGCAGAATACGGCGGCCTACGAGGCGCTGCTGAAGCAGATGAAGACGACCAACGATGGGCTGGCTGCGCTGCAGACGCAGATCAAGAAGATTACTGGCGATATCAGCACGTATGCGGGGATCTTGGGCGGGATTGTGAAGGTGCTGTCGATGGTGCCGGGGATTTAGAGAGCAAGCAGACGAAGCTATATGGATGAGGCTCCCGGGTGGGAGCCTCTTTTGCGTTACGAGTTATGCGCCAGTCTGGAAGACGTTGGGGACGTCGATGCCGAGGGCTGTGGCGAGGTCGTGCTGGTGGTTCTGTTCCTGGACGATGATGCCGCGGAGGAGTTCGGCGAGAGCGTAGTGACCGAGGGCTTCTGCCTGCTTGACGCGCTGGCGGTAGTTCTTGATGGTGTCAGTCTCGTTATCGAGGTCGAAGCGCAGCATCTCTTCGGGTTTGTCGGAGAGTTTGACGGGCTTGGGGGTTGCGGTGGGCATGCCACCAAGGTAGTCGATTTGATCGGCGAGGATCATGGCGTGCTGGAGCTCTTCAGCGGCGTGGAGCTTGAGCTCGGCGGCGATATTCATCCACTGCGCGCCGGAGATCACGTTGCTGTATACGGTGTAGGCGATGATGGCCTGGTACTCACGGGCGAGGTCTTCATTGAGCGCGTCGATGAGCTCTTTGACGGAGGGTTGCGCGACGGAGGCCTGGTTGCTGGAGTTGTCTTTTTTGTTCTTTGCCATGTTGTGCTGCCTTCTCTCTTTGGGGTATAGGTTCCTGGTGCAGGGGCCGTGTCACCGGAGGTCCTGATCTTTTTGAACTGACAGGGGTTGGATGCGCGGGGGAGAGAGCCGGGATGGCCTAAGCGTAACCTTGGGTTGAGCGATTGTGTCTTACAGGCCTGGATGGAACGGTTGTTGTCGCGCTTAAGACTGGAAAAAGACGAGAGGTAGAGCGTTGAGACGTTGGCTGGGATATTTACTGTTGGCTGCGGTGGTTGTGGAGGCTGCGATTCAGCTAGTGCGGCCGAAGATTGGGAATCCTCCTGTGACGGCGGAGCTGGCGGCGCCGGAACCGGTGAAGGCGATTCTGCGCAAGTCGTGCTACAACTGCCACTCGAACGAGACGCGGCTGAGCTGGTTTGACGAGCCTGTGCCGGCGTACTGGCTGGTGGCGTATGACGTGCGGCGGGCGCGGCGGAAGCTGAATTTCTCCGAGATTGGGAAGCTGCCGGCGGCGGCCCAGCGCGGGATGCTTTTTGAGGCGGTGAACCTGATCCGGCTGGGAGCGATGCCACTGCCGCAATATCGGGCGGCGCATCCGGGAAGCGCGGTGTCGGCGGAGGACCTGGCGGTGCTGGAGAAGTACTTGGCGCCGTTTGACGATGCTGCGCCGGCGGCAGTTGCAGAACCGAAGCAGGTGGTGCAGACGGGGATCTCGATCCGGCAGATCAATGCTGAGCCGAATGGATTGCCGTATTACACCTTTCCGAACTGGGAGAGCTGGAAGCCGATCAGCACGACGGATCGTGGAGACAATCACACGCTGCGGGTGATCTTGGGCAATGACGTGGCGGTGAAGGCGATTGCGGAGAAGAAGATCATGCCTTGGCCGGACGGGGCGGCGTTTGCCAAAGTTGCGTGGCAGGCGGTTTCTGACGGGAGCGGAGGCCTGCAGGCTGGGAAGTTTATCCAGGTGGAGTTCATGGTGAAGGATGCGGCCAAGTACAAGGAGACGGCGGGTTGGGGCTGGGGACGATGGAGGGGGATGGATTTGAAGCCGTATGGCAAGGACGCGCACTTTACGGATGAGTGCGTGGGCTGCCATCTGCCGGTGAAGGGCAACGACTACGTGTACACGATGCCGGTGGAACGGGGTGGGCGATGAGGATTCGATTGGCTGCGACGGGGTTTGGGGTGGTGATGATGGCGGGCGTTCTGATGGGATGTGGGCCTCAGAAGCCGGGAGAGACGGATGTGCTGAATGTGAGCGCGAAGCTGCCCGCGGGATTGCCGGCTCCGGTGATGGACTGGCGGGTGGTGACGTCGGGTGTCGACCGGGCACATAGGACGATGTCGACGCTGACGGCGAATGATGCGGCGATTTTCTATACCGGCGTGGGCAAGTATCCGGCTGGATCGGCGCTGGCGCTTACGACGTGGGCGCAGCGGGAGGATCCGCACTGGTTTGGAGCGCGGATTCCGGGCGGTTTCGCGAGCGTGGAGCTGGTGACGTTTGCAAAGGGTGCGGATGGGCAGACGACGGCGACCTATCGGCGATTCGTCGGCGATCCGGTGCATGAGGTGATAGGCGCCGCGGATGCTGAGGCCCGGAAGGCGGCGATTCTGGGGATGCGCAATGCGGAGATGCCGTAGGGCTGGGCGTGAGCGATTCGCTTACGAGTGGGCATCCAGGAGCTTCTGAAGCGCCTCACGAAGCTCGGCAGTCAGGGCTTCGGCTTCGCGGGGGCTGCGGCCTGTGGTGGGGATGGGCGGGCCGAAGATGAGCTTGATGGGCTTGCCGTCGGGGTCGGGATAGACGTGGCGGGTGTGGATGGGCAGCAGGTCATAGACGCCGATGAGGGCGATGGGAACGAGTGGGACCTGGGCGCGCAGGGCGAGGAAGGCTGCGCCGTTGAGCAGTGGCTTCAATTTGCGGTCGGGGGTGCGGCCGCCTTCGGGGAAGACGAAGACGTTGAGTCCGGCGCGGAGGGTGTGAACGCCTTTGCTGAAGCTGGAGAGGGTGGTGCGGGGGTTCGCGGTGTCGATGGGGATCTGGCCGCTGCGGTTGAGGTACCAGCCGATGAAGGGGATACCCCAGAGTTCTTTCTTGGCCAGGATGCGGAACTGGATGGGCAGGCTGGAGAAGACTACGGGCGTGTCCATGTAGGAGGTATGGGTGGCGGCGTAGACGGCGGTTTCGGCGGGGATGTTTTCAACGCCGAGGACCTGGACGCGGCTGGCGGAGCAGGCCATGGAGGCGCGGGCCCAGAGATGGGCGACGCGGTGCTGCAGGCGGCCGGGCTTGTCTTTTTTCTCGAAGTAAGAAGCGAGGAGGGCGAGGGTGCCGAAGAAGATCGTGACGCAGGCGAAGGCCGGGACCTGGATGAGGTTGGAACGGAGGCGGACGGAGAGCGGGAGGGTTGCTGGTCTCACGATGCAAATTGCCTGGCGGACGGAGTGTGGGGATGCAGGAGCAGGGCGCGGGCTTCGCCGACGAGGTAGAGGCTGCCGCTGATGACGATGCGGGCGGGGTTCAGTTGCCGGGCGAGCTGAATGGCTTCTTCGACGGAGGCAGCTTCGGTGTGCGGAGTGCCGGTGGCTTCCGCGGCGGCGGCAAGATCGGCGACGGGGGTGGCGCGCGGGGAGTGGATGGGCACGAGGATGAGGTGGTCGAAGATGGGGAAGAGGATCTGGGCCATCTCGGTCAGGGGTTTGTCGCGGAGACAGGAAAAGACCAAGATTTGGCGGGGATGTGTGGTCTCCCAGGTCTCAGGTGCGAGACCTGGGGCACCCACTTTAACGGGAGATGCGCTGAGGGCGGCGCGGAGGGCCCAGGCGCCGGCGGGGTTGTGGGCTACGTCGAGCAGGATTTCGGGGTATTTGGGGAGATGGATGGTTTCGAGGCGCGCCGGCCAGCGGGTGTTGCGGATTCCCTGGGCGATGGCGGCGGCGGTGATGGGGTGGTTGTGATTGGGCAGAGCCTCGTTGAGCTCGACCGCGGCGGCTATGGCCAGGGCCAGGTTGCGGTGCTGGTGGGCGCCGTGCAGGGGTGAGTCGATGGTGATAGTTTCGCCGAGGACGGAGAGCTGATACGGCTCTCTGGGGCTGGTGCGGATGGTGGGCGTGTACTGGGCGGCGTTGATGCCGCGGACGCCCAGCCCCGTCGCCACTTCGCCTAGCGCCTGGTTGGCCTCCGGGTGCTGCGGGAGGGTGATGAGGGTCCCGTTGGGGCGCAGGATGCCGGCTTTTTCACGGGCGATCTCGGCGATGGTGGAGCCGAGCCATTCCTGATGGTCGAGGGCGATGTCAGTGATGACGGAGAGGATGGGCGAGACGATATTGGTCGCGTCGAGGCGGCCACCCATTCCAACTTCGAGAATGGCGAGGTCGACTTGCGATTCGGCGAACCAGCAGAAGGCTATGGCGGTGAGGAGCTCGAAGTAACTGGGGAGCGAAGGGAGCTCGTTGCGGGCGATGAGTCTCTGAGCGGTGTCGTGGACGTGGAAGTAGATGCGGGCGAAGGCTTCGTCGGGAATGTCTTCGAGCGCCCCGCCAGGGGCACTTAACTTGATGCGCTCGTTGACGCGTTCCAGGTGCGGCGAGGTGTAAAGGCCGGTGCGCAGGCCGGCGGCGGTGGCGATGGAGGCGAGCGTCGAAGCGGTCGAGCCTTTGCCGTTGGTGCCGGCGATCAGGACGG
>Ga0206974_1222_pt1 | contig 10797 bp, 6 predicted proteins | sample Alteio_BWOrgHeat_84_FD_152920 | JGI IMG/M metagenome (GOLD analysis project Ga0206974, IMG submission 152920) | Enriched cells from forest soil in Barre Woods Harvard Forest LTER site, Petersham, Massachusetts, United States -... | ecosystem: Environmental > Terrestrial > Soil > Temperate forest > O... | reverse complement strand
TAGGACGGCTTGGACGATGGAGCTTTTCACTTCTGCTGGGCGCGTGCGTATGGGCGGAGGTGTCTTCGCTGAGCGCGCAAGAAATTGAAGCGCGGGCCGGGCGGGCGAATTCCGCGGCTTCAGTGGCGGATTCCAACGTGGCTGCGGATGTGCGGCTGGAACGGATGCTGCTGTTGTTGAAGCCGAGCGAGGCGCAACGGCAGGCGTTGGATGAGCTACTGACGGCGCAGCAGACGGCGGGGAGTTCGAACTTTCATGTGTGGGTGACGGCGAGGCAGTTTGCGGACCGGTTTGCGCCGTCGACTGCGGATGCCGGGGTAGTTGCGGCCTGGTTGCGGGGGCAAGGATTTGCTGTGGCGGCACTACCGGCTGGGCGGGGATGGATCGAGTTTTCGGGTACAGCGGGGCAGGTGGAGCGGGCGTTCGGTGCGACGCTGCAGGCGCAGACGGCTGCGGGGCAGACGACGGCAGGTTTGACGCGGTATGCACTGGCGGATAGTGCGGCGATGCCGGCCGCAATTGCGGGCAGGGTTGAAGGGCTGGTTTCGCTGGATGGGTCTTTGGCTGCTGTTGCGGCGACTGCTCCGGTGGAGTTAACGGCGAGCGCGGCCCAGCTAGCTGCGGCTTCGAGCGCGGCAACGGCGGAGGCGGTTACGCCGGCGTTGGCTGCGTCGTGGTTGCGTGTGGGTTCAGGGGAAGCGGATTCAGGAAGGACTCGCTCAGCAACGTCAGAGAAAACGGCGGCAACGCCTACGGGTGCTGGCGAGACGATTGTGATTCCTGCCCGAAGCAATGTGCGGGCGGAGGATTTTTCGGCGTTTCGGGCGAGTTTCGGATTGCCGGCTGCGACGTTGCAAGTTGTTCCGATCGGGGTCGATCCGGGACGGGCTAATGATGAAGCGGCGGTGATGGAGGCTGCTTCCTGGGCCGGCGCGGCGGCGCCTGGGGCACAGATTGTGCTGATGCCCGCATTGACTACGAATGCGACGGATGGACTGGACCTGGCGCTGGCGGCGGCTGTGGATGGTGCGCTGGGGCAGGCGGTCAGCGTGGGGTATGCGGCGTGCGAGAGCGGGATGAGCGCGGCGCATCTTGCATTCTATGCAGCGCTCTACCGGCAGGCGGCTGCGGAGGGGATCTCGTTGGTGGCGGCTTCGGGCGACAGTGGAGCTGCGGGGTGCCATGCTGCGGGCGACGCGGCTCCGGTTGCGAGTGGATTTGCTGTGAATGGATTGGCCTCGACGCCGTGGAATACGGCGGTTGGTGTGATTGCGATGAAGGCCGATGCGAGCGGGGCGGTTGATGCTTCTGGTCTGGTTGCTGCTTCCGGGCTGACGGGATGGGAGCCGGCTGCTGCGACGGATGCGGCATATGCGACGGGCGGCGGGGCGAGCGCGAGGTATGCGGTGCCCCTGTGGCAGTCGGCGGTGGGTGTGCCGGAGGTTGATCCGAGCAGTTCCAGTTCGAGCAGTCCCAGTTCGAGCAATGCCAGTTCAGGTTCGGCGGTGGGTGCCCGGCACCGGTATCTGCCGGATTTGAGTTTGCCTGCGGCTGCTGCTACTTCGGGGAGCAAGGGGCTGGCCTTCTGTTTCTCCGGTGAGACGGCGCAGAGCGGCTGCCGGCTGGTGAGCGGCGGGGGAAGTGGGGCTTCCGCGGCGATCTTGGCGGGGATTGCGGCAGTGTTGGCAGAGAAGTATGGGCCGCAGGGGAGTCTGGCGCCGAATCTGTATGCGCTGCGGCGTGTTGGGCAGGGGCAGCCGAGTTCGCAGGCGGCGAGTGCTTTTACCGATGTGACGGAGGGCGGGGCAAAGCTCTGGTGTGCGGCTGGAAGTACGGGCTGCGTACAGGGCGGCGAAGGTTCCGGGCAGACAGGGAGCTCTGGGCAGATTGGGTTTGATGCGGGGACGGGGTACGACCTGGCTTCAGGATTGGGTTCGGTGAATGCCACGGCGCTGGTGGAGAGCTGGACGGCACCGCAGGCTATGGGCACGGCGACGGCGACGGTCGAGATGACGACGGCGGGAGGGGTGACGTATAACCCGTCGGCGGTGATTGTGCTGTCGGCGAAGGTGATCTCAGGGTCGGGTGGAACGGTGCCGACGGGGACGATCCAGTTTTACGACGAGACGACGAGCGGGAATACGGGATCGCCGGTGACGCTGGCGGCGGATGGGACGGCGAGCTACTCGGAGCAGGGGGAATTCACCGACGGTGGGCATAATATCCAGGCGCAGTACTCGGGGGACAGCACGTACGCGGCGGCGGATTCGCAGCCGGTGACGATCAATGTGCAGCCGAGTCCGACGGCGCTGGTGGTGACGCCTTCGACGACGACGCCTGCGGGGGGGAGCTCGATTACGGTGACCGGGACGGTGACGGCGACGAATGCGGGAGCGACGCCGCCGACAGGGACGCTGACGGTGAACCTGGATGGGATTGCGCAGGGGACGGCAACGCTGACGGCGGCTGGGTCGACGATTGCAGGTACAAACTCAGGCAGCGTGAAGGTGACGGTGCCGACCGGAGGCTCGCATACGGTGCAGGGAACGTATTCGGGCGATTTGAATTACAACAACTCGACTTCGCCTTCGGTGACGATTGCGGTGGCGAAGGTGGCGTCGGTGACGGGGCTTGCAGCGACGCCGAGTGTGCTGACGGCGGGAGTTCCGGAGACGTTTACGGCGACGGTGGCTCCGGCGACGGCGGTGACAGGCACGGTGTATACGCTGACCGGGTCGGTCTCGTTCTATGACAACGGGACGACGCTACTGGGAACTGCTGCGGTGAGCAGCAATACGGCGATTCTGACCGGGATCACGCTTTCGGCGAGCGTGACGCATACGGTCACGGCGGTGTATTCGGGAGATACGACGTATGACGCGAGCACGTCGAGTCCGCTGCTGCTAGCGGCGACGCTGCTGCCGGTGACGGTGACGCTGACGGAGAGCAATGCGGTGGTGGGTCCGAACCAGCCGGTGACGCTGACGGCGACGGTGACGCCGGTGAATGTGCCTCCGACGGGCGGAGAGCAGAATCCTTCGGGATACGTGCTGTTCTATGCGGGGACGACGCTCATTAGCGGACAGGTGGCGGTGGCGCAGGGGCCGGGCGATACGGGCGTGGCTTCGACGGTGGTGCCGCATTTGCCGGCGGGTGCGTATACGGTGACGGCGCAGTACTCGGGGGATACGACCTTCGGGTCGGCGGTTTCGAATGCGCTGAGCCTGCAGGCGGAAGATTTTACGGTTGGCTGCAACGTGACGAGTATCACCATGGTGCAGGGAACGACGCAGAGTGTGAGCTGCAATGTGGCTTCGCTGGGCGGGTTGACGGGGCCGATTCAGGTAGTGTGCGTGGAGCAGAATCCGCCGCAGACGGGAGCGGTGACGTGCAGCTTTTCGCCGACGATTGTGAATGGCACGGGGCAGACGACGCTGACGGTGGTGACGACGGGCGGAAATGTGACCCAATCGGCGAATCGGACGGCTGCGAATAAGGCGGCGAATGCTGTGCGTATGGCGGGTGGAGGATTATTGCTGGCCGGCGCTTGTCTGCTGCTGGCGCCGGTAAGCCGCCGCGTACGCCGGCTGCGCGGGAAGCTGCTGGCGCTTGGGCTCCTGATGTTGGGCATGGCTGGAGCAGGGCTGGGGTGCAACAACACCATCAATACCGCCAACCAGAGCGGAACGCCATTGGGCGTGCATACGCTGCAGATCACCGCTGCCGCAGATGTGAATACGGTGACGGTGAGCCACTATGCGTACCTTACGGTGAATGTGACGCCGTAAGGCAGGGACCGAGGGACCAGGCACTTAGGGACTAGGAACTCAGGGACTAGGGACTACGGGACCGCTTGGGTGGGGCCTAGGGAGCTGACCATATAACGGTTTTTGCCTGCGCGTTTGGCGGCGTACATGGCGTTGTCTGCTTCTGAGACCAGCTGTTCCCAGTTGCCTGTGGCGGGTGCAAGCGAGGCGATGCCGATGCTGACGGTCAGTGGGCCAGAGCTGCATTCCATGGTTTGCAGGCTGGTTTGCAGGCGCGTTGCGAAGACTTTTGCGCCGTCGCTGGGTGTCGCAGGGAGAAGGATTGCGAACTCTTCGCCGCCGACGCGCCCAGCGATATCTCCAGCGCGGATGATGCTGCGCAGAACGGCGGCCAGGGCCCGGAGGGCGTCGTCGCCGGCGGCGTGGCCGTGGGTATCATTGCGGCGCTTGAAGTCGTCGATGTCTATCAGGAGTACAGAGAGCGGCAGGTCGTTGCGGCGGGCGATGGAAAAGTCCGCTGCGATGCGCTGCTCGAAGATGCGCCGGTTGGCGAGGCCGGTGAGCGCGTCGGTGGTGGCGAGCTCCTGAAGGCGGGCGTTCGCTGCGGCGAGCTCATTTTCCTTTGCAATTTCCCGGGTGATGTCGATGGCGACGCCGGCGAGAATGCTGGCTCCGCTGGCGACGCGGATGGGGAACTTGAAGGCCTTGTGCCAGACGGTTTGTCCGGCGGCGTTGACCAGCTGGTGTACGGCGACGTTGATCTCATTCTGGGCCAAGACTTCGAGGTCGAGTTCGCGCGCTGCGTCGGCGTCTTTCAGAGGGCGCATCTCGTGGTCGGTGTGACCGAGCCAGGCTGTTTCATCGATGCCGAAGTGTTCGGCGAAAGGAGTGTTGTAGGCCAGGTACGTGCCGTCTTCAGATTTGAAGAAGCAGATGTTGGGGTTTCTGCTGACGAAGGTCTGAAAGAGCTGAGTCGTGCTTTCGAGGCTGGTGGCCAGCTCGAGTTTTTCCTGAAGGACGCGGTCGAGCTCAGCTTTGCGGCGCAGCTCTTCGGTGATGTCGATGGACATGCCGGCGAGCATTGGCTGGCCTTCTTCGCTGAGAAAGGGGAATTTGTAGGAGCGCCAGTTGGTGACCGAGCCGTCGGGTCCGGCGATTGATTCGGTGAACTCAACGGGGTTGCCGGCGGCGAGGACGGCCAGGTCATTGCGGCGAAGCTCGGTGGCGACGTCGGCTGGCCATATCTCTTCATCGTGCAGGCCGGTCCATGCGTCCTGCGTGATGTGGAAGCGCTGCGCGAGGCGTTGATTGCAGAAGATCATGCGGCCCTCGGCGTCTTTGATGTAGCTGACGAATGGGCCATTGTTCATGAAGGCCAGGAAGAGATTGTTGCGGGCTCGCAGTTCGGCGTTGAGCTTGTCATTTTGCGCGAGCACGGCTTTGAGCGACTCTTGCTTGGTGCGCAGCTCGATGCGGGTTTTGACCTGGCGGCCAAGGATGCGCAGGGCGTTGCGTTGATCTTCGGTAAGTGTGCGCGGGACTGTGTCGATGACGCAGAGGGTGCCGACCGGGTAGCCATTGGCCTCCAGCGGAATGCCGGCGTAAAAGCGAATGCCGGGGTCGCCGGTGACATTGGCGTAGTCACGGAAGTGCGGATCGGAGGCGGCGTTTTCAACGATGAAGAGGCCGGACTGGCGAATTGCCTGGGAGCAGAAGGAGACAGCGCGCGGCGTTTCGCGATCTTTGAGGCCGATGGCGGCCTTGAACCATTGGCGATGGGCGTCGACCAGAGTGACGGTGCTGATGGGGGTGCGGCAGACCTGGGCGGCGAGGTGGACGAGTTCGTCGTACTCGGGCTCTTCGGGTGTGTCGAGGATGTTGAGCTGATATAGCGCAGCAAGACGTTGCTGCTCCTGCATCTCTTCGTGCGGGTTGAGCGGGGGCGCAACCATGTATTTACTCCGTAGTATACATACGCGGTAATTTGAATCTTCAAAGAGTAACCGCCTGTCCGAGCGGCAGGTGTCGGATGCAATCGACAACTTTACAGTACCGAAACGCAGGGAGGAGAGGATTCGATTGAGGCTTGCCGATTTTTGTTGCAGGATATCGCAATCTGCGATAGATTGAATTGCGGATTGCGATAAGGCTCTTCGCGATTCAAAAAGTTTGGGGTGGTTGGGACGATGAAGCTGGGCGAGAAACTCCGATATCTGCGCGAGGTAGAGGGCAGTCTGCGCGGTCTGGGACGGGCGCTGAACCAGCAGGAGCTGGTGAAGGCGATCGAAGCCGAGACGGGCGGGAAGATGAGCCAGAGCTACCTTTCGCAGATCGAGAGTGGGGCTCGGCCGCACCTGACGAATACGACCCGGCAGACGCTGGCAGGCTTTTTCAAGGTGCATCCGGGATACCTGGTGGACGACCCGGAGGGCTACCACCCTGAGCTGCAGAGCGATGTGCGCGGAACGGAGGACAAGCTCGACCTTTGGCTGGTGGCGGGGGCGGAACGGTTCCGGCGGGATGCGCAGTTGAAGCACGCTCTGCTGACGCTGGCCAGGCATGAGCAGTCACGGGAGTGCCTGCTGCTGCTGGAGTCGATTTTGGAGACGCCGGGGCTGATGCCGCGATTGCTGGAAGTGCTGAGACCGGGAACGTTGCCGGAGGAGGCGAGTAAGACGCCGGTAGTGAAGAACGGGAAGCCGGCGGGGAAGAAGGAAGTGCACCGCAGGGATGCGGAGAAGGAAAGGATTGGGTAGGGCGATGATGGCAATGATCGGAATTACGGCATTGTCGGTTTCAGGGCCGTATTTGGGATTCTGGGAGGGGTTTTACTTCGCGTGTTTCGTGGCCGGGTTGTTGCTGAGCCTGGTTTCGCTGGTGGGCGGGATGGGGCATATCAGCTGGCATTTCCATCCGCCGCATGTGCCGGGGGCGGGGCATATTCCGCACGCGGTGACGCACGGCCAAGCTGGCGGCGGTGCGCGCGGGCCGCTGACGGTGCCTTGGTGGAATGCGTTCTCGATCATGGTGTTTTTGTGCTGGTTTGGGGCGTCCGGGTATCTGCTGACGCGGTACGGGACCTTTGTGACCAGCGTGGTCTTTGGCCTGGCGGCTCTGTGCGGATTGATTGGAGGAGCGCTGATCTTCTGGTTTCTGACCAGGGTGCTGCTGCCGCATGAGCGCGAGCTGACGGCAGAGGAGACGGCGGTGGAAGGCGCGGTGGGCCGGGTGAGTGCGGCGATCCGCGCCGGCGGAACGGGCGAGGTGCTCTACGAGCAGATGGGCGCGCGGCGATCGGTGGCGGCGCGGTCGGAGACGGGAGAAGCCATCGCTGCGGGAGAAGAAGTGTTTGTGATGCGCTATGAGCATGGTGTGGCGTATGTAAGGCGGTGGGAAGACGCTGAGCGCGAGCCGCTAGCTTCTAGCTTCTAGCTTCTAGCTTCTAGCTTCTAGCTTCTAGCTTCTAGCTTCTAGCTTCTAGCTTGAACTTCTGCTTCTTAGTCAGAGAGACCGCTTCGCTGTTGTAGCTCGTATTGAAGCTGGGAATGAATCCAAGTACCCTCTGCTTCTTCTCCTGCTTTAGCTGCTCATCCGCAAGCTGCTCCTGCGTCTTCCCCTGCGCATCGGGCTTTTGCTGACTCCCATCTGGCTTATCCTGCGTGGCTGAACCGGCAGACGAGGAGCTGCTATCCTGCGCCTGCGCTGCTGGTTGCTGCGGCAGCGGAGCATCCGGCAGCGCCATATCCGCCGGCGGCTTTATGGACAGCTCCACAGCCGCGGCCCGCTCCTCGCCGTCTGCGATATTCGCGCCATTTCCGTTCACGCCAGGCGCCAATCGAACCTCGGCCCGAACCTCCGCCGTTTGCGCAAAACCATTGGGAATACAACCAATTAGGGCTCCACCCGCAATCAGGCAGAGATATGTCTTCGGCAGCCGCAAAATCATTCGATATCCATTCCAGGGCAGGTCCAGGGCGGGTCAGGTTAAGGAGAAACCACGAAAGAAGAAACCACGACCAGTTCGTCTTCAAGCCCTCACCACCAGCAGAAAGGCTCGGAACGGGTAACGATGCTCAATTAGACGCAGTTTCCATTCTATCGTCCGCCCGAAATTCGGCAAAACCGCTCCGCCGCTCCGGAAAAGCTCACCGCCCTTCAGCCTTGAACTTGGCTTCAACCTCGTCCCAGACCTGATTCTGAACCCGGTCTGGACCCGCCCTACTTCGGCTCCGGCAGCGCGGCCCCCGTTGACCGAGCCTTCATCTGCCCCAGCAGCAATTCCACCTGCTCATGCTGCTCCAGGCTCTGGAAACGGTCCTCCAGCGATTCTGGCGCCATCACCTCGGCCGCCGCCGCATTCTCCGCGCCGTGCTGCCGAACCCGGCTCTTCATCCGTCCCAGCGCCGCATCCTGAGTCACGCCAACGACCTGCCGTGCCTGCGTCGCCCGGCCAACCACCTTCGCCCTCCGGTGCTCGGCCATCAACATCTCGCACTGCGCGCGCGTCTCACCCAGCTTCTGCTCCAGCTTGCGCAGCGTCTGCCGCAGTGTATCCGCCTCCAGCCGCTGATCTTCAGCCTGCTCGGCAAAGCCCTTCGTCAGCCGCTCATAGCTCAGCGACCGCTCCAGAGCCCCGCGCGCCATATCGTCATGCCCCTTGTCCACCGCCAGCTGCGCCTTGCGCTTCCAATCCGCCGCCTGCGCCTCATGCTCCACCCGCTTGCGCTCCAACAGATGTTGATCCGCAATCGCAATCGCCACCTGCGTCTTCACCTGCAGCAGTTGGTTCTCCATATCCAGAATCAACTGCTTCAGCAGCTTCTCCGGATCCTCGGCCTTCTCAACCAGGTCATTCAGATTCGCCCTCAACAGCGTGCTCACCCTCTCCAGCAATGGCATATCGTTCCCTCCTCAACACCTGTTACCCGCCAGCTAATAGCAATCGTCGCCAGTCTTAGCGGGATATCTCCTCGCCCAACTTCGTCTGCAGCTAGAAGCTAGCGGCTAGCAGCTAGCAGCTAGAAGCTCGTTTACTTCCCTTTGCCAGCATCCGCAGCCGGCTCATCCACAGTCTTCACCAGCGGAATCCCGTTATTCCCGCTGGGAATGTAAATCGTCGTATGGTTCGGACTATTGGCCATCGTCATCTGCGCCTGAATCGCCTCATGCTGCAGATACCGGTCCGTCAACGTCGCGTTGATAATCTGCTGCGACCGCGCAATGCCCTCCGCATCCACAATTCGAATCTCAGCCTTCTGCTTCTCCACCTGTACCAGCTGCGCCGTCTGCTGAATCTTCAGCTCGTTCACCTGGATCTGGTTTCCCTCGTTCGCCCGCACCTGGTACCGGTTGTAGACCGGCACGCCCCACAACAGAAACGCCACCACCACAATCAAAAACGCAAATCCAGTACGCGCCGCGCGTACCGGCCTGAATCCACCCACATGCATCGTGCTCATCGCTCTCGCCTCGTCTTGCTAGCTCTGTCTCGAATCTCGTCTACGTTTGAACCGGGAGGCGCTCATCTCCCGGTCCTCCTGCGCTGCGCAACCGCTCAGTCTTCCGACGGCTCGCTCTTCTCAACAACAGCGCCATTCGGCTTCTGCCGCATCGTCTGTACATTGGCCATCAGGCTCTTGATGTCCATGCCGCTCAGCGCCTCGAAAATCGCCGGCACCTGCGCAGCAATCTTGGTCATATCGCCGGTGATCTTGTTCACTCCGGCCGCTCCATCATTGCCCGTCGAAACCACAGTGATCCGGTCCACCTTCGACAGCGGCTCGCTCATCGCTCTCACAACATCGGCCATGTTCGTCAACAGCTTGTCCACCACCGCAGCCTGGTTCCATCCCTGGTAAGCCTCGGCCTTCAGGTTCATCGCCTTGGCCTCCGCCTCGCCCTTCTGGAAGATGATCGAAGCCTCCGCCTCACCCTGTGCACGAATCGAGGAACCACGGCCCTCGGCTTCCGTCGTCAGGCGAGCCTTCTCAGCCGAAGCCAGCGTCTCAATCCGCATACGCTCCACCTCCGCCGGCTTCAACACGGTCGCAATCAGCTCCTTTTCGCGGCGCAGAATCTCAGCCTCCTGCACCTTGACCTGCGCTTCCTTCTCCGTCTGCTCGATCTTCACCTGCTCGGCAATCACCTGCTGCTGCATGATATTGGTCTGAATCTCATACGCCTTATCCGCCGTCGCCTGCTGCCTGCGGCTCTGCTCGGCATACTGCGATTTCTTGATGTCCATGTCGCGCTGCGCCTCGGCCTGCCGCGCCTGCGAAGCCGCCTCGGCAATCACCCGCTCCTGGTCGGCCTGCGCCTTCGCTACTGCCGACTCCCGCAGCGCCACCGCGCGCTGTATCGCCGTATCCCGCTCCGCCGTCGCCGTCGCCATGTCAGCGTCTCGTTTAATGCGCGCAATATCCGGCCGGCCCATATTCGAGATGTACTCGTTCTTATCCCGCACCTCCTTGATCGTGAACGAGATCACCTCCAGCCCCATCTTGCTCATATCCGCCGCGCATGTCGTCCGCATCCGGTCGCCCACCATCTCCGGCTCTTTCACAATCTGCTCAACCGTAAGCTGTCCAATAATCCCGCGCAGATGGCCCTCCATCACCAAACGAATCAATCCCTCACGCTGCTGCGGCGACTTGGTCAAAAACTGCTCCGCCGCCGTAAGAATCGAAGCCTGGTCACTCCTGACTTTGATCTGCGCTACAGCCTCGACAGTGACCGCGACACCCTGGTTTGTGTATAAGTCCTGCTGCGGAGCCACATCGAAACTCATAAGCTCCAGCGATAACTCGCGGCAGTTCTCCACCATCGGGAATATCACTGTGCCATGACCGGTAATCACCCGCGGTCCGCGAAATCCGTAGACAATTAGAGCCTCGTTCGGCCCAGCTTTGCGAAACATCTTGGCCAGCATGCCGAGCAGGAAGATCAACACCACTACGGCTAAACCCACAAACAACACAATGTTATTCATCATCGAGTTCCCGATCCTTTCAACCGGGAGGATACAGATTTG
>Ga0206974_1221_pt1 | contig 10841 bp, 5 predicted proteins | sample Alteio_BWOrgHeat_84_FD_152920 | JGI IMG/M metagenome (GOLD analysis project Ga0206974, IMG submission 152920) | Enriched cells from forest soil in Barre Woods Harvard Forest LTER site, Petersham, Massachusetts, United States -... | ecosystem: Environmental > Terrestrial > Soil > Temperate forest > O... | reverse complement strand
ATAATAGGTTTCACGTATGTTGCATTACATTCACTTCCCGAAGGCAAACCACCTTTGCGGGCAGCAGCCTGAAGTACAGGAAGCATTTCTCCTTTCTTTATCGCTTTCGATTCATCGGTTTCAGGTTTGCGGTTTTTATCTGCATCGGTCACGATATCTGAACCTTCTTTGTCCTGTTGCAATTTTAAGATCTTCACTTCAACCCTGCGGTTAAGCTGACGACCGGCATCTGTTGCATTGGAAGCAATAGGGACTTTCTCTCCATAGCCCACAGCAACAAGCCTGCTTGCATTTATTCCTTTTTCAGTAAGGTATGTTTTTACTGAATTCACGCGTTCCTGCGAAAGTTCAAGGTTTTTCTCATCAGAACCAATACTGTCTGTATGTCCGCCAAGCTCAATTACAATTTCACTGTTGTTCAAAATTTCATAAAGCTTATCAAGTTCTTTTTTTGAATCTTCACGCAGAGTTGCTTTTCCGAGGTCGAAGAAAATATTCTTCAGTTCGAAGGTCACACCGATCTTTGCACGTCTTACATGAAAATCTTTTTGCATCGAAAGATCTTCCGTATTTTCTGTCATCCAATCATACTTGGCTTTGTAAACCAACCCTTCAATTTCTTCAACCGACCGTTTGTATTCTTTATTCAGTTTTTCAAACTGATCAAATGTTTCGCGCAATTTTTCGGAAGAATTTTTATTCAACGCATCAAGTTGCATATTCAGTGAGTCTAAATGTGTTTTCAGTTCATCAAGGCGTTTTCGTTGCACACTTATTTTTTGCTGAAACGTATAGTGCTTTCTGTATTTGTCGGGATCGGTTAAATCAATAATTTCAGAATAATAAAGAAACCCTTTCATATCAATCACTACCTGATATTTTTTATTAAGGGGTAATGATGCTGAATAAAATCCCGTAAGTTCATTGCTTGTTGCCTTGGTCACTTCTTTATTTGTCGCCATATCAATATAACGGATATTAACCTGTGCAGCCGAATCTTTTTCATTGTATACATTTCCGTAGATTTTAAATAACTGTTCAGGACGCATATTAAAAGGCATCAGAAATTTATAAATATCACTTGCTCCATATCCGTCAGGTGCATTCTCGCGAACGATATATGCTACCTTACCTGATGCGGGGATTGAAAGATCTGCATCATCATCCAATGTGTTTATATACTTTCCGAGATTAACAGGTTCGCTCCAGTTTGTCCATGTGTCATCCAAACGTTTCGACACAAACATATCCATGCCACCAAAACCAAAATGTCCGCTTGATGAAAAATAAAGAGTCTTGCCATCGGCAGAAAGAAAAGGATATTTTTCATTGCTTTTTGTATTGATCGCACTACCAAGATTCACAGGAGTGCTCCATCCGTTTTCGCTCAAAAATGTGAGATACAGATCGCTGCTGTTGCCATCACCTTTATCGGTACTGTAGATCAGTGTTTTTCCATCAGGTCCGATACACGCAAGTGATTCCCAGTGTGCGGTGTTTATGGTTCCTCCGAGATTACATGGCGTGCTCCATCCGGTTTCTGTTTTTACGGTATAAAAAAGATCTCCGTGTCCGAATGAACCCGGATAATTTCCAAAAAGAATAGCTACTTTTTCGTCTGGTGAGATAGAAAGGATTCCTTCGTTTGTAGTTGTATTCAACTGGCTTAAATTTTTTGGTTTGCCCCAGTTTCCGTTTTCATCCATTAACGAATACCATATATCTTCGCCACCGGCACCACCTGTTCTGTTTGTTGAAAGAAGATACAATGTTTTTCCATCCTGTAATATTCGCGGCATATAATCGTCACCATTGGAATTTATAAGTGATCCCATATTTTCTACTTTCACCATTTCATCATCACGCTTCAGTAAAGAGATGAGCTTATCGGCATATACTTTATCGGCAAGAGAATATTTTTCTTTATACAAATTCAGGACGTCAATCGCTTTGTCAAAATTCTGCAAAGCGAAATATGATTTTGCAAGATTGAGGTAAAGTGCAGGATTCCCGGAAACCTCATGCTCGTATGCAAAAGCAGCACGCTGGTAATCTTTATCTTTAAAAAATTTATCACCGTTTTGTGCTGAAACATTCAGTATAAAATTGCATAAAAATGTGAATGCAAAAATTTTAAAAGTGATTTTAATTGTCATGACAGTAAATTGTTAATGATGGAAAGAAGAATGAAAACAACAGATTATTTTGTTTTATACCGGTACATTTTTCCCCCGTCAAATTTTATGAAAGCCTCGCCATCAGGAGTAAAATAAGGATGAAAGGTGTCATCTATCTTTCCGAAAATTGTTCCCGTTTCAATATCCATGCGGATAAATTTATTGTGTTTGAAGACGTCTTTTCCCGTCCATACAAAAAAGGCATTGCCTGCTGAAAATGTCCCGAGACATTTTTTTGTATTGGTTGCATAATTCACTTTTCCGTCAGCAACAGCAATGCTTGCAATTCCTTCTTCGGCAGAAACAATAATGTTTTTATTGAGGAATTCAAGTTCAGTTGGCTTATCGATCTTTAATTTTTTTACAGGAACAACAAATGAAGGTTTTCCGCTATTCAGGTCTAATGCAAAAATATTTTTATCACTTGCCACGTATACATTTTTTTCATCCGTTATCATTGTGGTTATAGATGAACTGAATTTATCGTCAAGCGATTTATTTTTGAACGTTTCCCAAAGTAATTTTCCTGTTGAAGCATCATATGCTTTTACACCTTTGTTTCCAACCATTTTTGGTTGGGTGATACATCTTGCGGGTTGATTGCTTGTTCCCGGATGATATTCCTGAACCTCTAAAGTTCCGCCAAACCGTGCAAGCAGAACATTGCCTGCGAGCTCAAGTTGCGGAACGACATCATCATTATCAAATTTTTCACTTGACCACAAAATTGTTCCGTTATTGATGTCAAATTTTTTTATTTTAAAATTCTTATCAGAAAGGTCAGCAATAAAAACACCACTTTCAGAAGCCAGTGGCATAGCAGCGCGTCCCAATGTTTGCGTTGATTTAAATAATCCAAAACTGTAATCCGAATTATCAAAGGTTGTTTCCCACAATACTTTTCCGGTATTCAGATCAAGCACTGAGATTCCTTCATAAATTACAAAAACCCTGTCACCATGCACCGAAATATCCAGATATATACCGTCATTTAGTGCTTCAAGACCACCACCAAATCCCGAGCAAAGGTCACGTACATAATTTCCATGAACTGTCTGGCTCCATGATTTGCTGCCGCTGCAATTAACTGTAATATCCCTTTTCGTTTTACTGTCAGCAATTCCAATCCACATACTTTTCTCAAATTGAAGATCCAGAGTGATGTCTTTGTCTTCTATATAAAAACTATTTTGCCATTTCATTTTAGATTTTACTGCTACTTCTTTCTTTTCTTTAATTGCTTTGAACGTATTTTCATCAATTACATTTCCATTTTTTCCGTCAACATAAACGACCCTTTCTTCCTTTTTTGATTCGCCTTTGAACGTAATAATGATCACATCTTTTTTCCTGTCCCATTCCCATCCTTTTGATTTTTTTGTTCCGTATTTTTCTTTAAAATTTGCTTTCCATAGAATTTTTCCTGTAACAGCATCGATCATCGCAAACTCAGTCATATCACCTTCGAGTACAAGTGTGCGGTCTTTGTTTATTAGTTTGTAATCAGGGTCAACAGGAAATGAAATTTTCCATTCCATCGGAAATTCTTTTTGTGCATTTACAAAAAAGGCGATCAGTAAAAAAGTTGTGATGAGGAAAAATATTTTTTTCATAACAGGTTTAATTAATTGTTCAAAGTTGCTTTGATAATGCTGTATTTGCCATAGCATGAACTACGTATTTTGATTTTTTTGTAATGGATGAAATCAATAAATATTTCCGATTCGCAATCCGATGATGAATTGAGAAAGTGAACTTTGTGTATATACGTTGTTGTCTGAATTTGCAGCTGCAGCTAATCCGCTATTGTTTCGGTATTCAGCAGAAATATTAAATCTTCCGCTGCTTGTTAACGGATAGTCAACACGGACTCCGTGACTTCCGGTTGTGCTGCTGAAATTACTCCACACTTCTGCTGTTACCCGGTGAGCTTTTACTTCACCGATCTTATATTCTCCTCTTACAACAAATGGATAATATCCCTGCAATAAAGTATTTCCCGGAAACTGGCTGCTGCCAACGAATGCACTCATCCAGTGAAAATTCATTCCTCCTAAGACAGCGTACGTTTCATTGCGGTACCCAGCCAGAAATTTATAACCGAAATTCATCAAAACTGTGAAAGAGCTTTCAGGATCCTTATAATATGTTAGTGGGGTACTTGTCATTTTACCCATAGCAAGATCCAGATAGAAGCCATCGTAAATTGCCACATTGCTTGTTTTATTTATAAATGTTGAAATGATCTTCACATCATTGTTTAAGAACAAAGTATGCGCTACGCGTGGATCGATCTTATCAATATTCAAACTCATGTATTCATACCCGACACCGGCACGAAAAATTTTAACGAAATCAGCTTTATCAATATAAATTGTTTGTTGCGCGTGAGTGGCAAACGGAATGATCCATGCCATACTTAAAATAAGAATTAATGTAGTAGATTTCATGGTAGTTGGTTTAGTTGTGAGTACAAAAAACGTACATTGAGAACCGTTTAACCATCGCACGAAATGCGTATTTATTTTTTTTAAAAAGCTGCCCTGAAATCTCAGAGCAGCTTAACAAAATGAAAAAATTAATGGACTATTGTTTGATAAATTTTTGTGTGGAGATTCCTTTTTCAGAATATATTTTTATAAAATAAATTCCCGGAACCAGATCAGAAATATTTATCACAGATGATGTTGTTGTAAATTGTAACTTACCTGAAAGATCATAAATGTCCATTTTTGAAACCGGTATTTTATTTATGATCGTTAATTCATTTGTCGCAGGATTTGGATACATATCAAACATATCATTGTATGATACATTTGAAATTCCGGTTGTGGATGATGTAAGTTTCCATAATGTGAAGCCACTGCTGCTTGCCTGAAATACAGGGAACATGGGAGATAAACTCCAGCAATTAGCGGAAGTGTCACCATTGTCATTATATAAATTCCGCACGATATTGTAGAATGTCCCGATGCCGGTTTTTAAAGTTCCGTAAGCATCGTAGTGATTTGTAATAGATTTTACTGCTTGTCCGCTTTTTTGATATGTATCTGAATTAATCAAATTGAAGGTGAAAGGAAATGTCAAAGCTGTTCTGTAATTCACGAATGCTGTCGGAGTTCCTGTACCAACATTATTTGCCACTTCTTCCAATACAGTGGATGTAAGATGAAACAGACTGTATTGCGAATTTGTTCCTACTGTAAACTTTATAGCAAAATTTGCATCAGGGTATTGTGAAGCGTATGGGGTAGAAGACATGTCAAGAAGATCAGCAGTACCCATAAGTGTTGCTGTTGAAGAGCTAAGGTCCCAGTTAAGATTTGCTCCTCCTGAAAGAAGAAGACTTGACGTACTTACATTGCTTAACGAATACAGATTGAAATGTAAACCTGTATGCAAACTGTCACTTCGTAAAACAGGTTGGGCAAATAATGCTGCTATTGCTGATAAAAATACGGTTAATGTTGTAAAGAGTTTTTTCATGGTGGTAGATTTTTATTGGGTTATGAACACAAAAAAAATAAATTCAAATGCGATTAACTATCGCATGAAAAGCGTATTTGTGAAATATAAAGAGGCAATAATTTTGAACGAACTAACGGTCGAACACTTTATTGATGGCTTCAATTTTTGAAGTTACCTGAAGCTTTAAATAAATATTACGGATATGCGTGCGAACAGTATCCGGGCTGATGAAAAGTTTTTCTGCAATTTCTTTGTACCGGAATCCTTTTGATAACAGCTCAAGTAATTCCACCTCACGTTTAGTTAATTCTTCGGCATGTTTTATTTTTGTACGGTCAACTTTTTGAAATGATGCTACAACTTTTCTTGCGATCTCGGCATTCATTGGTGAACCTCCGTTACACAGATCTTTTATCGCATCAACAAGTTGGGCAGGTGAACTTTTTTTAAGCATATAACCACTTGCTCCGGCTTCGAGAGAACGAAAGATTTTATCATTGTCTTCGTAAACCGTAAGCATCATGAATAATGTCGATGTGCATTTCTCTTTCAGGATTTTTATGCAATCAATCCCGTTCATTCCCGGCAGGTCAATGTCCATGAGTACAACATCCACACAGGAAACAGGTAACATTTTAATTGCTTCTTCTGCATTTGAAAAGGTATGTCTGCATTCCAGTTCATCTGTTCCGTTTATGATCATCATCAGACCTGTTCGGATGTCGTTGTTATCTTCTATTATTGATACGGAGAGTTTCATTTTTTTCAGTTTGTAAAATAACTACTTGCGAATGAAATTTTATATCGCATGAATTACGTAATTCAACATGGAATGATAATTTCTGTCCTGCAGCCTTTTTCTTTTTCAGAATAGATTTCGTATTTCCCGCCAATGTCTTCCATTCTTTTTTTCATATTGATCAGTCCATTGCCAAACCTGTGAGTGCTGTTCATATCAAATCCTTTTCCATTGTCGGAGATGGAGAGGTAGATTATATTTTCTGGCACTGACAGAGAAATCTTTATTTCATCAGCATCAGCATATTTTACTATATTATTAATTGATTCTTTGATCACCAGAAAGATATTTCTTCTTGCCTGTTGTGTGAGATGAACAGGTTGAATGGTTTCAGGGAAATCAAGAATGCAATGCACATTAAAGTCATCGAAAAAATCCAGTACGTATTCGCGGATATATGCAGCAAGATTTTCAAGGTTATCATTTTGAGGATTCATTGCCCATACAATATGACTCATACTGTCAACAAGTTCTCCGGCAGTTGAAGAGATCTTATCAATATTTTTTTTCATGTCCGTTTTCTCTTCCTTCATCGCCTTTGTTTTCAGTAATTCGCTCATGATCGCAATTTTTGATAATCCTGACCCGATATCATCATGCATGTCTTTTGAAATGCGTGTTCGTTCTTCTTCAACTGCTTTTTGTTTTTCGATAATAATCCGCTGCTCTTTCAATCTCTGGTTAATGATCAGCTGAACAATTACATAACCGATTCCGATGAGTAAAATGCTGAGCAATATGAAAAACCACCATGTTAACCACCAGGGAGCTTTAACAGTTATTGTCAAAAGAGTTTTTTCTTCGCTCCATATTCCGTCATTGTTTGAAGCCTTTACTTTGAACAGATATTTGCCTGGTTTCAATCCGCTGTATCTTGCATAATGTTTATTGCCTGAACTCACCCGGTTCTGATCTGCACCAACTAACATGTATTCATATTCATTCTTTTTTGAATTGGTATATTCCAGAGCAGCAAAATCGAATGATACTGTATTTTCAGGGTAGCTTAAAATTACATCATTCAATGCAGCGCAATTTTCCTGTTCTTTATATGGTTTATCAAAAAGCCGGAAACCTGTTAAAACAACATCAGGAGGGTTAGGATTTGGTTTTACGTTTGATGGGAAAAAACTATTAAAGCCTTTTATTCCGCCAAAAAATAATTCTCCCGAAAGGCTCTTGTAAAAAGAACCTGTATTGAATTCATTTGATTGAAGACCATCTGATTCATCATACGTTTCAACATTGCGGGAAGCAGGATCATAACACATCAACCCTTTGTTACTGCTCAGCCAAAGATTTCCTTTTTCATCCATGACCACACTGTACAAATAATTATTTGACAAACCATCTTTAGTAGAAATAATATCATACTTACCGGTTGCGGGAAAATATTTGATGAGTCCATTCTCACTTGCCATCCAAAGAATATTATGAATGGTATCTTCAGTGATACATTTCACACTGTTGCCATATAAAATGGATTCATGAATTACAGGTTCTTCATTTTTGAATTTTACACGGAACACATTACCCATTGCCGATATCCATAAGCTTTTATCTTTTGACTGAAAAATGTGATAGATATACTGGGAGATGAATGGTTTATACTTTATGATTGGTTTAAAATCACCTGTTGCATCTGTACCACCAAATAATCCAATGGTTGTGCCAATAAGCAAATGATGATCTGTGGTATAAAGAATGGAAAGAATATTCGTTTGTCCGTGAACTCCTGAAGGTGAAAAATCTGCAGGAATAAGTTGAACGCTGCCATTTGTCGGATCAAAGTAACCAACTCCTAAACTGCTTCCCATTATAATTCTGCCTTTCGAATCCGTGGTAAAGCACGATACAGTATTTTTGTATGGCTTTTCGGGATTGAAAATTTTCGCAGATTTATTCTTGCGGTCGAGAACCGAAATTCCACCGTCATGAGTTCCTACCAGCAATTTTTTATCAGTTGTTTCATAAAAACATTTTATAAAATTTGCACCTAACTTTCCTGTGTTTTCCCAACCCGAACGATACAAATTGAATTTTGGCGGAGCAATATTGAACTTATCTATACCTTGCCCGTCAACACCGATCCAAAGATTATCTGATTTATCAATGAACAATCTGCTTACAAGATTTCCTGAAATACTGTTCGGATCATTTGGAATATTTTTATAAATTATTTTTCTTCCGTCTTTAGTTAGACAGGCCATTCCGTTATTGATACTTGCAAGCCATAAATTGCCATATCTGTCAGGAACAGATTTGAAATATAAAGAATTTACAGAATCACCGGCAATATATTGAACCGTATTTTTTGACGGAGAAAACCGCAATGTCATTTTGTAACAAGCCAGAATCATATCCCCATCAGGCAGTGTTAAAAAATCTCCTGTCCAGGTTAAGTTATGTTTTTTATAGTAATCCGACAGATAAAAATTGAATTGATATGATCTTGTATCAAAGCTTCCAATGCCATAATGAAGCGTGTACCAGATTTTTCCATTTGCATCCATATCTGCATTGCGATAAAAGGATTGCTTTGGACCAAGTGTTGGATCCTGGATGGTAAAGGATCTCAATCTGCCTGAAGGTATGCTGTAATGATATATTGAGTCATTCGCGTTGCAGAACCAAAGTTCATTTCCACCGGTAATTCCAAGCATCAAAAATTCACCGGTAAAACTTATTGTATCGTTGAGCGGATAAAAATAATCGATCTTGTCGGTTTTAAAATTATACAACACAATACCTGCACGGCTGCTGAACCAAATGTTTCCGTTTCTGTCTTCTACTGCTTTATAACCGTAAAAATTATTATGGCTGATAACCTTAGGGATAAATTCATTGCGATATGTTTTTAATTCATACCCGTCATAGCGGTTCAATCCGTCTCCGGTACCAAACCAAATGAATCCGCGTGAATCCTGAAAGATGGTGTAAACTGAACTTTGTGACAAACCATCGCTCACACCGAGATGAGTAAAATGAGAATTTTGTGCCTGAACTGTTCCAAATAAAAAGATTAAAAATAAACAGTAGATATTTCTCAAGGGAAAAACTTTTTGTCCAATATATAGAAGTAGAAAAGTAAATGCATGGAAATTTTTCAAACGGTTATTTTTTCAATTTGAATAAAAACAATCTGTGTACTTTCGCAGTTAGATATAAATTGTTATTTCATTGCATCATTGCATGGAACATTCAAATGACAAAAACCAGAGAAGAAAATATAAAAGCAGATTCCGTTACTGAAGATGAGTACATTGAAGTACTCGGTGCGCGGGAACACAACCTTAAAAATATTGATGTCAGTATTCCGCGAAATAAACTTGTTGTTATCACAGGGTTGAGCGGAAGCGGAAAGTCATCGCTTGCATTCGATACCATTTTTGCTGAAGGACAAAGACGTTATATGGAGAGCTTTTCGGCTTATGCACGGCAATTTATCGGAAATATGGAACGTCCTGATGTCGATAAGATCAACGGACTTTCTCCGGTAATTTCAATCGAGCAAAAAACGGTAAATAAAAATCCGCGTTCAACTGTAGGCACAATAACAGAAATTTATGATTTCATGCGCCTGCTTTTTGCGCGCGTTGCCGATGCATACAGTTATGTAAGCGGAGAAAAAATGGTGAAGATGACGGAGGAACAAATTATCTCAACCATCATTCAGCAGTTTGAAAATAAAAAAATTTCTATTCTCGCACCTATCGTTAAGGGAAGAAAAGGACATTATCGTGAACTCTTCGAACAGGTAAGGAAACAAGGTTACACAAAGGTTCGTCTTGATGGAGAGATCAAAGATATTGTTCCGAAAATGCAGGCCGACCGCTACAAAATTCATGATATTGAAATTCTGATCGATCGCATCGAACCAAAGAAAGACGCGCGGTTTCGTATTTCTGAATCGGTAAAAAGTGCATTGAAAACAGGCAAGGGAACGCTGGTGCTTATTGAAAATGAAACGGACAGGGTTTTTCATTTCAGTAAATTTCTGATGGATGCAAAAAGCGGAATCAGCTACGATGAACCGCAGCCGAATTCATTTTCGTTCAACTCGCCTTATGGTGCTTGTCCTGCATGTGACGGACTGGGTGTGAAAAGTATCATCGATGAAAATGCAATTATTCCCAACCGGAAACTTTCTATCAATAAAGGAGCGATCGTTCCGCTTGGTGAACCGCGTGAAAATTGGACGTTTCTTCAACTGCGCGGACTTGCAAAAAAATTCAAATTCAGTTTTGCCGATCCGATTGAGACAATATCTGAACAAGCAATGAATGCTGTTTTGTATGGCACTGATGAACCGATCATTGTTCCTACAACCTATTCGGGTGAACAACAAAACTGGAGCTCGAAATGGGAAGGCGTTATTCCGATCATTACACGTCATT
>Ga0206974_1216_pt2 | contig 10888 bp, 17 predicted proteins | sample Alteio_BWOrgHeat_84_FD_152920 | JGI IMG/M metagenome (GOLD analysis project Ga0206974, IMG submission 152920) | Enriched cells from forest soil in Barre Woods Harvard Forest LTER site, Petersham, Massachusetts, United States -... | ecosystem: Environmental > Terrestrial > Soil > Temperate forest >... | reverse complement strand
TTTTCGGGTGCGTCCGTTTTCTTCATTTAACCGAATCACGCACCAATGCGAATTCGGTGGTTGTGTCATCTGTACATACATTATCTTTTGAGATTAGTGGTGAAATCATCGCTGTTGCATATCGGACATATCATACACTCACTTTCTTCATGTCCTATTGTTTTGAATTCGTCAAACTCCTGTTTACAGTTGTTACACACGTAATTTTTAGGTGCGTATCCACTATAACTGAGTTGGTTCTGGAAGAAATCAGGTAAAATTTCAATACCGGAAGTATTGCGCACCATATCAAAACGGTTAAGGTGGTCAATAACCTTCTGCGCATCCTCTAACGTCACTGTATTGCCATTTTCTAATGTCAGTCGGTACTTTGTACCAACTTGCGTCAAACTATTCATTTGCGTGCTCAATTACTGCGAAACACTCACTCTCACGCATCAAAAGGTGTCTCTTGCCTTCAATGGTTATTTCTATTCCTGCGTGTTTTGCAAACAGGATTGTGTCACTTGCTTTTATTGCAGGAACTTTAATTTCCGCACCAGATGAAACAGTTTCTCTTCCTGAAATCATTGTGCTAACCGTATGTCCTACCTCAATAACTTTTTATAATTGATTATACTTTTTACATACGTGCGTCTATTTATTTCCTTGCTCTCCACTTCTGTCAACGCAACATCACTTACTATTGCAATAATTTTACTATTGCACTGAGGGCACTTTTCTTGACTATCAGAACACAAATGACCGCATTCTGAACAAACCACTATCCCCTTATCTCTTAATCCTCTGGAAGTCCTGAAATCATCTCCATAATTTAAGATGCGCACATCAGGAAACGACTTACTTATCCCATTGATCTTTTCAGATTCGGTCATTGGTCTTCCCAATAATGTTACATGTGTCCGTTTAGCCTTTCTCATACTCGTGTCCTCCGACAGTATTCAGAAATAAGAATTCCATCGCAATCATCCAACGTCAGTTTCATGTCAGGGAAAAGTTCTTCTGCTTTCTGTTTCAACCTGCGTTTATATGCTGCGGGTTCTTCACCTTTATCTTTCTTCATCCCAAAAAACTTTTGCCATGTCTGAGGAACTTTTTCTTCAAATGGAATTGCTGCAGCTATCAAACACGCACGGATAAATCCATTGTTCTCCCCAAATGTGAACATTGTTGCTGCTCCCATCTTTCTCTCATTTCCATCCGCATCCTTTGCCGGCATTGCCCAAACTTTTTCTTTTACAGCAAAACAATCCCATTCCATACCGCAACGCATCAAAAAATCACACGTTTCCTTTTCAGTATGTTTTGCAAATCGGAAAGTGTATCGCTTGCCGTCTTCTAAAATAATTCCAAGGCTACCATTTGCCCCGGGATCTATTCCCAAAAAACATTTAAGTGCACCCATTACATCGGAAGATTATCCAAGATTTCAGTCAAGCAATGTTTTATATTGTTGCGCGCATCCTCTGAAAGTGTGCTGTCAATTCCAAAGTTGTAACCACTATAACTCCATGGTTCAAGGTCTGATTTGAAATTGAAGGGTTGTTGCGGTTTGGATCCTGATACTCCATTCCCAATTTGGGTTAGTGGGTATTCCTTCACAGTATTTGGGAAGTTTTCCTTAATCACTCCGGGAGTATCTGGTGACAGCACATTTTCGTGTGAATGATTTTCAGACGGTACAAGATTCAACTCAGGCTGTTTCTTGATTTCCGCAGCTTCCTTTTCTGCTTTCTCTCTCTTGGCTTTCATGTCAAGGAATTCGCTTCGTTGCGCCAATACTGTATTTGCATTGATCAGTATTTGTTGCGCATCTGTTTTGAATTCTTCAAAGTCATGATCGACAAAATTGTTTTCCAACTGTTTTTTCAACCGCACCAACTCTTCTTCCGTTCCCGCAACCGCACCTATACGGATAACATCATTTGCTGCCTTAATACGGTTCTGGTGATCTGTGACACGTTTTAATTCATTGGCTGCTGCGATGCGTGCTTTCTCTGCAATTGCGTTCTTTACAACCAATATTTTTTGCTCAATGGCTTTCTCTGTTGGTTGAATGAGATTGATCAGGGATGCTGCACGGTTTTTATTCTCATCATACAATTTGTCAATGATGACTTTGTTCGCCTTTTCTGCCCGCTGTATTTCGATGCGTGGTCGGTATAATTTTAACCGCACCTCATCAGCCTCCTTTAAATTTTCTTCTGTGACCAGATAATTATGGTAGTCCGCAGCTAATTGTCGTAATTCTACTTCTGTTGCGCTAATCTTTTCTAAAGACACGGTGCGCTGTTCTGTTTTTTCAATGATTTCTGTCATGGTCTTAATTGATTATTAAAAGGTGATTTTTAGCTCTTGTTACTGCTGTATATAGGATGCGATTGCGTTCTCTGATATTCCTATTCAGCATAATATTATTAGCATCAACAATGGTATTCAGATATGTTGAGCCTTGGGCTTTATGGACTGTTATTGCATAAGCATAACTGACATCAGCGAAGTATCGCAGGAATTTGTAGTATTCTTTCCAGAAATATCCTTTCTTATTCGGAGGACAATGCAATGCGCTATTTTTGCAATTCTCTAATGTTTTTAAGAACGCACCTTCACTTGTTTCATGAATTGTTTTAATTCCATCAGTGATGTATGTTTCAGTTTCAACATCATAAAATTTAATTTCCATTAAATAGAATCTGAGATTGACTGAAATATCTGCACATGTGAACTCTCCGTCCTGATCAGTCACATTTATAACTTCAAACTCTTGATTAGTTGTAAGGACAATTTTATCTTGACCTTTATACTTACTATCCTGCATCTTTTTTAATACAGGTGCGTTAGTAATCATTTTATCTCCGGTAAGTATTCTGTCATACGGTTCCTGATAACTTGGAAAGTGAGTACGCATGTAATTATTCCGAATGAAAGTATTGTACTCCTTAATTTTTTTATTCGTCCACGCAATTACTTTTACATAACTTGAATCTTGCTTACATGATGCGGAACTGTATTTTTCTTTTATGAATTCTGTTATTTCAGGACGTTTTGTTGATGCTGCGGCAATTGTTAAATCAAATCCATTCTCATGAACTATTCTTTCCTCGTCATTGTACTCGTTATTGCGAATGTGCATACTCAGGTCAATAATCTGTGATCCTTCTTTCTGACGCATGATATGATTCAAGCTGAATTCTGTTATATCATGTTGTTCTGGATGCAAAAATGGTTCACAGTCTTCTTTACCGACAGGTGGAATCTGCGCAGGATCACCCATCATTATTATCTTTACTTCCTTGCAGTAGTTTTTTATTTCATAGAACAATTCATCCTGCAACATTGATACTTCATCAATGACCACTATTTGCATTGACTGAATCATTTTGACTTCATCAAATGATGCTCTGAATTCTATCTCACCGCTATCAGTAATATTTTCTTTCAGTCCTAATAACTGATGTACAGTCTTAAAATTAACGTGCTTTTTCAATTCAGGAATTGAACTTTCACGCAATACCTGTACTGCCTTATTTGTTGGTGCGGTCAACGCAACTTCCAAATTGTAATAACCACAGAAATGTTTTTCATTATCTTTTGCATATTGAATTAACCGGGATATGGTAAAAGTTTTTCCTGTTCCTGCGAATCCTTTGAGTAAAAACATCTGTCTGGAATCTTTCAAATACAAGAAATCACGCATCATATAAAAAGCCTTCACCTGATCTTCATTAAGTTCAGATATGTACTTTTCAATATGCTCATCATTTGGAGCGATTACAGACTTCTTTTTCTTGCTCATTTGGTGCGTATAGGTGTAGGTGGAACTTTATCAACGGTGCGTTTGGAGAAGTCACCTGATGTTAAATGTTGTGGATGTCTGTTTACCATTCGCAGCCATCTTTGCCAAACAAAGAAACTGTGAGGTACATTCTGCTTGGTTTCAAATTGTAATACGTTCATATAACATGGGTTTTAGATAATCCAAATTTTTCTTCGAACTCAATAATTCTATTGGTTCTGTCGGTTTCGTTTGTCGATGTTTCTTTTATATTTTTAAGAACTTTTGTTGCATCATCCCAATGCCACTTAATCATATTCGCAACATGATCAATGTCACCTCCATTTGCTTTTACTGAATTTATTATCTGTTCAGCTAACAGTTTGGTTTTAGTACTCATCGTTACTACTTTGTTGAATTCACAAAATCAATAAGGATATTTAAGAGTATTGTTTTGTAAGTAGCAGCAGCAGCAGCAGCAGCATAAGCAGCATAAGCAGCAGCAGCAGCAGCATAAGCAGCAGCATCAGCAGCAGCAGCAGCAGCAGCAGCAGCAGCAGCAGCAGCAGCAGCAGCAGCAGCATAAGCAGCATCAGCAGCATAAGCAGCATCAGCAGCAGCAGCACGTCTTTTATTTCTCAAAATATCAATTCCTATTATGCCGTTTAAATAGTCTTTGGCGGCTTGGATGGCTTCGCGAGAGGCTTTATTATCAGGATATTTATTTTCATAAATAACCAAAACTGTTTCAGCCAACAAGATACATAAGTCTTGTTTTTGGCGTAATTCCAATTCACATTTCCGAAAGACAAACCAAAACTTATCTTTCAAAGACATTTCTGAATTAATTAAATCCATTATATCAATAGATTCTTTTTTGATGAACGATAACGAATCAACTTGTTCTTTCGAATAGCAGCCTTTATTAGCATAAATATACTGCGGATTGAATGTTTTTTTCATGATTTTTTTTTACTTTATTAAAGGTTCAATAATTTCCAATACTGTTTCTTCATCGCTGATGTCACGGCTTCGTTTTATTCCTGCATAATTGAATTGAGGATCTTTCCGTGCGCCAATCTTTTTATATGTCACTTTACCAGAACTTCCAAAGTCCATTATCTCCGCACCATTTCTCACAAATTCAGCCCTTAATTTGTTGTCTATCCCATCGCAAAAGTCTTCAAGATGCTTCATTGCCAATTTTGCTTTTGATCGCTTCACGCACTGTCTGAAATGGTTCGTTGTTCCTGTAAAGGCTTCCTGTTCTACTATGTATCGTTCATTCAAAAATTCTTTCCACCCATCACTACTATCTGGTTCTGGGATCATACTGTCTAACTCCGACTGCAGTTTTTCAACTTTATCCATCTGATTCAAGTCCTGATAGTATTTTATTTCTTTATGTTTCTTCCGCATCACTAACACTTGTTCCCATGCATCACGACTTTTTTCAAGTATCTCATTACAGATGTCAACATCCATTTGATATGAATCTACCTTGAAGTTGAATCCATCTTGAAGAATTGCTAATTCGCAGTAATCGGTTTCAGTAACTAACATCTGTTGATTTATCTGGTAGATGTATTGTGGTGGAATTCCACTTTCCCATTGTTGCGCAGCGAAATAGCTTATCTGCTTTATTTCAAGCGGACAGTCGCATTTTAATTGTCCTCCACGTAGGTTCGGTTCACCTGCAAGTATCGCAGCGTCCAATGAAGCGAAAAGCCACGGATATTTTTTATTTACCAGATACATGTCAACGGTGCGGTGTTTACGCATCACCTTACCTATCATGTAATTGTCCAAGTACCCTTTATCTGTACCATCATAATACTTCCACCGTTCAAGTATTATTGGTTCGGCAAGTATTCCTGACAGCATGTGTTCGTTCATTTTTCTGTCAAGTGGAGTGATACCTGCTTTCTTATTCAGAAGTACCGGAAGTATTTCACCATAAGTTTTGTTATTTTTTCCCGTTAAAGTACCGCACTCAGAAGCACCAAATCCACCTTCATATATTCCGGGCATTCCAGTGGTGCGGAACTGATACCATTCAGGTGTATGAACTGGTATTTCGTAACCGGTAATATTTGGGTTTGAATTAAAAGCCGATTCAATAATTTTCATGCAAATATTTTTTCAAAAAGTGTAGCATACATTAATGGTTGATCATTAACCGTATCATATGAAGCCGATACATATAATTCTCGTACTTGAATCACCTGTTGATGAATTGCTATTTCAATTTTATTCTCATTCAAACATTTTACTCCTTGCGTATTGAAAAGTGGTTTTGCTATTGATTTAAAGATGCTGATATCTATAATATCAATAGGAGATTTAAATTCAACATGAAAGGTTATTTCAATTTTTGTTGAATCAGGTATTCGTTTAACTTCTTTTATAATTTCCCAAATTGGTTTCATAACACAACTTCTTTAAGTACTTTAATTGCTTTTGAAATACCGCTTGGCTTCTGTTCTTCCCATGCGGATAAAAATTGTTGGCTGAACTCGACAATCACAGCATCCTGACGTATTACGTTGCGCACATTCTCTGTCATTCCCTCCAAGAAATGCACCTTTGAATTTAAATGATCGTATTCAAGTTGCGCTTCCGGTGTTTCGCTCCCTTTCATATCTTCCCAAAGTCTATCTCTTTTGTTGCGCATCGGTGCGATGTACGCACGTTCAAATTCATTGAGATCATCCGAAAGAAGTATGTGAGTGTCGAGTGCCATTGGATTACAGATTATCACATAAAAAGTCGTGCAATGCTTCGACCTCCATCACGATACGATGCGTTTTTTCATTAACAACTTTTCTTACTTCTTCAAGGTGCTTACTTGCAATTCCCTGTGAAGTCAACAAAGGGATTGCTTCTTTCTGTTTTGCAGCTTCTTCAATAGGATCTATTCCAGATACTAATTGATCACGATATGCTAAAAGTTTTTTCTGAACTTTAGGATCGTAGGTTTGAACATTCAGACGCTTTTTAGGTGCGCTCTTTTTTGGTTTTGCTGTTTTTGTGCTCATGATTTTTTGGTTTATGCCTTTCGGCTGTTTGATTTATTGAAAAAATCTTTAATTAAATCTTCTATTGTATATGCTACCCACAGCATACACATTACTATAAATGGTCCCATTAATACAAAAAATATCATACTTTTACTTGCCGTCTATGGCTGTTTTTAATAGAATATTCTGTCAACTATTTCAGAAATGTATTCATAGGAAAGATTGAAAGTTTTACCTTCATTTTTATGCGCTTGTCTTGCTGCTTTCAATGCTTCAATTAGCACGCTGAAATAAGCAATGTCAACACCAACTAATTGATCTTCTAAAACAGAAATGTCATCAAGATTTAATTTTGAAATTTGATAGCACATTTTGAGATACGCACCTGCTGAAATTGTCCATCCTCTATTAATAAATTTTCTGGTGCGCAGTACTGATGCAATAGGATATTTTGAACCTACATATATTAACTCTTTGGCTAAAATAGCTTCAAGTGCAGGTTGGTTTAAGTAAAGTTTAGTATCATATGATAGCCAATAATTAGTGCAATGCACATAATCGTAATTCGTATGAATTTCCTTTGCATTGCCATAGAACCTTAAAATTATTTGTATCTTATCCGACAGAGATATTGCGTTCGGAGACATGAAAAGAACTTCGTATTTTTCTTCACTATTTTCTATTTCAACAACCTTAACTGATTCTTCTTCGTCTGCAACTTCATATTTTTGTCCTTTACAAAATACAGATACTCTGCCTGCTTCTTTCAAACCGTGTTCGTGATAATATTGAATATCACTTTCGTCTGACAAATTATCAATATCAACAACTACAACATCTAATTCAGGATTAGCGACTTTATATAGTTGTGCGTAATAATTGGCAACTGCTAATACAGTTTCTTTGTTAGTAAAATAAATGTCGTAATCATTTACTTTATCATTAAGAAGCATGGACGCAATGCAACCTCCGCTTATTAATGAATTTTTCTGTACAAGTTTTTGAACTTTAGTATCTTTTATTGATGCTAAAAACTTGCTGAATTTCTGATTAATTAATTTTTCAATTGTTTTCGTTTTCATAATTATTTGGTTTTTAAAACGGACAGTCATCACTACCTACATCGAAGGGTAATTCAGCCCCTTTCTTTTTTTCTTCATTCGTAAATATTGGTGGTCGCTGCGTTGTGAACATATCTCCGCACCGTCTGTCCATCCACATGTTCAGACTTCCTTCTTCTCCCAATTCTGAAAATTTCTGCTTCTCTACTGTGATAGTGGTGTGCGCATGTTTATCAACTTCCCATATTTCGTCCCCATCTTCATCCTTCTTCATGGAATTTTTATATTTCTTCCTGTAAATTATCGCACCGATATCTGCTTTCTCATACCATGCAGAACTACCTTTTATGTCATATAAGGAAGGCATTTTGTAATTACCACCTCTTGACTTCTCCATTTTTGTTGGGTGCGCTATAACTAATCCAAACATGTCATTCAGGTCAAGAAAGTCCAATACTCGGTCCAGCTGCTTGCTTATAAAATTTGTTTCCGATAATCCTGTCGGCTGTTCATGTTCGATCTTATTCCACGCATCAATCACGAATCCAAATACTCCATAAGCATTTTTCATGTGGCGGAAATACCCTAACATATTCGAAAGACTTTTTGCTGTTGCGTTCTTATCATTACTCAGACTTTCAAAATTTCTGGTATCAGGATTAGTTATAAAAAATCTGCTTTGAGTCCAATTATATGCACCTTCTCTTTCAGCATCATTCATTTTATTTGGATGGTATTGGTACAATGGTTTTTTACCATACAATTCAGAAATCTTTGCATATTCTCTTTCCGGTGGTCTGCTCTCGGGAGTGTACAATGCGAACTTCATAAAACTGTTATTCTTGCATTGCTCGACTAAAAACCACCTTCCCCAAGAAGATTTTCCGGAACCTGGTATTCCAGTAAGTACCATCATCCGTTTTCTTTGAATTGAAATCAATTCATCTACTTCAGGATGTCCACACAGATAACCACGTTCGAAACCCTTTTCATGCAACTTATCAAGGTATGGTCGCACATCCTGTAAGCGAATCATTCCACGAATAGGATATGGTTGCGCCTCCTTAAATAAATCTTCAATTCCTGTTTTACCCTGCGGATCAAGTCCTTTTTTTACATCACCGGCATATACCTCATTTGAATCTTTATAGCCCGGAGGATATGAAATAACAAAACATCTGGTCTTACCTAATTTGTCAATCAGAACTTCTTTAAACGCCTGTCCTGTTTCATCACCATCCATTGCTATGTAAAACCTGCGGACACCATTTATTTTATTGGCTGCGTCACCGCGAAACAATTTCATGATATACGGATCCGTCACGAATTCCAACTTCTTATCAATATTATTCAGTGACTTTGACGCACCCATAGGAATACTCAATACATTGGTATAACCACATTGTAGCCATGTCAATCTATCGGTTTGTCCTTCTGTTATTATCACGTCCTGATTATTTTCTAAGTCTAATTTATGAAGCCCCCAAAAGCATGTGAGCGTTCCGTATTTTTTGCTGATCTGATATACCTTACTCTGTTTCGTTGCGTCATAGACAAGTCGCCTGAACATCACATTTACCAACTGATTTTTGTAGTAGTAAGGAAATGCGACTTCCTTATTTCCTCCATAACCATCTACTTCATATACTCCGTCTGCCATTGCAACCTCACCACTTATTTGTTTCGTTGCGAGCCAGTCAAGTACCTGTCCTGAATACAACTTTTTTTTCTCTTTCGGCATTCGGCTCTCCCTGCGCACCTCTTCGTATTTCTCATGATCGAGTGTCGAACCAGACCAACCGCAATTGTGACAGTTCCAAATTGAATAGTCTGCCAAAACCTTTACTGATAAACATTCCAACTTCCTGTGTTCTGTCTTACGACCTGCCGAGCAATTCGGGCACGTTGTCACATAAGCCGTCCCTTGTTTTATTTTTATCCCAACCTCATCTAATGTCATTTACTGTCCGCTTAAATATTTATTAATTGACTTCCTTGAATACCTCAGACGTTTTCCTTTACCCGGATTTCCATTGACTTCTATTTTCAATTCCATATTGACTAATCTGAAAAGTTTCGTTTTACCACAATTCAAGAGTTTCATGGCTTCTTCCTTAGTAATCCATTCCTGTGGTGGCGCGTTCTTTGATTGTTCAAGGCGCACCAATGACTGTTTAATGTCTTTCAGATGGTCAAGGATTGTTTGGTCAAACTCACTCATGATGTAGTTCAGTTTGTTCTGTTAATAATTCATAAATGATTAATTCTTTTGGAAGAGCCAAAATCTTTTTTATGGCTTCCATATAATGCGGTTGCGTTAAAGTGGGACTATTCCCGATAACCTGATTTCTAATTGTGTGAAAACTTGCATTTACCTGTTTGCTGAGGTCAACTACATTCTGCATATCAGAAAGTAGTTTCTGTCTTATTTCTGCAGTTAAGACCGATTTTATTGTGTTATTTTTTGCCATTTTATTTGGAAACTAATTTTTAGTACCTAATTTTGATACCACAAACTAATACCATAGTCAAAGAATAGTCAAGGAATAGTCAAGGAAGTTATTAACGCATTTACGCACAACATAAAACCGTGAAAATCAATATTGAATTAGAACAATTGTTGAAAGAGTGTGGATTATCGGACGTTGAATTTGCAGAAAAGGTAGGTCTTCATTACTCTCAATTAAGCCGATATAAGACAGGAAAGAGCAAACCAAGGACAGAAAGTATTAAAAAGATACAGAAGTTTTATCCTGACTTCTTAAAAGCCTCAAAACAGTCAAATATCAGTCAATATGATAAGATAAATGACTTAATAATTAAACTGAAGGACGATATAATTAATGAGAAAAATTTACGCATCGCAGAAAAGGATAAAATGCTTACGGTACTGCATGATGATTTAAAATACCGTGACAAAGTAGACGGTTCGCTTACTACTATTCACCAGTTGATAAAGAATGACGAAACAAGAATCAATCTTAATAGTGAAAACATAAAAGAATTGAGAAAGAAAATTGAATCAATTGAAA
>Ga0206974_1220_pt1 | contig 10971 bp, 10 predicted proteins | sample Alteio_BWOrgHeat_84_FD_152920 | JGI IMG/M metagenome (GOLD analysis project Ga0206974, IMG submission 152920) | Enriched cells from forest soil in Barre Woods Harvard Forest LTER site, Petersham, Massachusetts, United States -... | ecosystem: Environmental > Terrestrial > Soil > Temperate forest >... | reverse complement strand
TCGAGGGCACGGTGGTCGCATCCTGGGGCACGAAATAGCCGGCCTTGGCGAACTGCTCCAGCCAGCCATAGGCGTGTGTATGGATCACGTCGCCGCCATGTCCGGCAGCCAGGGCCGTCGAGACGATGGTGGGGTAATTCTCATCCGGGAAAGATTCGAATTTGACGGTGATATCCGGATTCAGCTTGGTGAAATCCGAGAACATCTCGATATAGGCCGCCTTGTCCTCCTGGCGCCATGTCCAGAACGACACTTCAGTCGCCAGCGCAAATGTGGTGGCCAAGCCCCAGACGGCGGTCGCTGCCCCCAGAACCAGTGCAAGAGCCTTGATCTTCATGTCCCCTCTCCACGCACGCCTTTGTGCTTATTGCTGAATGCAGCAAATCATAGTTCTCGCCCTCTGGCTAGATAGTTCGTAAATCTTCCTAACTAATATGAAGCCGACAGCCGATAGCTGTCCGGAAGATGAAATGGTAGGCGGATCGTGGCGCGTAAATTCATCGCCGGCGTCGATATCGGGGGCACGAAAACCAGCATCATGCTCGCTCATGGCGAGCCCATCGCCGAATTAACCCTGGCGACCGATGATTGGCGGGTGCGCACTTCCGATGCCGATGCACGTGCTCTGGCCAAAGTTCTGGACGGGCTCTGCGCCGATCACGGCTTGTCGGGACGAGAACTCGCGGCTACTGTCGTTGGCGCCCATGGCTGCGACACCGGCGAGCAATGCCGTATATTCCAGGCCGATCTCGCCGGCGAGCTACCCGGCATCGTCCAGGTCTTCAACGATTCCGAGTTGATGGGTCCTGCTGCCGGTTATTTCGGTGGCATCGGTGTGGTTGCCGGCACCGGTTCGATCGCCGTCGCTCGCACACAGGCCGGCGAAATGCTGGTCGCCGGGGGTTGGGGCTGGATCCTCGGAGATGAAGGAAGTGCTCCGGCCCTCGTGCGAGATGCCGCGCGTGCCATTCGCGGCGCGATCGATGCAGGTGGCGGCGCCGATCCGCTGACCGACGCTCTCATGCGCGAACTCGGCACCGGCGATCCGACCATGCTCGGTCGTCTCCTCAACGATACGCGCAGCGCCGTCATATGGGGGCGTTATGCCAATGCGGTGTTTGCGGCCGCGGACGCCGGCTCCGTCCTGGCGCAGAATGTCATTACCCAGGGCGGAGCCGCCCTTGCCGCGTTGGTCGGCGTTCTCATCAAGCGGGGCGCTGATGCAGGTAGCGTTGTCGCCGGTGGCGGCGTCATTGTCGAACAGCCTCGGCTGATGAAGGCTTTTGTCGCCGCGATGAAGGTGATCTCCCCATCGAGCGAGGTCGTCCTTCTGCGCGCGCCACCTGTCACCGGGGCGCTTGCGCTCGCCGAACGCGCGACACAGACCTGACCCACAGAGACGCCAGCTACATGCCCCAGACCCATACGCCCCCTGAACCCGCCAACGTCATGAAGCGTATCGGCTACCGCGACGCCGTCGCAAGGCAACCCGAAGCACTCGAGGACACAAGGCTGGCCGTTTACGAAGCGCTTCAGACCCTCGACCTGTGTGCCTTCCGAGGCAAGGCCATCGGCTTTGCCGGCATCGGCGCCAGCTATCAGGCGGCACTTGCTGCCGCGGCTTTCATGCGTGCCAGGGATATGCGAGCCTTTGCCTATTGCTCGACCGACCTGTACGACGCCATCGACAGCGCCGCCGACGTGTTTGTCGCCCTGTCGGCATCTGGGCAAAGCAAGGAGATCGCCGACGTTATGGAGCTGCGGTGCCATGTGCCCCGTATCGCGATCTGCAGAGCCACCGGCACTCCGCTGGCGGAACTGACCGGCCGAGCGCTCGCCACCCGTTCGGGCGCCGACAATGGTGCAAGTTCGACCGGCTATACCAGCATGCTGCTGGCGATCGGCCTACTCGGGGACCACATTGTCGGGGGTGCAGCGTCGGCGGATTGGAGCCTTGTGCCTGACGCGGCGGCCCGGGTTTTGTCATCGGCCGCCGGACTTGCCAAGCAAGCTGCGCAGCTACTTGCCGGACGTGCTTCAATCGACGTCGTCGGTGCCGGTGCCGGCTTTGCCACGGCCGGAGAAGCCGCCATGCTGATGCGCGAGGCCGTTCGCGTGCCGGCCGCTGGGTGGGATGCGCTGAACTACCTGCACGGCCCGATGGAATCGCAGGATGCCCGCACGGGCCTCATCGTGTTCGGCAATGGGCGCGAAGTGCGCATTGCCGAGGATGTCGCGACCTTCGGCTGTCCCTCCGTGCTTATCACCGGCCGGACCGATGTGAAGCCGGCCGACAATCTCGTTGTCATTCCGGTGCCCGCCTTTGACAACGCGATCGCTGACGCGATCGTGCAGATCATCGCAGCGCAGCTTATCGTTGGCGATATGCAAGATGCTGCCGGCCTGACCGACATCACCTTCCGGTATCGGCAGACCGACACCAAACTCAAGCCATGGTCACCGACAGAGGTGTAAGGAGCAGCCCTCACGCGCCTTCCAGCGCCCCTTCCCGCTGGGCAGGGCCAAGCGGAGGCAGGACGACGGCTGGGTGGCGACTTTCGCCAAGGATCGATCCCAGTGCAAAGTCCGCAGCCAGCCGCATGGCACCGAGCGCGGTGCCGTTGGTACCGAGGGAGCTGACGTCGATCTCGGTCGCCCAGGTCAGTTCTTTGGCGATGCGCCGTACATCCTCGACCACCAGGGGGTTCTGGCCGACACCGCCACCCAATACGATCAGACCGGGATCGAGCATGCCGATGCAACCGGCAACGAGGCGGCCGATATCGGCGGCGTGCCGACCGACCCATTTGCGGGCAGGGGCAGAGCCCTCTTCAGCGCGTGCGAAGAGCTCTTTTGCTGACACAGGCGGGTGTCCCTCCTCGTCCGGCCAATCGGCGGCGCAGCGCTCGATGAGCGCCTCGGAGCCGAGGTAGTGTTCGGCGCCCTCCCGCTCGGGCATTTCGGTCGCTGACCATGGAAAGGGCATGCGTCCGATCTCGCCCGCTGCGCCATTGAAGCCGCGAAACAGAGCGCCGTTGACGACAATACCGAGGCCGATGCGCACACCGACCTGGAGATAGGCGAACACGTCATGATGCTTGGCGGCGCCGTAGTGGAGTTCAGCCAAGGCTGCGCAATTGACGTTGTTTTCGAGGATGATGGGTGCATCGATCCGGCCCCGCAGCTGGCGCAGGACCGCTTCGGGCCCTTTGCGCTTGCTCGACCCAAGACGGTGGGTCGCAACGATGCGCGGGACGGCCACAGCCATGCCTCGGAGCAGCTGGTACTTACCGCCGACGGCCGTGATGGTTGCTTGCGCCACGGTATCGATGATCTCACCGATTTCTTCGCTCGAGGCCTTGCCCTTGCGGGGAATGCGCTCCTCGATCGTTGCCAGCGCTTGATCGTCCAGCGTCCGGGCGACCGCCCTCACCTGTGCCTCGCCGACATCGATGCCGATGACGTAACCCGCCGCCGGCCCTAGCCCGTAAATAACCGCCGTGCGGCCGGTGGCGCCCTTGTGCGATCCTTGGGACGTGACGAGCCCGGCCTGGCTCAGCTCGGCGACCGCCGCCGACATGGTCGGCTTGGACAAAGCCAGGATGGCGCCCAGCTTTGGGCGCGTGATCGGGCCCTGCTCGGCCAGGACGCGAAAGACGGCGCGAGAACTTTCGGTCAGCGATGGGAGACTGGGATAGACCATGCCGCAATTTCTGCTGCATAGGCCGGAGTCGTTGCAAGGACTTTGAGACGCGTGAGGAAGAAGGGGGTCCTCAATCGCCTGAGTTTCGGTTTCCCATTGCTGGGTGGGGACGGCGGACTTTGCCGACGGTGACATTCAGCGACCTCCAAATCGCCTCGCCTGTGCAGGACTGTCGCCCTGGAGTTTCACCATGCAGGATCTCGACTCGCTCTATTGTCACCGGCCCGATACCGTTGGCGGGTAATGACAGCCTCATCGGAGGTGACATGTGAATACCTGGCAGGCGATGACAGGGGCAGCGGCCGCAACGGCCCTCTTCCTTACTGCAGGCATCGGATTTACGGCCATCGGCCGGAGCGCGGTGACCGATACAGCCGTGCTTTCGACAGCTGGCGGACTGAGCCGCGCCGAGGTTCATCGCCGGGCCATGGCATTGACTGCCCTTGGCCGGGACCTGTTCTCGGAAAAAGCGCTTTCAGCATCGGGGCAGCTTGCCTGCGTCAGCTGTCATTCGCCCGACCGAGCTTTCGGACCACTCAATGACCAGGCGGTGCAGTTGGGGGGCAAGGACATGCGGCAATCGGGCGTGCGTGCCGCGCCTTCGATAAAATACCTGCAGGTCGTGCCGCAATTCACCGAACATTTCTACGATTCGGAGGATGATTCCGACGAAAGCGTTGACAACGGTCCGACAGGCGGCCTGACTTGGGACGGAAGGGCCGACAGCGGCATGGAGCAGGCCCGCTTCCCGCTGTTGTCTGCGTTCGAAATGGCCAATGCCAGCACCAATGCGATCGTCGCCCAGGCCCTGAAAGCCGGCTACGGCGAGCGGCTGCGCGACATCTACGGCGATGCCGTTCTGGGCAATCGCGAGGCGATCTTCGACGGCATTCTCGAGGCCTTGGCGGCCTACGAGCAGGACTACCAGACCTTCTATCCCTACAGCAGCAAATATGACGCCTATCTCGCCGGCAAGGCAGTATTGACAGAGACCGAGGCGCGCGGCCTGAAACTGTTCGAGGATCCGGCCAAGGGCAACTGCGCCGAATGCCATATCAGCAAGCGCGGCAATGACGGCACGCCGCCGCAATTCACCGATTTCGGCATGATCGCCATCGGCTTGCCGCGCAATCCAGCGATCCCCGCCAATGCCGACACCGCCTATTTCGATCTCGGCCTTTGTGGCCCGCTGCGCACAGACCTGCGCGAACACAAGGACTATTGCGGACTCTTCCGCACCCCAACCCTGCGAAACGTCGCCCTGCGCCAGACCTTCTTCCACAACGGCATTTACCACTCGCTGAGGCAGGCCGTGGTTTTCTACGCCAGGCGCGACACCAACCCGGAGGAGTTCTATCCGCGCAAGGCGGATGGGACGGTCGACAAGTTCAATGATCTGCCCAAGGAGTATTGGCCAAACCTCAGTACGGATCCGCCTTTCGATCGCCATCTTGGAGACAAGCCGGCCCTCACCGATACGGAGATCGATGATGTCGTCGCATTTCTGCAGACGCTGACCGATGGGTATTCCGTGAAGCCGGACGGCAGCGCCCAGTCGGCGCCCTGATCAACGAGTCCCGAAGATGCCAAGACCTTAGGAAATGTCGTCGAACAAGTGCTCCGTTATCCCCGTCACCGCCGAAGGCAGTGAGAAGGAGATCAAGGGGCCCAGGTCTCCACTTTGCTTCTGGATCCCATTCCCACCGCCTTCGGCGCGCCGGGAATGACAGCCTCAAAGCGATTCACTTATTCGCTAATATCTTTTTGCCCCTCGGGTGCCGCGCGGGCCCCTTCGCGCCAATGTGCCCGTTGTCGCTCTCAATCACGCGTGATCGAGGGCGGATCGCTGGCGGGGAACGAATCCTCAACCGCTTCATCGAGCAATTCGTCCAGATGCTGATTGTCCGGCTCTGCCGGATCGCGGGCAGAGATTTCCGCTCCGACGGCCTCCGCCGCGACCTTGGCGAGCGTAGCGGTCATGGCGGCCAAGTATTTGTCAACCTCGCCTCCCAGGCCGTGGCGCTGGGCGATCCATTGCGGCCGGTTGTAGCCGAGAAAGGTCCTGCCCTCTTCATCCTGCCAGACCAGCGCCTTGAGCGGCAGATCGATGCCGACGGTCTGCCCTGCCTGCATGAAAGGCGTGCCGGCTCGCGAATTGCCGAAGATCAGGACCTCCGTTGGCCGCAATGCCATGTCGACTTTCGCCGCAGCGGTTCCATGGTCGATGCGGGCGAGCACCGCCATGGAGCGGCCGGTAACGGCCACAACGAGCCTATCCATTGTTTCCTTCGGCCCATAGGAGCTCGCGCAAATTGTCAATCCATCCGGCATCATGAGAGTAATTCCCTATGAAATTCAATGGTTTGTTTTTGACTTATCAATCTAGTAACGACACTGCTCCATCAGATAGGCATTGAAACATCCAGCGCTTGAGCCGGAACGGCCGCCAACCGATCATCCACACCGTGGTCGATAGAGCGACAAGCGCCTCCCCTGTCCAGGCTGGCAAGCCCCAGACCTGGTGGGCAGCCCGCCAGGCGTTAGCGAGACCGCAGAGACCGAGTACCATGCCGAAAAAGGAAGCCGGGACAACCGGCACTTTGAGGTGGAAAGCCATTTAACGGTCCTCGTCCTCATTCCTGCGCGCAGTCAGTCAGCGGCCTTGGCAGCATATGCATCCATAACACGGGTCGAATAGACCAGCGCCGCACCCGCATTCACGGCTGCCGCTGTGCCAAGCGCCTCGGCAATTTCCTCGCGCGTTGCACCCGCTTTGATCGCAGCGTCCGTGTGTACGACAATACAGCCATCGCAACGAACGGTGACGGCGACGGCAAGCGCGATAAGTTCCTTCACCTTCGGGCCAAGCAAGCCGGTCTTGTCCGCTGCCGCACTGAGGGTTTGATATCCTCTGACGATATCAGGGCTGATCTTGCCGATCACGCCCATGCCAGAGGAAACCTGCTTATGATATTCGTTCCAATCCATCATGCCCATGACAGTTCTCCCTACCGAGGGCTACATAATAGGCGAAGTACCGGGTGACGCGATTATCCGGGCGGCGCAGGTCCCTTGCCGCGCGGATCAAAATGCAACGCCTGAAGGCCTTCATTTCGGGAGGTATAATAATGCAAGAGCAGGTTGATGTTTTTCTCGGCTTGGCACCCCTATTGCGTGTTCGACCTGTTCTGGAACAGCTCTGCCGGTTCGGTGCACAGTGGAGTTCGGCTCATGAACCTGAGAAAGACGGCTGGGCGCCGTTCCACATCGTCACTCATGGCGTCTGCCGGCTCGATGTCGATGGACATTGTGGCATTGTTCTCAAGGCCGGCGACGTCGCGGTCCTCCCGCATGGAGGGCGTCATGTCGTCCAGGCCCTGCCGACAGTTGCGGGGGCCCCCTCCGCCATGCGCGTCTACAGGCGCCAGCACGACGATCTTGTGATGAAGACCAATGTCGACGGCGCCCCCGATACCAAGCTGATCTGTGGGCGGCTTCGTTTCGAACTGGCCGACAACAACATGGTGCTGATGGCATTGCCTGCCGTGATCGTTCTTAGTGCCGCCGACAGCTGCGATGCGCTTCGGCTGCGCACCCTCGTCGACACCATGCAGGCCGAACTCGACGAAGACAGGCTCGGCGCCGCGGCCGTCGCATCGGATATTGCCAGTGCGCTCATGGTTGTCATCTTGAGAGCGCATTTCGAAAACGCCCCGAGGAACCGGGGCGTTCTGGCTCTGCTCGCCCATCGCCAATCGGCCAGGGCTCTTGCGTGCATGCTCGCACAACCAGCTCACGGCTGGACGCTCGACGAACTCGCCAAACGGGCGAGCACGTCCCGCGCCACCCTTGTCAGGCTATTTCGCAAGAACGCCGGCATGGCGCCTCTGGCCTTTCTGGCGGAGTTCCGGCTGAGCCTCGCCCGCCATCGCATCCAGGCCACGACCATGCCGGTGGCGGTGATCGCCGAAGATGTCGGCTATCGGTCGGAGACTGCCTTCAGCCGAGCCTATCACCGCCGCTTCGGCGCAGCCCCAGCTACCGGCCGCAGGGGCGAGATGGCTGCAAGGGCAAATGCGGCTTCCGGCGCTATCCCCACCGGAGGGACGGATGAACGTCAGGAAACCGGCAGACCGAGCGCCTGAAATTCCCGAACCAGAACGTCCGGCCCCGTGAAATGGACGACTCTCATGCCGATTTGTTGCGCAGCTTCGACATTCTTGAGGCTGTCGTCGACAAAGACGCATTGCGCCGCATGGAGGTTGTAACGCTCAAGCAGAAGCCGATAGATGGCTGGATCAGGCTTCAGGAGCCCTTCGTGCCCCGACACGATGATGCCGGCGAAACCGGCGAGGAAAGGAAACCTGGTCTGCACGCCGGGAAATTTCTCGGCCGAGAAATTGGTGATGGCATAGGTCGGGATGCGGTCGCGGCGCAGGGCCGCCAGGATCTCAACAGACCGGGTAATCTGCCTTGGCACCATTTCATGCCACCGCTCGTCATAGGCACGGATCGCCGCCTCGTGCTCGGGAAAGCGGTCGACGAGCATGCGGACGCCATCGGCAAAACTGCGACCGCGATCGTGCTCCTCGTTCCATTGCTGTGTGCAGATATGAGCAAGGAAGTGCTCCATCTCGCCCGTCTCGTCAAAAAGCTGACGGTAGAGATGGCGCGGATCCCACTCGATCAGCACATTGCCGACGTCGAAGACGGGGATGATTGGCAAACTTGTCTGCGTCATGATCCTGTCCGTGCAATACCATTCAACGCCGAGCCATTGGCACGTCGGCCAGTGCCGTTCCACTTTTAGCAGCTGGCGGTCAAGTCGAGATTCGCCATCCATGTAGCAAGATCAGCCTCCCATGACGTCATAGCAACTCTCCTAACAGCCGGGCACCCAATGCCCGATTTTGCCGCACATGACAGCATGGACTCGCTGCAGCAATTCGGTTTCATATATTTTGATCGCGTTGTCTTTTCGGAGATTTGCATGTCCGACGTCGCAGAAAAAAAGGCAACATCCGAAACGCCCCTCAAAGACGCCGGATCCCGTTGGCTCTATCCCACCTTGCGGGTGCTTTTCCTAGTCATCGCAGCCTGGCTGGTCTGGTATGTCGCGGGACATTGGAACCGGTGGACGGGTTCTGCGCGGCTGGAGACGACCGATGATTCCTTTGTCGCCGGCGACGTGACGCCTTTGTCGGCGCGTGTGTCGGGCTATATCACAGATGTTGCCGTAACGGACTACCAGATCGTGCACAAGGGCGATCTCATCGCCGTGATCGATCCGGCCGACTATCAGGCCCAACTCGCCCTGTCACAGGCCAATCTGGCCGCAGCGCAGGCAACCCTCGCCAATCTTGCCAATCAGAAGGACGTACAAAATGCGCTCATCCGCCAGGCCGGCGCCAACATCGATGCCTCGGAAGCCGACGTGGAGCGCTATGCGCTCGAAGCCCGGCGCCAGCACAATCTTCTGAACGGCGGCACCGCGGGCACTCAGCAATTCGTCGAACAGGCGGACGATAACGCCAGGCGTTCCGTCGCCCAGCGGGCGCTGAACCAGGCACAGTTCGATCAGCAAAAGGCTCTCCTGGCTGGCCTCGACATCCAGGAAAAACAGATCCAGGCGCAGATTAAGGCCGCGGAAGCGCAGGTTGCTCTGGCAACCAACAATCTGAGCTATACCCGCATTGTTTCGCCGGCCGATGGCCTCGTCGGCCAGCGGCAGGTCCGCCCGGGCCAGTTCGTCAATATCGGCACGCAAGTGATCGCCGTGGTCCCGCTGCCCAACATCTGGGTGATAGCAAATTACAAGGAAACCCAGATCACCAATGTGCGTCTGGGCCAACCAGCGAAGGTTACTGTCGACGCCTTCCCCGACCTCGCTTTGACCGGTCACGTGGAGAGCTGGTCCCCGGGAACCGGCAGCACATTCGCCCTGCTCCCCCCCGACAACGCCACTGGTAATTTCACCAAGGTCGTGCAGCGTGTGCCCGTCAAGATTGTGCTGGACAGCAACCCGGCCCTCGGCACGCTGGTACGCCCTGGCTTGTCAGTTGTGGCGACAATTGACACGGGTGCGGAATCGGGCAACGGAGCCGCCGTCCCCACGGCTCAGCCATGAACCTGCATCTTGTACCAGTTAGCGCCGTCGGGAAGGCGCTCCACCCGGGTGCGCATGCCCATCCGCGCCTGACTGCCGATACCCTGCGGCCTTACATCGGCATCCTGGGCGTGTTGCTCGGCGCGATTATGTCGACCATGGGCAGCCGCGTGACGAGTTTTGGCATCGCGGACCTGCGCGGCGGCCTCCATCTCGGCTTCGACGAGGGGGCCTGGATGACGACGAGCTTTGGCGTCGGCCAGATGCTCGTTGGAGTTGCCTGCCCCTATCTGGGCGTGATCTTCGGGGTACGGCGTGTGCTGTTGCTCGGCATCATCCTGTTTTTCTGCTCCAGCCTGCTCGCACCCTTGTCCCCTAATCTCGATGCTTTTCTGGCGATGCAGTTCATGGGCGGCATTGGTTCGGGCACCTTCATCCCACTCACCATCAGCTTCATTGTGCGAAGCCTGCCGGCGCGCCTCGTTATCTACGGCATTGCCGTCTATGCGATGAATTCGGAGCTGTCGCAAAACGTCGCCGCCTCGTTCGAAGGCTGGTATGCTGACAACCTGTCTTGGCGCTGGATCGATTGGCAATATTGCGGCCTGCTGCCGCTGATGTTTGCCTGCGTCTGGTATGGCATTCCGCGTGAAGATGTGAAAGCAGACCTGCTCGGCCATCTTGACTGGCCGGGCCTGGCCTATGCGGGCCTCGGCTTCGGGCTGCTTTATGCCGGTCTCGATCAGGGCAACCGCCTCGACTGGGTCAATAATGGGCTCGTCAACGGCCTTCTGATTTCTGGCGGACTGGTGACTGTGGCCTTTGTGGTGCGAGAATTGTGGGTAGCGCGCAAACCCTTCCTCAACCTACGGCTCCTGATGCGGCACCACCTCGTACTGATCCTTCTCGTGCTCGCCGGCTTCCGCTTCATCATCCTGTCGACCGCCTACATAATTCCAAATTATTTGCAATCGGTGCAAAACTTTCGTGAGTTACAAGTTGGCTCGGTACTGCTGTGGATCGCCCTGCCCCAGTTTGCGATCGTGCTGCCGCTCGGCTTTCTCCTCAAACGCGTCGATGGGCGTTGGGTGCTAGCGCTGGGAGTCGTTTTCGTCGGTATCGCCTGCCTGATGGCTGCGCAATTGACCAGCGACTGGGCCAC
>Ga0206974_1205_pt2 | contig 11117 bp, 13 predicted proteins | sample Alteio_BWOrgHeat_84_FD_152920 | JGI IMG/M metagenome (GOLD analysis project Ga0206974, IMG submission 152920) | Enriched cells from forest soil in Barre Woods Harvard Forest LTER site, Petersham, Massachusetts, United States -... | ecosystem: Environmental > Terrestrial > Soil > Temperate forest >... | reverse complement strand
ACAAGATGTTTTCAGCAAAAAAACTTGATAAGCCTGTCTATCCTTATATAGTTGATACAATTTCGTCCGATGATGTTGTTATTAATTTAAACACACAGATAGAAGCTACTGTTGAATACAATTCAGAAGAAAACTCATATTTAATGAAGTATGAACCGCTTAATATTTTAGTATGGGCGGAAGATAGACCACAACTGGAAGAAGCCTTCAACTTCATGTTTGTTAATATTTATACAAATGTTGCTAATAAACCAGATAGTAAATTAACCGACAAAGCCCGGATCATTAAAAATAAATTATTATCATTAATAAAACCTAAGAACTCGAATGAAAGTTAGAAAGCCCGCTGACATGACGAGAGTTCTTAGTAAGAAGGGATTTATAGCAGTTCCTTCAAAGAAGAAAAATCATCATATCTTTTATTACTTAACAATAGACGGTATAACAACGGATATATACACTTATTTCAGTCACGGGAAAGACTCTTCTGATTGCGGTAAGGGCTTAATGGGTGAGATAAAAAAACAACTTCGTTTTGATTCAGCAAACGACTGTGATAATTTCTTTGAATGTACACTTACTAAAGAAGCGTACATAGAGAAATTAAAGAAAAAAGGAGAAATATAATTTGTATTTGTAGAATAATGTATTACATTTGTATGCAAATTAATACTAAAACAATATGAAGACTGAATCAATAATTGTAAGAGTAGACAAGGATATGAAAGCAAAGTTGGTAAAACTTGCTCATGAGAACAGAAGAGAATTAAGCGATTATTTAAGAATAGTTTTTGAAGATTTAACAAAGAAAAAAATAAAGGTGGCATAGCCCCTTTTTTTTGAGTACAACGCAATACATAATTATACAAAGTAATACAATGAAAAAAACACTACAAAGCTGCAAATCATTACTGGAACTGACAAAGGTTTTTCAAGATGATTTAACTTGTCGCCAACATCTTGAACAGATGTTGTGGAATGGCAAACCTGTTTGCCCTCATTGCGCTACTGATGAAAAAATTTACAGATATAAAAACGGTAAAATGTTTAAGTGTGGAACTTGCAGAAAACAATTTACTGTTACCGTTGGAACGATATTCGAAGATTCTCATGTAAGTTTATTGAAGTGGTTTATGGCTATATGGTGCGTTACCAATAAAGCAAAAGGAATTGCCTCAACTCAATTAGCTGATGAAATAGGAGTTCAACAGCGCACTGCGTGGTTTATGTTACAGCGGATCCGTTACGCATTACAAAAGAAATCTTTGCAGGTGAAGTTATCGGGCATTATCGAAGCGGACGAAACCTTTATCTATCCTAAAGCTGCAAATATTCACGCAAGTAAAAAACCTGCAATGAGAGCAGGTAAAAATATCAGTAAGTCAAGTGCTACTCATATCCCTGTACTCGGAATGTTGGAACGTAATGGAAGATTAGTAACAAAGGTTATTAAAGATGCTACTGCAATGTGTATCGTTCCGATAGTTCGCCAAACAGTTGAACCGCAATCAGTATTAATGAGTGACGGTTTTCAGGCTTATAAACTCATGAAAAATACTTACGATCATCAATTCGTAAACCATGACAAAGGCGAATACGTGAGAGGTAACGTACATATCAATTCCATTGAAGGGCATTGGGGGTTATTCAAACGTGGCTTGGTTGGCGTGTTTCATCACATGAGCCAAAAACACCTGCAATTCTATTTGAATGAATTTTCGTGGCGGCACAATTCAAAAGGAATGACTAAACAGGAAAAGTTTAATTTGATGCTGAATGATTCTAACGGACGGATTACCTATAAACAACTGACTAAAAATAATAAATAAATTTCATGCTTTTATTTGCATGTATTGTAAATAATATGCTACTTGCAAATACAATATACTCCGATGTTTCCAAGTTTACAGTCAGATAACCATTTTCAAATAGCACTAAACAAGACTTCTCTTTTCACAAGAACAATGTTTCATACGCAGGAGGGACGTGGAATTAAATTAACAAAACCAATTATTTGTATTAAACCTAATGCGTGGCTTGGAGAAGCATATTATTTTTGGTATGACATGAACCATGCAAAAGATTGGGGAATCTTTAGCAAAAAGAAAACTGGTTCTTATGATATTTATAAAGCTGAAATTAATTGTGACAATATTTTAGATACTGTGTTTAATGAAGAACACTATAAATTTTGGTTAGATCAGGTTGAAAAAGTTGCAAAAATTTTATTAAAAAAGACAAGAATGAAACCATCTATTAAAGAAATAAATCAGTATTTTAAAGAGCGTTCTACATGGGACGAAGTAACAGGAATTATGTTCCAAGAATTACCATCAAGTCCGGGTTCAACATTGATTCAGAATTTTTACTATAAAAAACGAATACAATTAGCAGTATATAAATCAGAAATAATCACTAACTTCGCGCACACATTTTCAGGAATGTGTTAAATAAATCATTGATTATGTTGGACTTAAAAGACCTTGAAAAAAGACTTGATGCTGCTTTAAGCCAAGAAAATGAAGAATCACTTTCAAATTGGTTATTAAATCAGCGAAGCAAAACTTATGCTTCAAACTTTGAATTTTGTGAGATAGAAAATTTTAAAAGCATTACTAAAAATGTCTGCATTGAAAATTCAAACAGGCAAATGTCTGCTGATGAAAACAGTGAAATTATCTTATCACCTGAATCAAATTTTGCAATGGCTGCATAATGCAAATTGAGCAACAAACAAAACTTAAATTTATTGGAGTTGACATTATACATGTCAATTTTAGCACATTACAACCTTATGATCCGTCAATAAAAATAAATATTGACATAAAGCCCCGCATATTTTTACCTAAGGATGCTTTGAATAACTTTAATGTATTAATGGATGTTACACTTAAATGCGATACATATTTTGACCTAAGCGTGACCGCTATGGGTTCTTTTGAAATTGAAGGAGAATTATCCGAAGATATAAGAACAAAATTTATAAACGTAAACACTCCCGCAATAATGTTCCCTTATGTTAGGGCTTTTATTTCAACCCTCACAAGCAATTTAGGAACACCAACAGGAACGCTAATTATACCTACTCAATTTTTCAAAGGTGATTTAGAAATAATAAACGAAAACGATTTATCTAAAAAAGAAGAATAGTTTTATATCATGACAAAGCCCAAAAAAGGCAAGAAAGAAAAACCGCTGAAAGTTGACATGACCGCTGATGAACTTCTCGGATTAATGGTGAAAACAAAAGCACCAAAGAGTAAAAAGAAAAAGTAATTCAGCGAAAAAATCCACCTCATTTTTTATTGAAAGTTATATTAGGTTTGTCAAATACATAATCCCCATTATAATGGGCATTATCAATTAATAAAATAGACATCACAACATGACTATCAAAGAAGCGCAACAAGCTATTGACAAATGGATAAATTCTACCGGAGTTCGGTATTTTAATGAATTAACGAATACTGCCATTCTAATGGAAGAAGTTGGTGAAGTCGCGAGAATTATGTCGCGTAAATATGGTGAACAATCATTCAAAAAATCTGATACGAAAATAGATCTTGCCGATGAAATGGCTGACGTTTTATTTGTTCTGATCTGTCTTGCAAATCAAACCGGTATTGATTTGACGGATGCATTGAAAAAAAATATCAAAAAAAAAACGAAACGGGATTCAGAAAGACACCTGAAAAACAAGAAACTAAAAAAGTAATTACATCTTTTCTAAATATTCTCCTTTCATAACAGGTATTAGTTGGAACTGGTTTAGCTGTAAACAAAACTTCAAATCTTCATCACTTACATTCAGCGATTTCAATCTTCGGGCATGTGAAGATTGCCGAACAATCTGTTCCAGATTTATCTTTGATTGAATATAAAACTGCTCTGCCATCATTGACGAATCACAATCAATATCAAAAGTTGTTTTTACATTTTCGACAACCGCCCCGGCAAATAAAGTATCCTCAGTACTAAACATATTTTTCCAGCCTGCACAAAGTAATACTACCGAATGCTCTTGCTTTTTCAACCAGTTACACAAATATTCAAGATTGAGAAATGCTCCGATAACGATTTGCGCAGCATTCATTTCTTTTGAAAGCTTAATTGCACGGGTCCCGTTTGTTGTAGTAAATGCAATTGAACGTTCCTTTAATAACGGATTCTGATATTCAAACGGAGAGTTGCCTAAATTAAATCCTTCTACTTTCATTGCATTCCTTTCTGCTGCACACAGAAAATCAAAATCTTTGAATATCCTACATTCTTCCGGTGTTGAAACCGGGATGATTTTTTTTACACCGGTATTAAACGCTACACAGATTGATGATGATGCGCGTAAAATATCTATAACAACGACCGTTTTATTTTTTATCTCATAAAACGGAAGCAGTGCAGGAGAAAGAACTACTTCAAGATTTCGTTTCAATTTTTTAGTGATTATTTTTTGTAAAAAATTTATTTGGAATAGATGACTTTTAAGCTGTCCTTATTTCTCGGGTCTGCCCAATCCTGAAGCCGGACCAAAATCTGGCTGTAATTTCTTTCGATAAACTGCAAATAATGATTTGTAATAAATAATGTATAGTTATTCTTATAGTGCCAAAATACGGTTGTATCATTACTTCCCGCTTTTATCGTAAAAAAATTTTCAATTCTTTCAGGATCTCCGATACATTTTATTATTTGCTTTTCGCTCATTCCTGGCTTAAGCTTAGTAAAATCTCGTTTCCCTTCAATATCATTTTGCTGAGAAAAAGAAAATACCCAAACAGAATTAAACAGAAGCAAAAACAAATAACGCATGACTATAAGAATGGTACCTTCACAACTTTTGCTTTTAACAATTTTTCACGTACTTCAATAAATATTTCTGTATCCAACTTCGAGAAATCAGTTTTAACATACCCCATCCCGATACCTTTGTTTAATGAAGGAGATTGCGTACCTGAAGTAACTTCACCAATCTCGTTTCCGGAAGCATCTTTTATTTTATAATGCTGACGCGGAATTCCACGATCGATCATTTCAAACCCTACAAGTTTTTTCTTTACACCATTTTCTTTCAAAGATTTATGATATTCGGAATTGGTGAATTTTTTAGTAAATTTTGTGATCCATCCAAGACCTGCTTCAATTGGTGAAGTGGCATCATCAATGTCATGTCCGTACAAGCAGAATCCTTTTTCCAGGCGAAGCGTATCACGTGCACCAAGTCCGACAGGAATAATATTGAATTCTTTCCCTGCTTCGAACACTGCATCCCATAGTTTTCTGGCATCCTTATTCATTGCATATAATTCGAAACCACCCGCACCGGTATAACCTGTATTGGAAATAATAACTTCATCAATACCTGCAAGAGTTCCAACTTTGAATGAATAATATTCCATTGAACCAAGATCAACAGCAGTAAGTTTTTGTAATGCTTTGATTGCATTTGGTCCCTGCACAGCAAGTAAACTCATATCATCACTCATATTTACCATTTCCACTCCGAATGTATTGTGCTGCGATATCCAGTTCCAGTCTTTTTCAATATTCGATGCATTCACAACAAGATAATATTCCTCAGCATTCCATCGATAAACAAGCAGGTCATCTACAATTCCGCCTTTATCATTTGGAAGACAACTGTACTGAATTTTTCCATCAAATAATTTTGATGCATCATTTGAAGTCACAGACTGTATAAGGTCCAACGCTTTTGGTCCTTTCAACCTGAACTCACCCATGTGGCTAACGTCAAACACTCCTACCGAATTACGAACTGCAAGGTGTTCCTGGATCAGGTTCGTATATAAAACAGGCATATTATATCCTGCAAATTCAATCATTTTTGCTCCCAATGAAGCGTGAAGATCATTTAATGCTACGTATTTCATCAATATATTTTTTACAATTTTTGAAAAGCGAAAATAAGGATTTGTTGTTAAGTTACTAATGATTTACCACCGTAACAAATATGAATTTTATCAGATGGTTCTATCGTACCATTCTCTTCGTTTTGTTTGCTTGAGATCTTGCAATACCGAAGATTTTGCATGGATTGTAAAGAGAAAACTCTGACGCGGCCCGAATGGGATCCAGTCAAACTTAAATTCCCAGCAATGAAGATCACGCGTTATATTTATTGAAGTAATTGTTGGTTGCATATTTTTAATATCATATCCCGACATGTATGCGATCTTCCATTTTTTTGTAAGATTAAAATCACCGGAATAATAAAGCGTCTGTATGATGTTACTTCCTGCCGGATTATTCAGCGTAGCATATTTATCATATCCAACAGTATAATTCAGGGTTAATGTCCATGGAATATTAAAATCGAGATACTCGCTTGGAAAATCGTTTATATATTTCTTTTCGCCTTCATATCCGTGTTTGTCTGTTGTACTTTTACCTTTAAGAAAATCCTGATTGAAGGAAGCCGATAATCCTACATTGGCACTTTTAATTATACCAAGTGATTTATCCTGCACAAAATAAAGTGTATTTATCCGCCTCAAATAATTATATCCGTTTACATTATCGGTCACATTCACGTAAGGATCAAGCAATGAACTCGTATTGATCGAAATGTTTTTAAACAGTCGCGTTCTTGCACTAATAGAAAGCATACTTAACTTTAGAGAATCGGCAAAAAAGTTATATGCTCCTCCTATCCTGAATGATTCTAAAAGAGTGATCTTTTCTTCTTTTCTGGCAGTATCTTTTCCTTTCCATATTTTTACTTCCAAATTATTGTCAACTCCGAAATCAAGGTTTCCCTGTTTTCCGGCACCAGGATAACCAAAAATTCCTCTTTCAAAAATCGTGTATTTCTGAACAACACCATATACATCTGTATGCGTTCGGTAATATCCATATTTCGGATCACTGAAATCAGGTGAATATGATAATCCTACTGTTGGTGAAACAACATGTCGTATTGCTGAAATCGGTCCGCTCTTAAAAAGTTTCATTCCGTAATACTTTGTATTAAGTGATAAACTTGGCAGGTATGTAAAAGCATTCTGAAATCCATTAACAGTGCGGGTCACTAATTTCGGATTTCCCTTATCAGTTGTATCCAGTTCTCTTCTTATTGTTTGAAAATACCAATAATCATTCATGGTTACACGTGCCGATAACGTAAAATATTTCATTACTTTAAATGAGGTCTGAACAGGCAATGTGTGCATCACTCCGAATCGTCCGGTGGAATCATAGAAATTATTAAATTCGGTAGCCGAGCGATTCACAAAAAGTAATGTATCTTTTGATGCAAACTCATTCCGAAATTGTGTGCTGTAATTTGCGGTGATATTCTCATACCACTTATCGGCAACAGGTTTGTATTTGGATTTGAACGGATAAAATGTGCTTGTACTGAAATTTACATTTGGCAGTGAAACATTAATATCATGAGTGGTTAAATTCTGTGTAAGGCCTGCACTGCTTGTAAAATTATACATTCCGTTCTTCATTGATTTGCTGAACGAAATGCTCGAATTCATCTGATTGCTGATAATATTTGTTGGATTATATGAATTAGTGGAAAGATAAGAACCGCTTTTTGCAGAGTTACTCACGATGTTCACATTTGCCGAAAAATTTGATCCTGGTCTCGCTTTGCCGTCCTGCATGTGCATCCAGCGTATTTCAAAACCATTATCCGTGCGGTATCCCGGATCTTCGGGTAAGCCATATTGGTTCTGAGCATAGTTCAATACAAGATTCCCGCTGTAATGATACCTGTTTGAATATTTAAAAACAGTATGTTCTCCCCAACTTGTATTCGAATAAATATCACCTGTAAGTTGTAAGTCAGCATGATCACCCAATCCAAAATAATAGCCTCCTCCACGAAGAAATATTCCTCTTGAATTATCATTTCCATACGTAGGAATTACAATTCCAGAAGACTGTCCTTTCTTTAACGGGAAAATAGCAAATGGAAAAATCAATGGTGTACTCACACCTTCAATAACAAGATTTGGCCAAAGACCTACAACTTTTTTTTCGGGAATAACTTTAAGCTTGTTTGCTGTTATATAAAAATGTGGTGTATCAGCATCGCACGTTGTATATGTTGAATGCTTTATTCCGAATTCGTTGTCTTCATTTTTCATAACATCTTTTCCTCTCACAAATCCTTCACCTTCTTTTGTTTTAAATTCACTAAGGAAGCCTCTTTTCGATTGGTAATTATAGGCAATCCTGTCTGCAGTATATTCCTGGCTTCCCTGTTTAAATTTCGGCACTCCTACTCGTTGTTTTGCTGTATCAATTGTGTATGTAGCCGTTAACGTACTCTTATCGAGTTCAATTTTTATGAAATCAGCCTTAAGTGAGAGATCCTGATAAAACACTTTCGCATCTCCGTATAAATAAACTACTTTTTTATCTGCACTATAAACTATTGAATCTTTTGCGGTGTATTTTACACTTGATTTTAATGCATTCTTTGATCTGCGAAGTTTAACTGTGTCCATCGGATCAGGTTTTTCAAGAGATTCCATAAACAAAGAATCAACCAACGCCCTGTTTTCAAATAAAGCGGATGAATCCAACATGACTTTCTCTGTCTTTTTTGCTTTGGGTTTTGGCTTCTTGCTTTTTGAAGGATTTGCATTTTGTGAGTATGCAAATGAACACATTAACATCAGCAGTGGTATAAGTTTAATCCCTAACGGTTTAAACAATGAAAAAACTGTTCTAAAATTGTAATCTGTAAATGTCAATGTCCGCAAACTTAATTAAAGTTAAAAACTTATGAAATTTAGTGTAATGGCTTCGCTTTGTTTTTCACTGATTTTTTTGTGCGCATATAAACCGCTCAACTTACAAAAATCAAAGATTAAAGTAATCACTGTCGATGCCGGACATGGCGGACATGATGCTGGCTGTATGTATGGAGGCGCAAAAGAGAAAGATATCACTCTGAAAATTGCATTGAAACTTGGCGAGGCTATTGAAAAAATAATGCCAGAGGTGAAAGTGATTTATACACGGAAAACAGATGAATTCATTGAATTGCACGAACGTGCAGGTATCGCTAATCGTAATAATGCCGACCTTTTTATATCCGTTCATTGCAATGCGAATAAGAAAACAGATGTGTTCGGAACCGAAACATTTTCAATGGGACTTCATAAAAGTGAAGGAAACCTTGATGTGGCAAAGCGGGAAAATGATGTTATTTTATTGGAAAAAGATTATCAGGAGCAATATGAAGGGTTTGACCCGAACTCACCTGAGGCACATATTTATTTTTCTTTTTTACAAAACGCCTTTCTTGACCAGAGTTTAAAATTTGCATCCATTGTTGAGAAAAATTTTACCAAATGCGACCGTGAAAGTCGTGGAGTAAAGCAAGCAGGATTCATGGTTTTATGGCGAAGTAAAATGCCGAGTGTACTTATTGAAACCGGATTTTTAAGCAATAAATCAGACCGCTCGTTGCTTAGCTCTGAAAGTGGCCAGGAAAAAATAGCAAATGCTATTGCAAACGGGGTTCTCGAATATAAAAAAGTAACTGAAGGATTAAAATAATTATATCATTGACGTTACTCATAACATAAATCGCTTAAACATGTATTTGTTTTTGATACATTTGCAGTAAATAACACATGATAAAATTTTCAAAAGAAACAAAAGTTGGTGTTTTTGCTTTTTTAGGCATCGCTGTTTTTATTTTAGGGTATAATTTTCTAAGAGGTCGTAACTTTTTTGAAAGTTATAATACGTATTATATTGTTTATAAAAATGTTGACGGGATTGTTAAATCAACGCAGGTTACGATAAACGGAATGAAGATAGGACAGGTTGATGAGATCGGAATGCTTCGTAAAGGTGACGCACGAAATTTACTCGTAACTTTACTTGTTGACAATAAAATTAATTTGCCTAAAGGAACGATAGCAACAATCATGAGTACCGACCTTCTGGGTACCAAAGTGATCGCCATTACACCTTCTTCCAATTCCGAAATGATGGGTAATAAAGACACGCTTCTTGCAGGTGTCGAAGAGTCACTCCAATCCACGATACAGAAAATGGTATCGCCTATAAAGGAAAAAAGTGAAAAGGTTTTGATGACACTCGACAGGGTTTTACAGGGAATGGATGATATTTTTGATTCTACAGGAACTCAAAAATTAACGGACGGGATCAATGATTTTTCCGGAACACTGCATTATCTGCGCAGTGTAAGCGAACGCATGGATCAATTGACCATAGAAGAAAACGACAGACTGAAAAATGTTTTTGTAAATGTTGAATCCATCGTTCAGAATCTGAGAAACAATAATGATCTGATAACTGCTTCACTTAAAAATATTTCAAAAATAACCGATTCAATAGCCGCTTCAAATCTTACCCAAACAATAAATAATATTGGCAAAGTGATGGAAGATTTTTCGATAACACTTGAAAAGATAAATAAAGGCGAAGGGACATTGGGCAAACTTGCAAATGACAGTCTGTTATATACTAATCTCACACGTTCGAGTGCTGAATTGAATTTACTATTAAAAGATATGCAGAATTATCCAGGACGTTATTTTTCGGTTTCAGTTTTCGGAAACAGCCGTGCAAAACAAGAGGATAAAAAACGTGAGGAAGATTCGAAAAATAACAAACCGATTAAGTAACAACATCAATTTCAAAACACTTTCCTTCTTCCGCTATTTCTGTATTTTCAAATTCGCTTTTGGATTCAATTAACAATTCATTCAGATCATGGTAACGCGAAGAAAAATGTCCGATCAGTAGTTTTTTTACATTCGCCTTTTTAGCAATCATCCCAGCCTGCTTTGCAGTGGAATGCATGGTTTCGACAGCACGATCAATTTTTTCATGCGCAAAAGTGCATTCGTGATACAGTACATTTACTCCTTCTACTGAAGCAGCGACACGTTCATCAAAAATAGTATCCGAAGCATACGCATAGCTTACAGGATCTCCTCTTTCCAATGTAAGTTCCGAATTCTCAATAACAATTTTCCCATCAGCACTGATATAATCTTTACCCCGCTTCAGGTCATTAAAAAAAGTAAATGGTATTCTCAATTTTTCACATACATCATGATTGATCGTGCTGTCGAAACCATGCATTCCACTGCAAAGCA
>Ga0206974_1218_pt1 | contig 11165 bp, 6 predicted proteins | sample Alteio_BWOrgHeat_84_FD_152920 | JGI IMG/M metagenome (GOLD analysis project Ga0206974, IMG submission 152920) | Enriched cells from forest soil in Barre Woods Harvard Forest LTER site, Petersham, Massachusetts, United States -... | ecosystem: Environmental > Terrestrial > Soil > Temperate forest > O... | reverse complement strand
ATCTATGAGGACGAATACGGCGTGCCGAGCATCGTGGCAGCAAACCTTCCCGACGCCGCTTTCGGCCTTGGTTATGTCGAGGCGAGAGATCATGCCCAGCGCATGGCAATGAACTACAAGCTTGCTCGCGGCCGGCTTGCCGAGATCAACGGTCGATCCAACCTACTTCAAGACGGATTTGTTAGGGAACTGGGCTTCGAGTCTCGTGCGGAAGATGAGAGCAAGCGGATGGGACCGGACGACAAGACGTTCGTGGACGCATTTCTGGCCGGAGCGAACAAAGCGCTTGGTGAGCAAACCGGCTTACCGAGGTGGGTCGAGCCGTTTACGGAGGTGGATGTTTTGGCCTTCACCCAATTCGTGAATGCTGCCTTTCCTTTACTGGATCTATCGTCGAAGATCAGTCCCGGCGCCGGATCCAATCAGTTCGCGTTGGCTCCTTCAAGAACCGCGACACGACATCCCATTCTGTCCGCCGATCCGCATTTGGGCTGGGACGGGCAAGACGGCGGAATTATCTGGATCGAGTTCGCGATGTACACCCCAGGCGCCAAGTTTCGCGGGGTCGCGATCCCCGGCGAGCCGGGAGGCGTGATGGGGCACAACGACCACGTTGCTTGGTCGATGACCAACAATAACCCCAGCCTTTACACGATCTACACGGTGAAGACCAATCCTGAAAACTCCAAGCAGTACAGCTACCACGGAGCCTGGAAGGAGTACACCCAGATGCCGGTGGAGCTCCGCTATCTGGATGGCGGTGAACTGAAGACTAGTAAGACAACCGCGCGAATGACGGAGTGGGGGCCGATGATCCCATTATCCAACCGGACGGTAAGGCTTGCGACGGTGGATCCGCTCACTACGCTTCACCAGACCCAGAAAATGCTCGAGGCCAAGAACGCGTCTGAGTTCCGCGACGCGCTCAAAATGCACGGCATCTCGATGTGGAACATCGTCTACGCGGATACATTGGGAACGATCGGTTACCAATACAACGCGGCAGTTCCGCAACGGGATCCTTCGTTCGATTGGAGTAAGCCGGTGCCGGGGGACGATCCCAAGACGGCGTGGTACGGGCTCTGGAGCCTGGACGACTTGCCAAACGTGCAGAATCCTGCTTCCGGGATCTTGGTGAACTGCAACTCGTCGCCCAATCAAACCACGCTCGGCAATGAGCTTCCTTCAATCATGCCGAACTACGTTTCGAGCTACGGGCCGACTACCCGATGGGAAATGCTTAGTCACCTGCTGAAAGACTCTAAGAAGGTGAACCCGACTCAGGCGATGGATTTTGCCACCGACTGTACGGTGCCGTACGCCGCGGCAGCGGTGGATCAGCTCAATCGGTTTGAGGACGTTGGGAACGCGATCGACGTGCTGAAGAAATGGGACAAGAAAGGGAAAATCGACTCGGTGGGTTGCGCGCTCTACACGTACTGGCTTCGGCAGCGACGCGAAAATCCCACCCTTGCGGAGAGAGCAGGGAAGGGTCAGGCGTGGACGGCCGAGGAGGGCGCGGCGGCGAAGGCCTCGTTAGATGCCTCCGCCCAGCAAATGATTGCCGAGCAGGGATCTTTGACGGTGCCGTGGGGCGATATTCAGTACATGCAGCGGGGAAGCGAAAAGAAAGCGGTGCAGGGCTTCGGTTACGTTGCGCAGGGGCCATCTCTTGCCGCCGTGAGCCCGGCTTCGGCAGGAGCGGCGACGCTCAAAGACGGGCGGTCCCACGCGACCTTCGGATCCAGCTTCCGCATGATCGTGTCTCTTGAGCCCAAAGGAATCCAGTCGTGGAGCGTGTTGCCCTACGGTAACTCGGGCGTTCCTTCGAGTCCACACTATGCCGACCAGATGGCACTTTATGCGATAGGTAAGTACAAACCAACGAATTTTGGCCAGGACAACGCCAAGAAGCACGCGGTCAAGAGCTACCATTTACAGTATTGAAAGCCCTTTCTCCTCGGCCCACGATGCTGCTCGAGGCAACGGATCTGATTCCCAGGTCCGAAGTTCGGCTCATTTTGGCCTGCGAAACATTCCAACATACCGGCAGTTTTAAGTTCCGAGCCGCGTACCAGCTCGCCCGAAACTCACCTCATAGTCATATTATTGCTGCGTCATCCGGCAACTTCGGTCAGGCGTTGGCATTGGCATGCCGCGCCTTTAACAAGCGCTGCACGGTCGTGATGCCGGATACATCGGCACAGGTCAAGGTCAATGCGGTGCGCGCTCAGGGCGCCAACGTCGAGCTCATCAACGTACAGCTCAAGTCCCGTAACGACCGGGTAGAGGAGCTTGCTGCGGAAGATCCCGATGCGTACATTGCGAGCGCCTTTGACGATCCATGGGTTATTGCGGGGAACGCGACCCTCGGCGCGGAGATTTTGAAAGCGTGTCCCGATGTGGAGACCATCGTGGCGCCGATCGGCGGTGGGGGATTGACCTCCGGACTGGTGATGGCGGTGCGCGAGGATAACCGGGACGTGCGCGTGATCGCCGCCGAGCCGGCTCTGGGTAATGACGCCTCGCTGTCCTTTCGAAGCGGTCGCTTGGTTTCCAATCCGGAAGAGCCGAAGACGATCGCGGACGGGGCTCGAACGCTGAGCCTAGGCAAACGGAATTGGGAGATCCTTCGGGCGCACGACGGGTTGTCGGAGGTGATCGAAGTGTCGGAAGAAGCGATCCGCCACGCGGTGCGGATGCTTTTCTTGAAGATCAACCTCAAGGTAGAGCCAACCGGCGCGCTCGCCGTCGCAGCGGTGATGACCCACTCCGAGCAGTTCATGTCAGGGGGCACTGTGTGCGCGGTAGTAAGCGGCGGCAACGTCGACCCCAGCGTCTACGCCGAGATCATCACCGGTTCTTAAGAAACTCCGGTCAGTCCAATCCGTTCCTTCTTTGTGATCGATGTTGCGGCGTTGGTGGGGATTCGATTTTGCGTTCCAGGTGGCTCCCGGAGCGCTACAGTCGGCAAAAGCGTCAGAAACTCAAGCAGGAGCAAATGTCCTTCGATCTTCACATCTGTATTTCTAAGGCGGCGAAGAAGCACGGCAAGAAGACGCCGGCACAAGAACGGATCGGGGCTTTCTCGAGTCCGGAAGATGCTGCTTCGATCGATGCAGCGATGGAAACGGCGCGTCGGCTACGCGGCATCGACGCTCAGCGCCGTTTCGATGTGTAGCCTCTGGTAGTTTTAGCTTTGGGACAAAGCTTTACTTGGCCGTTTTGACCTGATTCTTTTTGTCGGCTTGGTTTACGGCTTCGGCTTCAGCGGGGGTGTAGAGCAGCAGCATACCGAGGTCGTCTTTATCCCGGCCGAGGGCTTGCAGGATCGGATCTCGGACGGTCCGTTGCCGTTGAAGGTGGGTGAGTGTTTCAAACTCAGGGGCTACAACCGTCCCGGAAACCCGGCCGTGGACGATATCGAGATCGATGACGGCGTCGGGCGCAACGGCTTGGATCGATTTCTCGATGATCTCTCGCGCTTCCATTGACATTACAGCCATAGAGTTTGGACGTCTCTAGCGAGAGGTTAACGTCGCACATTTATGGTAACCGATCCGCCGTGTGGTCGGTAACGCTGTTCGCGGTGGCCGCATCGACGGAAGAAGTGATCGCCTTAACGGTCGCGACGGCCAAAGTCAGACATGGACGATCGCGGTTGTTGGAAGTAGATCGAATGCACCCATAAAACATGCTTATTGGGACGACGCAATCGTTCGCTGGATTATTCAGATATTTTATTAGATGCGCTCTTTCGGAACCATAATAAAATATAATCAATAGATTGACCTGCTTTCTTTGGGGTGCGATCAAACAAGATTGATCATGGCGAATTTGGCTTGGGGCAACGTGTTCTACGGAGAAACCTTCGCGGGGGTGCTGAGCGAGCTTCCGGGCGGGCGCGTGCAATTCCAGTATGACGAGGCTTACCTCTCTGCGGATGGTATGCCCGTATCCTTCACGTTACCGCTGACCCAAGAGCCACATGTAAGTGAAAATGGGCTGCACCCCTTCTTCGACAACCTCGTCGCCGAAGGATGGCTTCAGGCGGCCCAAAGCAAAGCCCTGGCTGTTGACAGGAGCAACCGCTTGGCGCTGCTGCTAGCGTTCGGCGCTGATTGCGCGGGCGCCGTCTCTGTCGTCGACCCTGAGCGCCCAGCCGTGAACATCGAGCATGACGTGCCCGAGATCGCTGCCGCCCTAGCAAGCAGGGCATCGCTCTCGGGTGTACAGCCAAAGCTGTTCGCAGTCAAGGAAGACGGGAAGTTTAAGCCTGCGACGCCAGGGCAACCGAGTTCCCACGTCGCCAAGTTGCCGTCAACGACCCACTTGCATCTGCTGGAATTAGAGTGGCTCACCACCAAAGCGACGAAGGCCCTCCTCCCTACCGAAGCGGTGGCGGAAATGGAGATCGCAGAACTACCTGGCATCGCTGCGCAAGCGCTGATGATCAGGCGGTTCGATAGAGTCGGACGGAAGCGGGTTCATTTCGAGGAGGTCAACACGTTGCTTGGCAATAAATCCGAAGACAAGTACTCGGGCGGCTACGAGCAGATGGGCAGGTACATCCAGGACTCGCCCGCATGCTTGAATGTCGAGGCGGAGAGGTTATTCCGACGCGTGCTTGGCTGTCTCCTGACGAGCAATACCGACGCTCATCTAAAGAACTTCGCGATGATGCACTCAGATGGCAAGCTCACTCTGTCGCCCGCGTACGACTTGGTGGCTGGCGCTTGGTATAAGCAGTACTACACGGTCGCCCTGTCTGTGGGGGGGGCTAGGGACCTGCGTTTGTCTGACCTGGCGCCGAAGCACCTGGCGAGCTTAGCAACGGGGTTCGGCCTGTCACAAGAGGTGCTTACGCTCGCTATCGAAGAACTCGACAAGCGCCGTGAGGCCGTTACCAAGGCCGTAGAAGGCGATACGTTCGCCCCCGCTCACCTGAGGAAAGAATTCCTTGAGATGATGGAGAAGAGATGGAACGGAACATTCAAATCAGTTGGAACGATGTTGTCGAAGAGGCGCGGACGCGAAGAAAGGCTCAAGGGCTTTCGCAAGCGCGACTAGCGGCCGTGGCGGGAGTTACGCAACCGACAGTCTCGCGCTTTGAGCGCTTTGAGGATGACATCCGCCTTTCATCCGTGCTGCGCATACTTCGAGTACTCGGAATGTCAGATTGAGCATGACGCAGTTATTTGCGGTTGGACGTAGTGATATACCCGTGCAAAGAAATGGTAGACAAATAATTGCCTATCGCACGAAGAGTCGACTTCGCACTTTCGGCCATTCTATCAAACGATTACACCCGTGACAGGCTTAGCATTCCGAAACCGAAGGCTTTTGCTGGACCGATGCCGCTACATGGTTAGACCAAACCGGAACTTCGTTGGTCTGAATTAGTAGATCAACTCCTCTCCTCACTTCATCTATCCGAAAAAGCAGACCTACTTCTTCACGCCGTTTTCCAAGGCTTCGCAGAGTCGCTTATGAATAAGGTAAGGATCTGCCGACAAGGACAGGACGCGAGTGTTCAGCGGATTCAGAGCAAGACGTGAAAGATAAATTCCGTTCATCGCGCTAAGATTTCCTCCTGTGTTGGGTGTTCGACTGACTCAAACCAGATTCGGATACGCCTCCAGCCATTTTCACGATCGAGCGAGTCGTGCCAAGCGAGCGGAACATCAGCTCTTAGCTCTCCTTGAGAATCTTCGAAATTGGCTTCCGAGATGTATCGTATTCGCTCCTCCCAAGTGGACAGCGGAAATGAACGGAGACCGTTCAATGGGATCGCCGGTTTCGACTGTCGGCGAAGCCACGATTGGCATGGAGGGAGGGCACGACTTCCGACCGAGGAACCGCATCCACACAGGGTTCTGTGCGGCTTGAAGGATTTGGTCTAGGAGGGCAGAGTCCTCCCCTTCCAAAGCCACTAGAAAAGATGCGTCAGACAAATATTGCCGATTTGTGATCTCCGTCCGCACCTTGACCCTTCCGTCGGCGTGAGGATGAACCGTACTTGGTGCTAGTCGGATTGACCTCGTACACATCCGCCCCACGCTCGTGGGATGAACTGGACGCGTCTCGGATGAGCGTGGGGTTGCCGGAGTCCGCCCCATGCACGTGGGGATGAACCGTAAGCGGCGGAGGTTTTGTTGGAAAACCTCTACGTCCGTGACCTTGTGACGACCCTCCAGGTCAGCCTTTATGCCGACGGGGCACCTTCAGTCTTTAAGGGTCAGCGGCCCCGACTAGTTACGTCGGATGCTTGCGTTCAGGAAGATCGTTCCGGTAGCCGAAGTCGATGTTCTCCCCCATCTGCTCGATATCCGCAGTAGGGAAGTTGAACTGCCGGTTGCCAGAAAAGACTGGCTAATAGATATCGCCCGGGCCGGAAGGCGGCGATGTTGATTTATGTTTATCTTCCTCAAAATGGGCCTGTAGGCCGATCCAATCTGAAAAAATATCACAAATATTGACAAGAAAGTGTCCCTTGCCTGTTACAATAGATGAGCAAGGTGCGTATTCACCTTAGGATACGTCCTTAAAAAGAACCATGAAAGAAAGACGCTCTCGAGAAGAAACAATGCAGCCGTCCAAACCGCTCTCTGATGCCAAAGTGTATGAAGAGCACGCTCTCAAGGAGCTTCGTGAAGCTGGTTACAGAATCACCATGCCCCGCGTGCAGGTTATTCGGGCACTCGCTGATACCAAGGTCGCACTCAGCGCCTACGCCGTTCATGACAAGATCATGGCCGCCGACGGCAAGATCGACGTGGTCAGCGTTTACCGAATCCTTTCCACCCTCCAGGAAGTGGGCCTGATCTATCACATCGGCGTCGTCGATGGATATTTCCCGTGCCGCTTGCCAGACGGTGCGGGTAAGCGATCCGAGTTGCTCGTCAACGAGCAGACCGGCGACGTTAAGGAGCTCAAGCTCCCCGAGGGAGTGATCACTTTGATCGAGGCCCAAGCCCGAGAGCAGGGCTTCGAGCCATCGATGATCAAGGTCGAAATCACGGGCGCGTTGATCAGCAAGAAGTAAACCTTCTTCGGCTTCGAAAGGAGACAGGTCTCCGTTGGTTCTCTGGCGTAGCACAGAGCCGACGGGGACCTTTTGCATTTAGAGCGCTGGTTTGAAGAGGAAGCTTAGGTACGCGTGAACTCGATCTGGCGAGATGTCGGTTAGGTCGTAACAGAACGGTTTGCCTTTGAACGGAGCAAAAACCAAGTGATAGTCGATGTGGCCTTGATCGTCTTCTACATTAAGTGGGCTCAAGATTTGGAACGTGGCTGCCGCGTTCTTCCAGTCCGGTTTGCCGTCGGCGGCAAAAGGAGCAGTTGGATGCAGCGTTCCTTTCATCGGTCCCGGAATGTCCACGTCAAAGCCTTCCATCGTCGTCGAGTTCACGGCCTGAGACAGGCCTTGTCCTAAGGTTGCGAAGCCTTTCAGGAACAGATCGTTCAGGTAGGCATGCCAGTCTTCCTCCGCTTTTTGAATCCGATTGGAGTCGCCCGATGGGTAAGGAAACGTGACTCCGGGATACACGTTGTCGAACGGGGTCATGAACATTGGCGAGTCGAAATAAGGATCGATAGGCCCGCCTCCAGAAGGTTGCGGAAGGGTGATATCGACCGGATCGATGCGATGGCTGCGAAGGAATTCGAGCCGCTGAGCAGTGGCAAAGCCGAACTCGAACAGGACGGGGGCGATGTTTGGCAACCCGGGCTCAATCCTCCCTCCGTTGCCAAATATCGCTCCGCCAGAGAAGCGCGCCTGTGAATCCGCCCGATAGCCGGCGTATTTTGTGTCCATCAAGACCACGCGAGTCACACCTTTGGTTGCGGCGAGATTCGCTAACCGACTCCAGTGGGCAGGCAGTCCCGGATCGCTGGGCGAAATCAGATCGCCGATCGATGACACCCTTTGGCTAAGTGGATCGAATCGGGCGCCGGGAATAGCGGCGAGTTTGCCCCCGGTCTGGCCTAACACGTTTCGATCTGGATCCAAGCATGATTCTCCCTTGAGAAGCCTCCACGGACGGATAACAAGGTCGACACGAAGCCCGGAGTCAGCGGCGGACTTGATCGCGGTGGGTGAGCTGGTTTCTATCCAGACTTCCTGAACTCCAAACTGCTTCAACTGCGCGCACATCGAGGCAACCGTCCGCGCATCGTCTGATTTGATGGCGATGCCTCCCCCCGGATTGAGTTCTTTGGCGTCGATCGGGAAAGGGTCCTTCCGTTCGGGGCCGTTCATGGTGACGCGCGGAGGATTGTTGATACCGAACGAGTGGTATTCGAACGGTCTTCCATCAGGGAGGACGAGTCGGTACCCGTATGTATATGAGAGCTTGACCTTGCCGGAGAGACCTTCGATCGGGTTCCAGCTTTCTCTTTGAGCTCGAGCTTGGTTGAGCTCCGGATGCTTGGCGCGGGCTGCGGCAACGCGGTCATCGTTCTCCTTATCGTCCGACACGGCACTGGCGACCGCGCTCTGTAGAGATTGGGGAAGTTCGGATGTTGCGATCCAACCGTCCATGAATTTGGAGTCGGGCGGCGGCATAAGACTCGTCGCCTCCGAGCCTACTCCGAAGCTATCGTCGGCGGAAAGCGGCATCGACCTGTAAACGTCCAGATTTGTTGCGGTTTGCCGCCACGCGACTACGTTGGATCGAATCGCGATCTGTCCTTCGGCATCGATCGCCGTTAAACGTGCTTCACGAGATGCCTTGCCCTCAATGTTCGCGGTCAGGACATAGGCAGGTCCGACCTTGCGAATCGTGCCGGATAGTGCCCACGCAATCCCATGCAGCAAATCGCCGGCGGTGCAGGTGGCGCCGAATGTGGCGAGTTTACGATCCGCGATTCGATAGTCGGCATAAAGTTCGAGTCCCGATAGGTTGTGGATGGCGTCGACCGCGTCTCCAATCGTTGTATTCGGGATTAGGTTGATTGGCTTGGCCAATCGTGGGTCTCGCCAGGATAGATCGGTCTTTTTTTCGAGATTGTCGACGACCCGGCCGGGGAACTTCGGCCCTTTGAATCCCATGAGATTCTCCATCCTCACGATCTGGGTTCCCTTTGGGCCCCGATAGTTCAAGGTGCTAAGTTGCCGAGTGGAGGTGCCGTTCTTCCCGTTCGACGTTGGCCCATAGGTTATGGCGAGGAGTTTGTGGATCTGCAGGCGCACGCGATCTCGCTGATCGTCTGGCACTGTTTTTGCTTCTAGGCTGCTGCTGGAACGGTGTCCTCCTTCCATCTCGCCCTCGTGGTAAGAAAAGTTCTTCGGCAGCATCGAAAGGATGGCCGCCCTTTGCTGGCCGGAGACGTCCCGCGCGCACAGTCCTTCCGTGAAGAGCGCCTTCAATTCGCCTGGCCGCAGGGTGGCGATCAGAAAAGTGAGCTTGTCGCTATCGTCCAGCGCATCGTAAGCGTTCGGAATGTCGTCGTCACCGAGCGCAATGCTCCAGGTCGGAACGATAGCGGACAGGTTGCCGGTCTTGACGATTTTGCGCTTGTAGTCGGCGAGACTTGGCTTGTCTGAGTCGGCAAAAACACCTTCCGGGTCGACCACCATCATCGGCCCGGACTTGGCTGCGTCCCAGTGGAGGGAGTCGATGAATTTGGCCAAACTCACCGGATCGCCTTTCTGTCCAATAAGTGTTAGCGCCGCTGCCAACAAAGGAATAATCGCCATCTCGTTGATTGAACGGGTGGGGGTCTTAGAAAGTTCGCCCTTTGCCGGGGGAGAAGGGGTTAATGTGCCGGCTTCAAGAGGTACCTGAGGTACGCGACATACCGATTAGAGGGGACTTCGGTCAAATCGAAGCAAAACGGTAGGTCGGTGGGAAGGAGTCGGACATTGAAGTCGATATTGCCGGCTTCGTCCTCCGCATTCAGGGGATTAATAGATACATACCGGATGTTCGTTTCTCCTCGGCTGTCCGGTTTTCCGTCGGTTCCGCACTCGGCGACGAACCAGATCGGTGAAGTCGTCGTCGGCGCAGCGCGAGTCGAGAAGCCCTCTACGAAAACCTCGGCATAGGGCTGTAGAAACGCCTTGCGACGAAGACCTTCCCAGGCATTGTCTAGCGAACCTTCGGACGACATCGCAATGGGAGGAAAATAGGTGTGCGGATACGGCCCGAACTCGCCAGTGAGAAAGCCGGCGGACTCAAAGTAAGGGGTGATGGGACCGTAGTGCTCGCCAACCTGCACATCCAGATCAACGGGATCCAGGTGATGCGCACGAATAAAAGCCTCGCGCATGCCGGTCGTGAAGCCGAATTCGAAAAGACCGGGTGTTTTATCCTGCAAACCGGGATGGATCAAGACCCCGTTGATCGTGATATCGCCGACGGCGTGGTTGGCTTCGCCGACAGGGGCTTGGTAGCCAGTCGGCTCGGCATCGAGAAGAACAATACTGTGGATCCCCGGGATCGAGGCAAGCTTGACTACGCGGTCGATATGGGCGGTTGATTCAGCTGAAGCCGGCGAGAATGAGTTCGCGTAAGACTCGGTGCGCCGGTTGACGGGGTTGAATTTGGCGGCAGGTATTCCGTTTAATTCAGTGCCGGTCTGTCCTATCTCGTTGCGATCGGGTTCCGGACACGCCTCGTTCTTCATCGCGTGCCAAGGGCGGACGACCAGATTCACGGAGAATCCTGAATCGATAGCGGCTTTGACTGCCTGAGGAGACAGAGACTCCAACCAAAGGTCGGAGATCTTGAACTCTTTCAGCGTCTCGCACAACTTGGCAACCACTTGCGGATCGTCCGTTTTGATCACCTCGATTCCCCTGGCCCCATAGGTTTCAACGCTGTGCAGCAGGTTATCGGCATGAAAATTCGCTCCCAGCGTCAACACCGGCTCGTGCTCTACGAAAAGCAAAGTGCTGAGCTTTTCGCGTGCCGCCACCTGCTCGAGCAGCCCACGCTGAACCTCGACACAAGACCGGTACGCCATCCTCCCGAGATCGATGGTGTCGAAACGCACCCCAGAAGTATGAAGCGTTCCGGCTACGTGCAGCGTGTAGCCGCGGGAGGGCCCTGCCCGGCGTCCCACCCGCCAACAGCTTTGGACACCTGCACGTTCCGGCTACGCGCAGCGTGTAGCCGCGGGAGGGCCCTGCCCGGCGTGCGGACCGCCGCAGGCGAAAACGT
>Ga0206974_1217_pt1 | contig 11173 bp, 8 predicted proteins | sample Alteio_BWOrgHeat_84_FD_152920 | JGI IMG/M metagenome (GOLD analysis project Ga0206974, IMG submission 152920) | Enriched cells from forest soil in Barre Woods Harvard Forest LTER site, Petersham, Massachusetts, United States -... | ecosystem: Environmental > Terrestrial > Soil > Temperate forest > O... | reverse complement strand
ATTAAAATTAAATGTCGCAGGAGCGAGACAGTGGGCGACATACTTTGGGGGAAATCAAGGTGAGCAGGGAAACGCAATTGCAATTGATAATATTGGAAATATATGTATAACAGGATTAACTTCTTCAACGGTTAATATATCAACTACTGGAGCATATCAAAATACATTTGGTGGCGGTGTTGATGACGCATTTGTAGCAAAGTTTAGTTCATCAGGAAATATGCAATGGGCAACGTATTACGGAGGTTCTTATGAAGATGCAGGATATGGAATTACTTGTGATACAAATGGAAATATTTATGTCACTGGCACAACCTCATCCTCTGGTATTGCAACAAATGCAGCTTATCAAACGACTATTTCAGGTAGTTATGACGGATTTATAGCAAAGTTCAGTTCGTCTGGAATACGACAATGGGCAACGTATTATGGTGGTTCGGGTGTTGAACAGGCATTGGGAATTTCAACTGATATTAATGGAAATATATTTGTTACAGGAAGCACTCAGTCAACTTCCGGAATTGCTACAATTGGTTCTTATCAAACTGTTCTATCTGGTAATCAAGATGCTTTTATTGCAAAATTCAATGCATCAGGTACACGACAATGGGCAACGTATTATGGTGGTTTGGGTGTTGAACAGGCATTGGGAATTTCAACTGATATTAATGGAAATATAATAATAACAGGACATACAAATTCATTAAATAGCATTGCATCAACGGGTGCATATCAACAAACATATGGCGGAGGAAGTCATGACGTATTTATAGCTTCGTTCAATTCATCAGGATCACGCATTTGGTCTTCTTATTATGGTGGTAACGGAACAGATTATGGAAATGGAATTGCTACGGATGCAAACGGGAAAGTGTATTTTACAGGAATCACGAATTCAGTTGCAGGTATTGCTACGCTTAATTCCTATCAGGATACATTTGGTGGAAACAATGATGCCTTTATCGGCAAATTTGGTAATTGTGCAAATTCGTATCTGAATGTTCCATCAGCATCTGTTGTTTGTGCAAGAAGAAATATTCAGTTTACTGTTTCATCAAGCGGAATATTTTTCAAATGGAGTGGTCCAAACGGATATATTAGTCTGCAGGAGAATGCACAAATAATAAATGCAAACCAGCTTAATGCAGGTGTGTATTCATTGCTGATGCTGGATAGCGCGAATGGCTGCACTGATAGTGCATCTGTGAATCTTACAGTTTTACCAACTCCTGTTACAGGTTTTATTCAAAATAATTTTTCAGAATGTTTTGCAGGAAATAGTTTTCAGTTCTATGATTCATCATCAGTATCTTCAGGAACAATCCGCAGGTTATGGAGATTTAGTAATGGCGATACATCAACAAGTTTTGAAGCAATAAAAAGTTTTTCAGTTCCGGGAATATATACTGTTACCTTAATTGAAACAGCCGGAGCAGGATGCAAAGATTCGGTAACAAAAACTATAACTGTGTATCCGCAAACAAATATTGGTTTTACCATAAATCAACCTAATCAATGTTCGCAAAATGGGTTTCTTTTTACTGATACTTCATCGGTCTCAAGTGGAACTTTTACGAGATTTTGGAAATTAGGAAACGGTGATACTTCGACAGCTTCTGTTATCAATAAAAGTTATATCTCCGGCACGTATCAGGTGAAACTGATGACCACTACAAATAATAATTGTGTAGATTCTGTTCAGCAAAATATATCTGTCTCTTCCTATCCAAAACCGAATGCAGGTTTCACGCAAAACAATTTTGCACAATGTTTATCGGGAAATGATTTCATTCTCAATGATACTTCATCTATTTCTTCGGGAACTATTTCAAGGCTCTGGAGTTTTGGCGATTCAACGAATTCCGTTAATTCCGTTCTGGATAAAATATTCTCAAAAGCAGGTAGCTATGCGGTAAAACTTATTGAAACTTCTGATCATAATTGTCTCGACTCGGTAACAAAAATATTTACCGTTTATCCCCAGCCAAAAGCAGGTTTTACTCAAAATAGCTTCAACGCATGTTTATCCCGAAATAATTTTGTACTGAATGATACCTCATCCATTTCATCAGGAACTCTTTTAAGACTTTGGAAATTCAATGATGGCGATACTTCCACAAGTTTATCCATAAATAAAATATTCACTTCTTCAGGATCATTTTTGATAAAACTTTTTGAAACGTCAGATCATAATTGTATCGACTCATCAATAAAAACAGTTACGGTTTACCAGCAACCTCAAACCGGATTCATACAAAATAATTTATCAGAATGTCTTTCGGGAAATAATTTTGTTTTACACGATACATCAACGATTTCATCCGGAACAATGACACGGTTTTGGGATTTTGGCGATTCAACAACTTCTGTAAATAATAATTTGAATAAGAATTTTTCATTCGCAGGAACTTATGCAATAAAACTTTTTGAAACATCAGATCATAATTGTATTGATTCGGCAATAAAAATAGTTACCGTTTATCCTCAGCCGAAGTCAGGATTTACACAAAATAATTTTGTACAGTGTTTGAGCGGAAATAATTTTATTTTGAATGATACTTCAACGATCATATCAGGAACAATGACAAGGGTGTGGAACTTTGGCGATGCAACAACTTCTTCGGCTAATCCGATAAATAAAAACTATGCAAAAGAAGGAAGTTATAGTGTGAAGTTATTGCTCACATCAAATAATAATTGCAGTGATTCGCTAACGAAATCATTCACCGTTTATCCTCACACGAATATTGGCTTTACAGTTAATAATTTAAATCAATGTTTATCAGGGAATAATTATTTGTTTACAGATACTTCGGTGATATCATCCGGAACTTTTTCAAGGCTGTGGAATTTGGGTGACGGCAATTCATCTGCAGCAAAAGTTATTTCCAGATCATACAACGCTGACGGATCTTATCTTATAAAATTGAATACGACAACAAATAACGGTTGCATTGATTCTGTTCAGAAAATAATTCAGGTGTATCCAAAACCGGTAGCAGGATTCATGATTCAGGATTCCATTCAGTGTTTCACCGCAAATAATTTTTTTGTTGAAGATACTTCTTTGGTAGCAAGTGGAACATATAACAGATATTGGGATCTTGGAGATACGACAACATCTACAATTGCACGTTTCAATAAGTCGTACACCTCATCAGGAAAATATGAAATACAATTGAGAATCGTGGATGCAAATAAGTGTATTGACAGTGTGATGCATTCAATTATTGTAAAAGCAAGTCCTGAAAAACCACATATCCGTTTAGTTACAAAAACACAAATCGAAGCACTGTTTTCTCCCAATACCTACCAATGGCTATTAAATAATACTGCGATAGAAAATTCAAATTCACAAAGCATTTATATCCATCAGAACGGAATTTATAAAGTGAAAGTAGACAGTGCAAACGGCTGCAGCAATAGTTCTGATCCAATAAGTATAACGCTGTTTAATGATGCACAACTGTTTATTTATCCGAATCCAAATACAGGTAAATTCATTATTGACTTCATTGAGCTGCCGGGTGAAAAGAATATTTCAATTTACAACATGCAGGGCAAACTTTTAAGTGAATACAACACTTCCGAGAATTTACTGAATATAGAATTACCTTTTGCAAGTGGAATGTATTTGCTCAAAGCCGAAACGTCATCCGGTACATATAATGCAAAAGTTGTTGTAGAGTAATAAGCTGCGGTCATTTACCGCCTTCAGATTTCATTTATTTTTATAAGGTAGAGCAAACGGCAAGGTTATATTTTCAACAAAATCATACTGAAAATTCCTGTAAGCATAATGATCTTCACTAATGTGCTAAGTCGTGAATAATCTTTTTTTGTATCAGCTTTCGAAATTAAAATGATCAATGTAATTAAGGGCAAAACAACGGTTATGATCAGATAAAAGATATACAGATATTTTCGGGCATTATTCCGGATCAGATCTTCATCCGACAATAAAAAAATGTATGCGAACAACAATAAAATAAATACTGCGGAGATATTGATGAGCACTTTATTTGTTCTCCGTATTCCTAACACGATAGGGATTGTTTTGCAATCAAACCTGCTGTCACCTTTCATGTCTTCGGCATCTTTGATGATCTCTCTGATAAGGGTAATAACAAAAGAGAATGAAGCATAGGAAAAGGCAAAAATAAGCGGAAGCGATTTGTTAAATAACCAAAGAATGATGATCATGAATCCGCTTAAAAAGGAGATGATAATATTACCCGACAGAAATTGTTTTTTAAAATATACCGAATACAGATAAAGCAATACGGAACAAAAAATAATTGCTATTGCTACTTTGAAATTGATAAATGCCGCAAGAACAAAAGCGATCAGGTTAAAACTTGTATGAAGCAACATTGCAACCCGTCTTGATATTTCATTTCCGATAATGACCTTTGAAGGTTTGTTTATCAGATCAAGTTTAATGTCGTAATAATCATTGATGATATAACCTGCCGAAGCGGTAAATAAAACAGACAATACAAGAAAGATAAAATTACTTTCCAGCATATCTTCAGGAATGATATAATCGTTAAGACAATAATACGCAAGACAAACCGTGATGAGCATGATCAGAATATTGCTGATGCGTATTAATCTGAAAAAAGAAAATATAACGTTCATCTGAATGTTATTCAATATCGGTAACACCGCCTGAAACAATGAATTTCATTACCTCCGTTGAGTTTCCGTCAAAGGGTTTGATCTTTTCTTTTTCAACAAGAAAAAGATTTCCGGAAAATGCATACGAATGAGGGAAATATACTGCAGCCAATCCCGGTAAATTTAATTTAGTAAGATCATCCTGTGTAATGAAACCGGGTTTGAACATTCCCGGATACATTTCAACAAGTACAGGTTTTGTAAATTTCTTTTTATCACCGACAAACGCTTCCATAAAATCTTTTACCGAGGTGTAAATGATCTTGACGAAAGGAATTTTCGAAAGCACATCATCAATAAGATTCATCAATGGTTCGGTAATGATCCGCGTGCCGATATATCCGATAAGGATGATGGAAATAATCACAATAAAAAAACCGAGTGCGGGAATTCCAAGATCTAAAAGCGAATCAAACCAAACAACAATAGATTTGATGATACTGAAAGTGATGGCAAGCGGTAATATAACCAGCAATCCTTTCATAAAGTAATTGATAACTTTTGAAATTCGTTGTCTCAAAGTGATCTTTATTTTTTCCTTCATGTTATTCAAATTCTAACCCTAATGTATTGCGCAATTCGATGAGTAGCGGGTTTTTTTCGGCCATCACTTTAAATTTTTCTTCTGCTGTAAATACATGTTTCACCTGCGCTGTCTGGTTCACTATAATTTTAAAATCGAATTGATGATTGTTCAGCTTTTTTCTGAAATACGGAACAATATTATTTCTGTCGGACTCGAACATTTCCAATTCGTGATTGCTGGAAAGTGTCATTTCTGCTGTGTTTGTATCCGAAAACTGTGTCTTTGCATTTTTATAAATTGAAACAATACTTCGTTTTCCGCTGCCGGAAAGCATTGAAATATATTCTTCAAGAACAGTTGAAAAATTTTTGGGAAGAGCAGTTGCATTTTCTGTTTGTGATGGTGAAGTATCTGAAACGCTTTCGTTCTGAATTTCTGATGCACTTATTTTTGGTTCACTTAATATCTGTCTGAGCTTATCTAATTTGTTCTGCGTACCGTTTGTGTTTGGTGTTTTAAGAAAAGATGTGACAGGTTTTATTTCAATAGTTTTTATTTCAGGCTGCGTTTGTTGCATTTCTTTTATTGAACCGGTTTCCAAAGCAGGCACCTCTGTTTCTTTAACTATGGCTGGTTCAGGGATTTTTTTTTTACTGTCGGATGTCTCCGTTTTCAGATCAATAAGCGATTGAATATGACAAAGCTTCATCAGCGTGAGTTCGACATGCAGCCGTGGATTTTTACTCGATTTATATTCCAGCTCACATTTATTAATTACGTTCAGCAAGTTTAATAAAAGTGATTTACTGATCTGTTGCGACTGGTTCATGAATTTCTGACGTACAGAAGGAGCAACCTCAAGCAGTAAATGTGTTTCTGGATATTTGCAGACAATAAGATTTCGCACATGTTCGCTCAACCCGCTTAAAAAATGTTGTGCATCAAATCCATTTGAAAGAATATCATCAAACAGCAAAAGCATTCCAGCCAGTTCAGAACGAAATATCAGATCAACAGCTTTAAAATAATAATCGTGATCAAGAATATTCAGGTTACTGATCACATCTTTATACGTAATCTTTTTACCTGTTGAACTCACAATACGGTCGAATATTGACAATGCATCGCGCATTGCCCCATCAGCTTTCTGGGCAATTTCATGCAATGCTTCTTCATCCGCCTCGATGCCTTCTTTTGCTACGATCTGTTTAAGCTGTTTTACTGCATCTTCAATTTTTATGCGGTGAAAATCGAATACCTGACAACGCGAAAGGATGGTTGGCAGGATCTTATGCCGCTCTGTTGTTGCAAGAATAAATTTTGCATAAGGCGGAGGTTCTTCAAGAGTTTTCAGAAATGCGTTGAATGCCGCAGCACTGAGCATGTGAACCTCATCAATAATATAAATTTTATATTTTGCTCCCTGTGGTGCATAGCGCACCTGCTCTACCAGACCACGGATATCTTCCACCGAATTGTTGGAAGCTGCATCAAGTTCGTAAATATTGAATGAGCCGTTATTGTTGAATGATTTGCACGAATCACATTCGTTGCATGCTTCGAAATCAGAAGTGATATTGCTGCAATTGATCGTTTTGGCGAGGATTCGTGCGCAGGTCGTTTTTCCAACTCCGCGCGGACCACAGAAAAGGAAAGCATGCGCAACCTGATTGTTTTTTATTGCATTCTTCAGCGTTTGCGTAATATGCTCCTGACCGATCACACTCGCAAAAGTTGACGGTCTGTATTTTCTTGCCGAAACAACAAAATTTTCCATTCCGCTAAAATAGGTATTCAACAAATAAAATTGAACAGTTGGGAGATTATGTTGAGAAATAATCTGAATAACTACTGATGAGTTGAATGCATGATAAAAAATAGCCAAGATTGCACAGATTCTTTGTCATTTTGAGTGGAGCGAGAAATAAATCTGTGAAATCTGTCGCTAAGAATCCAATAGCAAACCTGTAAGAAGTTCTATCCATTAAATTTCCATCACAATATTTCCATATTTTATATATTGCGGCAATCGCATGAGAAAAATATTTCTTCTATTTTCATTCTTCATTTTTGCACAAAGTGTTTCTGCACAAGGCGATACTGCAATTGTAAGTTTTAAGAAATTTTTCAGGTGGAAACCATTACCGTACGATGCTTCCTACAATAACAAAGAGTTTGAAATGGATTCGATATGGAATTCTGTTGAAAATAACGGCTATATAAAATACAGAGCGGAAGTGTTGCCAAAACCGCTATCATCAAAGATCCCGCGACATCTTCAGAAACGGTTCATAAAAATGGATACCGTTGCATATTCTGAAACGGGAGACAGCATGATCAATGAATTTTTTGCTCTTGGATATGTTGGCAGTATAAAAAATGTTTTTTGTTTTCTGATTGAGCGTCAGCTTACTTATAAGTCATACCGTTCGTCAGAGAAGTTTTTATGTACGTTCGACAGAAGATTCAAAATGATCGATCGGTTATTATTGTCTCATGAAATTCCCGGAGCACCTTCAACAGATAATTTTGATGTCTTTTCAGATAATTTCAATCAGCTGACATGGTTTGAGGAAACAAAAGGAATTGTATTCGAAGACCTCACTATTGAAATGGAAAACGAAATAGGTAAAGTGTCGCATTATAAATTGAAAGACAACGGTCATTTTGCAAAGCGGATCTTTAAAGTCGGCTCCTTTTAAGTTTTATCGACTCATGTGCCGGCATATCATTGCGTAAGGATGATGATAGAGAAAATAAATTTTCCGGCTCCGTTATTTTATTTCTTTTCCGTCATTCGTATAGAGTATTTCATGTGTTTTTTTAGCGCTGATAAATTCAATTTCAAATTTCATTGTACCATCAACTAGATCAATTTTTGATGCCGATTTTGGTTTGCAATTTTTATGTGAGTTGATAAATGCATCTTTTACACTTGCAGGTAATTCATTGAAATTAACAGGTGTTTCGGTTTCTATCCATACTCCTTTATCAGTAAAATTAGCAGACATCTTTTTCCCCTCATTCAAAAATTCAGCTTCGTATTCGTGTGCATTTTCTTTATGCCATTTAATGGCTGTTGCTCCCGGAAAATGTTGCCGTAAGGCATTTTCAACAGCTATTGGTGCTTTAGTTTGGGCAGACGTCAGTATAGCCGAACATAAACACATCATCATTGTAACGAGTAATTTTTTCATTGGATTTTTATTTATTCAAATATAATTTTTTGAACGTAAATTTTGGATGAGTTAGTTTCACGGAAGGTATTCCCGTATCTATGAACTTACGATATTTGATATGAATCATTTTTTGAAGTTAAAATCATTTTTACCTTTACACGGAAAAATAAATTATGAGAAGCAAATTCCGAAACGGCAATCTCATTCCGGTTTCAATTCGAAATATCTTATATGAAACAGGTGAAATATCCCAATTCACATTTCGTTTTTTTAAAGAAGGTATATTACCGCCATACGAGTGGGGAGAGCTGTTCCGGCAATGTTACAATGTAGGAAATAAATCATTGCCATTGGTTGGCATCACCACATTTATTATCGGACTTGTACTTACGTTACAATCAAAACCAACACTGCAGTTATTTGGTGCCGAAGCATGGCTGCCTGCAATGGTTGGTCTTTCTATTGTTCGCGAAATAGGACCAATGCTTACTGCTTTGATATGTGCTGGAAAAGTAGGATCCGGAATTGGTGCTGAACTTGGTTCAATGAAAGTGACCGAACAAATTGATGCAATGGAAGTTTCAGGAGTAAATCCATTTAAATATGTTGTCTCAACGCGCATCATTGCCTGCACATTGATGATCCCTGTTCTGGCAATTCTTGGAGATATCATAGCTCTTTGCGGATCGTACATAGCTGTTAATTTACATGGCACACTAACTTTCAGATTATTCTTCAACCAGGTTTTCGAACACCTTGCTTTCGGTGACATTATTCCTTCCATCATTAAAACTTATTTTTTCGGATTTGTGATCGGATTGGTGGGATGTTACAAAGGATATTTTTCTAATAAAGGTACACAAGGTGTTGGACAATCTGCAAACACAGCAGTCGTAGTTTCATCGTTGCTTGTATTTATAATTGATCTGATAGCCGTGCAGGTATCAAAATTTTTCGGGTTGATCTAAATGACAGAAAACACTACAACATACGATCCGGCAAATAACCAAAATGAGATCATGAAGATTCAGGATCTCTATAAATCATTTGGAGATAATAACGTGCTTTGTGGTTTCAACCTGACACTGAATTACAAGGAAAATCTTGTTGTACTTGGCCGTTCGGGTTCCGGTAAATCTGTTCTTATAAAATGTATCATCGGACTTTTACATTCCGATTCGGGATGCATAAAAATATTTGATGAAGATATTTTGTTAATGAACAGAAAACAATTGGATCTTATGCGTATCAAAGTAGGGTTTGTATTTCAGGGAAGTGCCTTATACGATTCGATGACAGTAAAAGAAAATCTTGAATTTGCACTTAAGCGTCTTGTTAAAAATATTACACGAAATGAAATTGAGAAACTTGTTGATGAGATGCTTGAGAATGTGAGTTTGCCTCATACAAAAAACATTATGCCTGCCGAGCTTTCAGGAGGAATGAAAAAACGGATCGGCCTTGCGCGGACACTGATCATGAAACCAAAGATCATGCTTTACGATGAACCTACAACAGGACTTGATCCGGTAACGTCTAAAGAGATCAGCAAACTGATTTTAAGTATGCAGGAAAAATATAATATCTCATCGCTTATCATTACACACGATATTTCGTGCGCGCGCTTAACAGCAAACAGAATCATTACACTCATTAACGGGATAAGGTATGCTGAAGGGACATATCAGGAGTTAAACAATCATACCGATCCGTTGGTTAATACTTTTTTTGAATAACAGTATTATGGAAAAAGAAACAGCACAAAAAATAAAATTGGGATTTTTCGTTATCACAGGCCTTGTAATATTGGTACTCGCTTTTTATTTTATCGGACGAAATCAGAATTTTTTTGGAAAGACATTTACCATTGTTACATTGTTCGGTAACGTGAATGGTTTGCAAACAGGTAACAATGTGAGGTTTGCAGGCACTGATGTGGGTTCCGTTTCATCTGTTGAAATTACCAGCGACACATCGGTAAAAGTTATTCTTAAAATTGATGAGAAGTTTCGCAGCTTCATAAAAAGAGATGCACTGGCAAATGTTGGAACAGATGGTTTAATGGGAAATAAACTCATCAATATTTTAAACCTGCCGCGCACAAAAGCCGGTATCATTGTATCCGGTGATACCATTGAATCGGTTGCACCTGTTGAAACAGATGAAATGCTTCGAACGCTCAACCGCACCAACGAATATGTTTCGACAATTGCATTGAATCTTAAAAATCTCACAGACCAGTTTGGCAGCAGCAGGGGAACGATATGGAAATTACTTACCGACAAAAAACTTTCCCTGCATCTTGATTCCATAATGATAAATATGCATCAGACCACAAATCAGATTTACAGTCTTTCACAAAATCTGAACAGTATGATCAAAAAGATAAGACAGGGAAACGGAATGATCGGAACGATATTGAATGATACGATATTTTATGAGAATCTTCAGAAAACAATGGCTGATCTGAAACTCACTACGGAGCGCACTGCACGTGTATCCGGTGACCTCGATAAAATGATGAACGGTGTTTCTGCCGGAAAAGGAACGTTGGGTGTATTGTTAAAGGATTCTGCGATGAGCAGTGATTTCAAAGAGTCGATACGGAATATTAAAATGGGAGTTGATCTTTTTAATCAGAATATGGAAGCATTAAAACAGAGTGATCTGCTGAAAGGGTATTTCAAGAAATTAGAAAAGGAACGGTCAGAAAAGTTAAAAAAATAAATTTCTTAGTCTGTCAAAAAGCGTTTAAGTAATTGTGATGCAGTAAGTTTTTCACCACGAT
>Ga0206974_1215_pt1 | contig 11240 bp, 4 predicted proteins | sample Alteio_BWOrgHeat_84_FD_152920 | JGI IMG/M metagenome (GOLD analysis project Ga0206974, IMG submission 152920) | Enriched cells from forest soil in Barre Woods Harvard Forest LTER site, Petersham, Massachusetts, United States -... | ecosystem: Environmental > Terrestrial > Soil > Temperate forest > O... | reverse complement strand
TTGTACCTACTAGTATGTACAATAATTGACAATAGAGTTCCGATTCGCTTGTGGTGATGCATCGGTTCCTCAGTCTCCTGGCGGTGTACTCCAAGATGCTGGACGAATGGATGCGCAAGAGGGCAGCCGATCATTTCATCTCGTAGAGGTGTCTCTTATGTTCCGTGTTCGTCTCACGCCGTTGATCCTCGTCCTGCTGGTGGGCGGCGCTTGCCAGTTGCGAGCGCAATCGTCGATCGATCTTTCTGTAGATCTGCGCGACGCTCCGAGGAAGCTGCTTCACACCACAGAAATTCTCTTCGTAGAGCCCGGCCCCTTGACGCTCGCCTTTCCAGAATGGATACGCAACGAGCATGTGCCTGCACCGCTCACGCAGCAGGCTGGCGTATTCATCACAGCTCGCAATAGTGACGGGACTAACGGTCAGCCTATTCGTTGGACACGCGATCCCATCGACCTCTATCTGTACCGCATGATTATTCCGACTGGAGTCCGCTCTATCGAGGTAAAATTCGACTTCATTACCTCCGATAAAGAGGGCGGCGCCCACGCATCTTCCGATGCGAACCTCGCGGTGTTGGACTGGAACACCGTCGTCCTTTACCCCTACAGCGGGCCCGATATGCGAGTTGCCAATCTCACCGTCACGCCGACGGTCATCTTGCCAGGCGGTTGGCATACGGCCACCGCGCTCAAAGCTGTGGCCGGGGCAACAGATCCGACCAGTTCGGTCGTAAACTTTCAGCCCGTATCGCTCGAACAACTCGTCGATTCCCCGATGATCTCCGGACGCTACTTCCGGGAAATCGCACTCGCCCCTGAAGTTTCACCCAGGCATTACCTCGACATGGTGGCGGATCGCCAGGAAAACCTCGAAATCCCTCAAGCGCGAGTTGATGAACTGAGCCAGGCGATTCGCCAGGCCGGGCTGCTGTTTCGTAGCCATCACTACGACGAATATCGCTTTCTAATCACGCTTTCAGACAACATCTCGTTCGCCGCGATCGATCATCTTCAATCGCTCGACAATCGTCGTCCGGCTAACTTTTTCCTTAACGAGAAAAGGCGGAAGCTTTACGCGAATTACACGATCCACGATTTTTTTCATAGCTGGAACGGCAAGTATCGGCGCCCTGAAGGACTCGCCACACCTAACTTTCAAACGCCTGTGACTACAAGCGGAATATGGGCATACGAGGGGCTGACGGACTATCTCTCCAACGTGATGACTGTAAGAACAGGCAGCGCGACCAAGGAAGATTTCGTGGATGATCTGGCATCGAAAGCTGCCTACTATGATCGCCGTCCAGGTATGCAGTGGAGGGATCTTGACGACGTTGACACGATAGCCTACCCGCTTTGGAGCAATGAAGACGCCAGTTATGATAACTGGCGTCTCAACGGCTTTGATTTCTATAGCGAAGGGAACTTGATCTGGCTTGATGTCGATGTGACTATCCGCAACAAGTCGAACGGGAAGAAGTCACTTAACGACTTTGTGGCTCTCTTCTATGGTATCGGTGGAGATACCGGCCCCAAAGTTGTTCCGTACTCTTTCAACGACATCGTGGCTTGCTTGAATCAGGTCGTTCCGAACGACTGGGAAGGCTTCCTCACCGAGCGCCTTCACGCTCTAGCAAGGGCTCCTCTTCAAGGCATCACCGGAGCCGGCTACAAGCTTGTCTACAAAGAAGCCTCCGACGAAAACTTTCAGTATTCCCTTGCCATGAGCATCGGAGCGGACGGCGTGATCTCCGATGTCTTGATGGGCGAAATTGCCTATCAGGCAGGTTTCGGCCCTGGGATGAAAATACTCGCGGTGAACGGTCAACCATTCGCGCGCGCAACTTTGCAGCAGGCCATCGATGTCGCGAAAACGACGACGACGCCCATCGACTTCAAGGTTGACAACACTGGCGTCATCTCGGACCTGCGTCTTGACTATCACGGTGGGCAAAGGCATCCCGTGCTGGAGCGTGTTCCGAATACCCCGGATCGGATCGCTGAAATTCTGCATCCGATGAGCAGGTAGCCAGCAATACAACAGTTCATCCTCTATCAAAGCAGCGAGCAAACGTGAGCGTGTCTCTATGTTTCCGGGGTGTCCCGCCAACCCACCATTGAGACACGCTTCATTGTAATAAGCTGAGAACACCACGGATCGCGCGGTGGAATGGCTTAGGAGAGGCAGCGGCGCTCGCCAGGACGTAGCCGCCCTGGATCACCGAAATAAGCGTCGCGGCGACTTCGGTCGCGTTCAGTTCCGTCGAGATCTCTCCGCTCTTTTGCCCCTCCTTCAAGACGGACTTGATTCTGAGTTGAAGCCATTCGAACGTCTCGTCAATCGGGCGACGCATATCCGAATCTGCGGCGATCTCAGGGTCCTGGGTTAGCTTACCGATTTGGCAGCCTTTCAAGACCTCCCGGGAACGCAGCATGTAGCCGCGAATCCGTTCAAGCGGCGTACCCGAGGCACTCAGCCACTTGTCAGCTCCATCACGAAAGGAGGCCGCACTCTGTTGGATTGCCTCTGCCGCCAGATCGGCCTTTCCTGTGAAATGGTGGTACATGCTCCCTTGGCCAGCGCCCGACCGCTCCTGAATCGCTTTCGGACTCATACCGACATAGCCCCGCTCCCAAAGAAGTTCCTGCGCGCTTTGTATCAGACTCTGACGGGAATTCATGCTTTGTACCAAGTAGTACGTACAAAAACCCAAATTGGCAAGTGCATTTCCAAGAGGCCGGCAATACTTTCGATATTGACGATGACCGAGCAATGGATGCGAGAAAGCGGTTCGGACCGAGACTCCGCGCCAGGTCAGTTAACGACGCTCGGTAGAGAGTTCCTTCGCTGAGGTGTGGAGGGGGACATAGACCCTGCCGCTTCGATCCATTTCATGTCTTTGACACGCATTCATGTCTTTGACAGGCACAAACCTTGTGAGTCCATCCATCTTGACTGCCAGTCGATCCAGATAACGCGTTTCCGTCGCCTGCAACGCAATCACCCGCGCTACGCGCTGCAATGGAATTTGCAATTGAGCTGCTTTCGAGGGAGAGGCGGCCATCCGGACGTTGCCGCTCGGATTCCGGATCATAGAAGCTTTTGCCGGAGCTTACTAAAGACCCATTCGCGGTATCAGATCCAGGGTCAATCTTGGAATGGGGAGCTATCGGAAGAGAGAATTTAGGCGGGGAGTGATCGATTTGGAGGCTTCGGGGAGAAATTTCTCTAAAACCACTCCCTAATCCACTCCCCAAATCAGAACCCTTTGGTGCAAGTGCTTTATTTTCAGCGGAGTGGTGAGCACGCTGGGAATCGAACCCAGGACCCACGCATTAAAAGTGCGTTGCTCTACCGACTGAGCTACGTGCTCCCAAAGGCCTTCCATCTACAAAGGTAGCACAGCCATGCCCCAATCCCCCCAACCTCGGGCAACTCGTTCACTTCAGGCCACCTGCGGATAGGGGCGCACCACACTTGCTATCTCTGTCTCCCTCGTCCCGATGCTACTGTACAGCATGAAATCCTGTGGACGGTTGGCGTAGTCGACCGTCTGCGTAACAAAAAAGTGGTACCAGAGTAACTGTGCGGGTGTTATTGTTTGGCTAACACGTTCGCCCTACAATCAGACCGGTGGTATACGCTAGGGCACTTCTTTGTCTCTGCGGCCATCGGTTTGAACGCAGGTCCGGCGGCTCGGGTCAAATGGGCTCCGTAACCCGCGAATGAGAAGCCGGCGCCTATTCGAAGCTCTGGCACTCGAACGGCCGGCACAACCAGCCGGAGTCGTTTCCTTTGAGCGCCTTAGCCTCTGAAGTCCGTACCTTTGAGCATCGCAGCTAAGCTCCGTAGGTCAACATGCCCGATCCCAATACGACCACTCCCAAGCCGGCAGCTGATTCGGCAGAAACGCCGGAAGATGTAGCCACGCTCTACTCCTGGGCTAACCTGCACGGAGCCAAGTACCGCGATTTTTCTGCTTCCCGGGCCCAGGCTCGCGAAGAAGCCCGTCTGCGCGCGGAAGAGGCAGCTGCAGCCGAGCGCCGCCGGCAGGAAGAGGAAGCCGAGCGTCGCCGGCAGGAAGAGGCGCAGATCGCCGCCCGCCAGGCTGCGGAGGCGGCCGAAGCCGCCCGTCAGGCCGAGGCCGAGCGGCTGGCCGAGATCGCCCGCCAGGCTGAAGTCGAGCGCCAGGCTGTTCTCGCTGCCCAGGAAGCGCAGCGGCAAGCTGCGCAACAGCGCGGATGGCAATCGCAACCCGCCGAAATCTACTCCGCTGGCTACAACCCCGTACCCAGCTTGGCGGCTCCCGGCATCACCGAGTCCTTCGAATACCATCCTCCCCAAACGGCCGCCGAGCCAGCTCCGGGAGCCGTGCCTGAACACTCTGACTTCGCATCCCACACTGACATTGCATCGTTTGAGAGCGCTCAGCACCGCGCTGCTGTCCAAACGCCATCTGCGCACCAACCCCCCACCCAGTTCCTGCCTGAATTGCAGCGCCCGGTCTCACCCGCTCCGCCGTCAGCTTTCGTCGAACGGGCGCCAGCTCAGCCCACCGACTTCAGCCGCTCCGGCTCGCCTGCTCCAGGCGGTTCGCCGTGGAATGTGGAGTGGACCAACCCTGCGCCCCCGCCGGTTTCGGCCTTCGCCACTCCCGCCGAGCCAGTCAGATATCCGGAGACCGCATCCTCCTATCGAAGTGCACCGGCCATTGAGGAGACGTATATGCCCTCGCCCTGGCTGAATCCGACGATGCATAATCTCGAGATGCACGAGGACCGCGAGAGCCTCGAACAGACCGTCCGCCCCGCGTGGCTGGCTCCTGAACTCCCGTCAGCTCGCCCAGCGCCTCCGCAGGCGGCCCCGGCCACACCGCCGCGGCCCGTGCCCATGTACGCGCAGTCGCTGAGTCAGGGTGCGTACGCGTCGCAGCCACCCGCTCCTCAAGCCCCTCACGCTGTAGCTGTCCCGGCGAGCCCCGATCGCGTGAACCCAGACCGCCCCAGTCCCGATCGCCCCAACCCACAGCAGGCTCCTTCGACGGCCCCCATTCAGATTCCATCCGCGCCACCCTCTTACGTCGTTACCGGAGATGACGCACACAGCGGCGGAAGCGGCCGAATCGCCAGCCGCTGGTTTGCCTTGAAGAGCGTCTTCGATCCGCAGGCCGCACCGGTTGAGAATGCTCCCGCCGCTCCTCCGGCCCGCGTACCCACTCTGGCTGTCTTCTCGCTGGCCGGCGGCGTCGGCAAAACCAGTCTCATCGCCGCCCTCGGCCGCGCTCTCTCGTCGCGCGGTGAGCGCGTCCTCCTCGTCGACACCGCACCGTATGGCCTTCTTCCGTTTTTCTTTGGCGCCCGCGATCAGCGCCCCGGTCAGTTGCGTACCTTCAACCCGCCCGGGGCCAGTTTGGAAGCGCCGATCCAGCTCGTCACCCTCGACCCCGAAACATCGCCCGCCGATGCGCACGCCGCCGATCCGAATCCGTCGCAGAATCCTTCTCCGTCACAGCCGGCCGACCGCAATCAGGACCGCAGTCAGGACTGGCTCGTCCCCGAAGTCCTCCGCCTCAGCCGCACCGCCAACCGCATCCTCATCGATCTGCCCACCGCCTCCGGCGCCACCACACGCCGTATCCTGCGCCTCAACCCGACGATTCTCGTTCCCGTCGCACCGGACATGAATTCCGTCGTCAGCGTCGGCGCCATCGAGTCGTTCTTCCGTCACAACGGCAATATCGGCGGCAAGCAGATCATGCCCTACTACGTGCTCAATCAATTTGATTACTCGCTCCCCCTGCATCTGGATGTGCGCGAGCTCCTGCGCGAACAGATCGGCGATCGCCTCCTGCCCTTCGCCCTGCGCCGCAGCCCGGCCGTCAGCGAAGCTCTCGCCGAAGGCATGACCGTGATCGACTACGCCCCCAGCGCTGTTCTGGCCGAGGACTACGCCAGCCTGGCCGGCTGGGTGCGCAGCCTCTCTGCCCCTGCCACACAGACCTACCGTGGCGTGCGCTGGAGTGAACGATGAGCCTGACCAAGCTCTGGCATGACATTGGCGCCGGTGAGACATTCGTAAGCAAGTTCATTCGCTTCCTGGTTCTCGTCGCCGCTGCTGTCATCTTCTACTTCTTCGCCACGCTGCCGCTCACCTGGCCGCAACAGGCGGTCTGCGGCCTGCTCATGCTGCTCATGGCGCTCGCCCTCGGCCGCACCTCGGACTCCTACCTCATCACGCTCACGTTGATGATCCTGTCGCTCTTCGCGACCTTTCGCTACGGCTACTGGCGTCTCTACATGACGGTCCAGTTCTTCCAGGATCCCTCCAATCACTGGGGCGCGCTGGATGCTTTTTTCATCATGTCGCTGGTCTTTGCCGAGAGCTACGCCTTCGTCATTCTCTTTCTCGGCTTCTTTCAGACCATCTGGCCGCTGCGCCGCGCGCCCATGCCGCTGCCTGAAGACACCATCGAGTGGCCCCACGTCGATGTGCTCGTCCCTACCTACAACGAGCCGCTTGAAATCGTGCGCTACACCGCCCTCGGCGCGCTCAATATCGACTGGCCCACGGAAAAGCTGCACGTCTATATCCTCGACGACGGCCGCCGCAAGGAGTTCGAGCAGTTCGCTTTCGACGCCGGCATCGGCTACAAGATCCGCCCTGACAACTTTCACGCCAAGGCCGGCAACATCAACACCGCCCTCAAGACGCTCAACTCGCCCTACGTCACTATCTTCGACTGCGATCATGTGCCCACACGCAGCTTTTTGCAGATGACCATGGGCTGGTTTCTGCGCGACCGCAATCTGGCCATGCTGCAGACGCCGCATCACTTCTACTCACCCGATCCGTTCGAGCGCAATCTGGGCCAGTTCCGCGTCATTCCCAACGAAAACGAGCTCTTCTACGGCATCGTGCAGGACGGCAACGATTTCTGGAACGCCACCTTCTTCTGCGGCTCCTGCGCCGTCCTCCGACGCGAAGCGTTGGATGAAATCGGCGGCATTGCCGTCGAAACCGTTACCGAAGACGCGCACACCGCCCTGCGCATGCAGTCAAACGGGTGGAATACGGCGTATATCAACATCCCGCAGGCCGCCGGCCTCGCCACCGAGCGCCTCTCCGCGCACGTCGGCCAGCGCATCCGCTGGGCGCGCGGCATGATCCAGATCCTGCGCACCGACAATCCGCTCTTCGCGCCCAAGCTGACCTTCGCGCAGCGCCTGTGCTACTTCAACGCCATGTCGCACTTCCTCTATGCCCTGCCGCGGCTCATCTTCCTCACCGCGCCGCTGATCTACCTCTTGCTCTCGCACACCAACGTGCCGGGCTACTGGGCCGCTATTCTGGCTTACGCGCTGCCTCACCTCACGCTCTCCAACATCACCAACTCCCGCATCCAGGGCGCGCATCGCCACTCCTTCTGGAACGAGATCTACGAGACGATTCTCTCGCCCTATATCCTGCTGCCCACCATGCTCGCGCTCATCAATCCCAAGCTGGGCAAGTTCAACGTCACCGCCAAGGGCGGCATCGTCAAGCGGAGCTTCTTTGACGTCAAGATCGCGCAGCCATTCCTCGTCCTGCTCTTCTTCAACTTCCTCGGCCTCGCCGTCGCTCTTCCGCGCTTCTTCATCTGGGATCGCGACCGCCCCGGCACCGTCATCATGAACTGCATCTGGTGCTTCTTCAACATCGTGGTTCTTGGCGTCTGCGCCGCAGTCTCGCGAGAGATGCAGCAGCTTCGTGGCCATGTACGCATCAAGATCGTGACCCCGGTTACGATCAAGTTCCCGGATGGCCGCGAAGTGAAGGGCCAGACCATTGACCTCTCCAGCGGCGGCACTGCGATCCGAACCCAGGAACCGTTCACGATCGAGCCAGGCGAGCAGGTTCGGGTGCTCTTTGCCATGCCTTCAGGCGAAGGCATTCTGCCTGCCACCATCGTCTCCTCGGAAGATATGCTCATCCGCATCCGCTTCAGCGAGCTCACCATTCCCGAGCAGGAAGTGCTCACCGTCGTGCTCTATTCCCGCGCCGACACCTGGCTCGGCTGGGGCGAAAGCCGTCAGGTCGACCAGCCCATGCAAAGCCTGGGACGCATCTTCACCATCTCCATGCTCGGCCTAAAAATGACCTTCATGAGCCTCTTCTTCCGGAACAAGGGCAAGTCCAAAACCGCTAATAAGGGAGCTGCGAAATCCGCGAAGGGCAAAGCCGCTGTCTCCGCAACCCGCGCCGCGCACATGCTTCTCGCGCTGCTGATGCCTCTGGCCATGCTCGCCGCGCTGGCTGCCGCGCCGCGGGCCGGCCACGCTCAAGCCGCGCCGGCCCCATCCACGCAGACTCAACCCACGCAGACCCAGCAGGGCACAGTCGGCAGCGAAACTCGCCAGGCCATCGCCAAGCAGCCGCCTCCGCCGCCCGGCCAGTTTCGCGACGTCTTCAGCCTCGCCGACACCGGTGCCGGCCCCATCGAGTTGCATGGCATCGACAGCCAGACCTCCATCTTCTTCACCCTGCAGCAGACCCACGTCGTCAAGAACGCCAGGATCCACATCTACTACTCGTTCTCGCCGGCTCTGCTGCCGCAACTCAGCCACATCCAGCTCAGCCTCAACGGCACGCTCTTTGCCACATTGCCCGTTCCGCCCGGACAGACGCAGGGCTCGGCCACGCGCCAGGAAGACGCCGAGATCTCCATCCCCGCCGAGCTCATGGTGCGCAAAAACATCCTCACCATCGAGTTCATCGGGCACTACGTCATGGTCTGCGAAGACCCATCGAACACCGCGCTCTGGGCTCGCGTCGCCACCGGTACCTATCTCGACTTCAGCGGCGACGTCCTCCCCCTCGCCGACGATCTAAAGCAGCTCCCACTGCCCTTCGTCGATACGGAAGTCGTTGATTCGCCCCGTCTGCCCGTTGTCTTTCCGTCCGCACCCTCGACCAAGGGCATGCAGGCCGCAGGCGTCATCGCCTCCTACTTCGGCATGGAGTCGGAGAACCGTCCCGTCCGCTTTCCCACTTATATCGGCCCGGTCCCGCCGGGCAATGCCATCGTCATCGCCGAGACCCCGGCCAACCTGCCGCCGGGCCTCAACCTAGGCGCCATCAACGGCCCTACCGTGGCCATGCGCCCGAATCCTGTCGACTCCTTCAGCAAGGTGCTCATCATCACCGGCCAGGACGCCGACCAGACGCTGATGGCCGCACAGGCCATCGGCCTCCACTCCGATCTGATCCAGGGCTCGACCGCAAGCATCGACAACCTCAAGCTTCCCGATTCACCCGCTGTGGATGTGGCTCCACGCTGGGCGCGCACCGACGACACCATTGCGCTCTGGGACTACACCAACGCCGAAGCCCTCCAGACCGACGGCTCCGCGCCGCTCAACGTCTACTTCCGCATCCCGCCCGACCTCTTCTACAGCGACCGCAAGCCAAACGCCTACCTGAAGATGGTCTATCGCTACAATCCCATCCCCATCGGCCCCATCTCCAGCATTCAGGTGCGCGTCAACAACGCCTTCCTCGGCTCGCTGCCGCTCATCCCTGGCTCGGAGCCCAGCAGTGTCAAGAAGGTCGACGTCCCGATCCCGGTCGTCAACCTGCGCCCCTTCTCCAACTCGCTCTCCTTCGACTTCACCTTCCAGATGATCAAGAAGGGTGGCTGCACCGACACCACGCCCATCAACATGCAGGGCGCGATCCTGCGCGATACCTATCTCGACATGAAGGGCTACGCGCACTACGCGCAGATGCCCAATCTCGAGATCTTCGCCAACGCCGGCTTCCCCTTTACCCGCCGCGCTGACCTGAGCGAGACCACCGTCATCCTGCCCGGCGCTCCCACCGCGCAGGAGCTCGAGCTCTACCTCACCCTGATGGGCCACTTTGGCCGCCAGACCGGCATGCCCGTCTTCCGCGTCAAGGTCGATGGCTCAGACGCCATGAAGCCCGGCGCCGACACCGACTTCCTCGTCCTCGGCACCGGCGATGACCAGCCCGCCTTCGACAAGCTCTCCAACAGCTTGCCCGTCGGCGTGCGCGGCGGCCAGGTGCAGGTCAAGGATACGGAAAGCCTCTTCTGGCTGCCCCATCACGCCTGGTGGAAGATCCCCACCGGCGAGCACACCGAGTCCGGCGACCTCACCGCCTCCGGCACGCCCGACTCCGTCATCGAGGGCCTGGAGTCGCCCTATTCCAAAGGACGCAGCATCGTCGTCATCAACGTCAAAGACGGCCCCACCTACGACAACTTCCTCACCACCTTCTTGAAGATCCAGCAGGCCAGCGACATCAACGGTTCAGTCTCCGTCCTGCACGGCTCGCTCTTTCAGTCTTTCCGCATCGGCAACGGCGCCTATCACATCGGCTCGCTGCCTCTGTGGACGAAACTCACGCTCTGGTTCACCGAAGTACCCTGGCTGGCCGCGGTCATCGCGCTCGGTCTGGCCTTCCTGCTCGCCATCTGGGTCCGCATCTGGCTGCGCGCACACGCAAGAAAGCGGCTCCAACTGGAAGATTGAGATTCATGAAACTGCGATCCCTCCCCCAATGGGCAGTCATGACAGCACAGGTGTCTGTGTGCGTCGGCATGCTTTTTGCCGGCCCACTCGGCACGCGCGCCCAGACTCTGTCCCAGCCAGTGCCTCAGATCGACCACGCCCGTCTCTGGCAGGCCTACGCCGGACGCTTCATCAGCGGCGACGGCCGCGTCATGGACCCGCTTCGCAACGCCATGACCACCTCCGAGGGCCAGAGCTACGCCCTCTTCTTTGCTCTCGTCAACAACGACCGCGGCCGTTTCGACCAGCTCCTCAACTGGACCGTCACCAATCTCGCCGCCGGCGACCTCGCCACGCACCTGCCTGCCTGGAGCTGGGGAGAAGCCAAGGATGGCCATTGGGGTGTCCTCGATCCAAATTCCGCCTCCGACTCCGACCTCTGGATCGCCTACGACCTGATCGAAGCCGGCCGCCTCTGGAAAGACCCGCACTACAGCACCATCGGCCATCACCTCGCCTCAGCCATAGGCCGCCGCGAGACGACGACGCTGCCCAGCTTCGGCCCCGCACTGCTGCCCGGCGCCGTCGGCTTCCATCTGCCTCACGCCTGGGTCCTCAACCCCAGCTACACGCCGCTCTTTCTGCTCGACCGCATGGCTGCCGTCGACCCAGCCGGCCCCTGGGCCGACGTCGCCGCCATGACCCCCGTCCTCCTGGAGCGCAGC
>Ga0206974_1214_pt1 | contig 11268 bp, 5 predicted proteins | sample Alteio_BWOrgHeat_84_FD_152920 | JGI IMG/M metagenome (GOLD analysis project Ga0206974, IMG submission 152920) | Enriched cells from forest soil in Barre Woods Harvard Forest LTER site, Petersham, Massachusetts, United States -... | ecosystem: Environmental > Terrestrial > Soil > Temperate forest > O... | reverse complement strand
AAATGAGTGAGGGAGAGCTTTTGCAAATTGAAAAAGCCCGCCGGCTGGATATCGACGAATCCGTATATTTTGAAATTATCCGTCAGAAAACTGCAACGCTTATAGCCTCCTGTTGTGCCTGTGGTGCAGCATCTGCAAGTGCCAATCAGGATTTAATTTTGAAAATGAAATTGTTGGGAGAAAAAATCGGAATTGCTTTTCAGATTAAAGATGATTTGTTCGATTATGAAGCGCAATCAAGCATTTTAGGTAAAGCCGTAGGTATTGACATAAAAGAAAAAAAGATGACGCTTCCTTTAATTCATGTGCTGAGCAAAGCTCCCCGCAATGAAAAAAAATGGATCATCAATATCATGAAAAATTACAATGAAGATGCGGCAAAAGTGAAGGAACTCATCCAATATGTAAAAGACAAAGGAGGCATTGACTATGCGAAAGGAAAAATGTTGCTGTATAAAAAAGCGGCAATAGATATTTTAAATACTTTTCCCGATTCGGAATCCCGGTCATCATTTATTGATTTGATTATTTTTACCACAGAAAGAACCAAATAAAAATGAGTAAAATTACAAAACTGATAAAAGGAATTGGTGCTTTGATAAAACAGCCTTATCTCTTGAATTTGATTTTGGAAGCTTCCGAATACCATCAAAAAATAATGCAAAAAAAATTCCCGGAAATTTCGAAAGGATTGCCTCAGATTTCTTTTTTGGAACTAACGGATAAAAAACAAATTACCGTTTTTCCTTTTGCTTTTCTGGAAGGCGGATCATTATCCACCGATTTGGGATTATTAAAAATTTTAGCCGAAAAAAAAACAAACACTTCCTATTTTGAAATCGGCACCTGGCGCGGTGAAAGTATTGCCAATGTTGCTTCTGCAGCCGGCAAATGTTTTACATTAAATCTTTCTGAGGAAGAAATGAAAAGCATGGGCTTGTCCAAAAAATATATTGATTTGCACGGCTTTTATTCTAAAAATTTATCCAACGTTACGCATCTTGCCGGCAACTCGCTTTCCTTTGATTTTTCTGCTTATCAAAACAAAATGGATTTGGTTTTTATTGATGGCGATCATCATTACGAAAGTGTTTTGAAAGATAGTAAAACAGCTTTTTCCCTTTTGAAAGATAATTCTTCTGTCATCGTTTGGCATGATTATACCAACGGACCGGAAACCATTCGCTGGGAAGTTTTTCATGGAATTTGGGAAGGAACTCCTACTGAAAAAAGAAAATATTTGTATAAAGTTGCCAATACGCAATGTGCCGTTTATTATCCTTTTCCGGTGGAATCAAAAATTTCAGAATATCCGAAAACACCGGAAATTAATTTTAAAGTGGAGATGATTTTTTAATTGTCGAATGCGAAAATTTACCGGATAACCGATACTCTTCCGATTCTGTTAATAATTTTCTGACTGTCGGTTTCCCTTGCATTTACTTTCCAAACGTATACATCAATTTGTACCGGTTTTCCTTTATAAGTACCATCCCAACCTATGCCTAAATTGTTGCTGGTGAATATCAACTCGCCCCACCGGTCAAAAATAAGCAACTCATAATGCCCGGGATCTATCCCTGTGGAAACAGGAATAAAATATTCGTTTTTGCCATCTCCATTGGGTGAAAATGCGTTGGGAATATAAAACGAAGTAATGCCTTTAATCTCAATATTTATGCAGGTATCCTTGTAACAATCCAATGCATTGCTGGCTCTTAAACAGGCTTTATAAATTCCTGTATCGGGATAAGTGTAAACGGGATTTATTTGTTTGGAACTGTCGCCCGTTCCGAAATGCCAGAGGTAAGAATAAGAACCGTTGGTAGTATTGGTAAAGGTAATGATTGGATTTAAAAGAGTGGTTGGCTGCGGACTGGCTGTAAATACAGGAAAGGGAGAATCGTAAATTGATAACTGGATATTTTTCTTTGTTGAATCAACGCAATTATTATCATCTTTAATAGAAAGAATTACAGTGTAATTCCCTGAATTAAAAGTAAAATCCGGATCACAGATATTGGATGTACTGCCGTTTCCAAAATCCCATGCGCAAGTATGTCCGGAAGTGGAAGCTGTACTTTGATTCGTGAAATTCACCAGTACTGAATGACAATTCAGAATGCTGTCAAAAATAAAATCGGCCACCGGATCAGGTGATAAAATAACGGAATCAATGCCTGACGGACAATTATTCGTATCTCTTGCTGAAACATAATAAGTGCTTGCAACAACGGGAGTAGCAACAGGATTTGAAATTGTAGTGCTGCTTAAAGTAGGATTAGCTGACCAGGTATAGGTATAACCGGCAGTTCCACCATTGGCAACAGCAGAAATTTGCATTGATCCCTTCACGCAAGTTCTTACGGAAGGATTTACTGCTATTTGTACCGGAGCAGGATCAACAATAGTAAATGCAGCAGAATCCTTGCAATTGAATTTGTCGGTCAATACTACTTTATATTTTCCTGCACACAACGCACTGGCAGATGAATCCTGAATAAGAGGAGATGCATTTAAAGGAATTGTCCACACATACGTGAAAGGCCTTGTTCCTCCGCTGATATTCGTTAAAACAGCACTTCCATTGCAATCAGAAGTACACAAAGGGTTACTGAAGACAGAAGAAAAAGTTGGTCCGGAAATATTCAAAACCTCAACAGAATCTGTAACGGAACAATTCTTTTTATCGCTAACAGTAACCGAATAAACTCCCGGCTTCAGATGGATGGCTGTTGCTGTTGTTTGAGAAGCAGCGCCATTGTCCCATTGATAAGAATAGGGAGACGTACCTCCGGAAGCAATAATGATTTCAGCACTTCCATTCGACTGGTTACAATTTGCATTAATGGAATCTAAGGAATAAACAATTTTTTGCGGTTGTGAAATAGTGGTTGAAACAGAATCTTTACATCCATAAAAATCAGTCACCAAAACCTGATATGTGCCTGCGCACAATTTACTTGCACTATCCGTTCCTTGTCCCTGAGCAGGCATCGGTGACCAAAAATAAGTGAAGGCACCAATACCATTTTGAGGTGTTACTTTTACTGAACCATCACAGGCTTGAAAACAGCTGGCATCTGCAGGTGTTGTCGGCAAAAGAAAAACTGGAACCGGTGTTATCTTTACTGAGCTTGATGAAGCAGCACTGCATCCATTTTTATCAGTTACTGAAATGGTAGTATAAACAGTAGTATCGGAAGGAGCAACAAATTTTATAAATCCATCGGAGATTCCGCTTAAAGTATCATTGGTTGATCCATCTGAGTAAACAACAATATAAGGCGCAACAGCTCCTGATAAATGAAATTGAATTGGCGCGCTGTCTCCTTTACAAATAAATTTGTCGGAACCGATTGTAACAAGCGGTGAGCAATTATTACAAATTAAATTCCCACTGTACACAACGTTATTGCAATTGAATTTATCGCTCACTGATAATGAAAAAGAAGTTCCCGACGGAACTAAATTACTCGTGAAAATTCTGCCTGTCAAAGTGCCGGCTAAGCCCGTTACGCTATAGCTTGCCGAATCTCCGCCCAAAATTTTAAGTGTAACTTTATATCCTGTATTTGCACCATTACAGGTTCGGGCAGAATCAATGATTGTTAAGGGAGTCCGGACAAATAAATTCATTGTGTCTCTTGCCTTACAGCCATTTTTGGTGACTTCTACCCAATACATTCCTGCCACCGATTTGGAAATAGTTGGAGTTGTTTCAGCGCTTGACCATAAATAAGAATCATAAGTTCCGCCCGGATCAATAACTGCGGTGTCACCCGAACAAATGGAATCATCTTTCAAAGTTACTGTTGGTGATGGATTGATTAATGCAGTAACGCAGGCAGTGTCCGCTTCAGTAACAGGAAAACAGCTGGGAATTATTTTGCTGAAAATAACACACACTTTATCGTTGTTATTTAATTTGTTGGTGACAAAAGTTTTTGAAACCTGGCCGGCTTGTACAACTCCATTGACGGTCCATTTAAAAGTTGGTGTTGCATCACCGCATAAAGTATCGGCAGTAAATGTTAGTGTATCTCCTTTGCAAACCGCAGCCGGCAAAGGAAGTGTTACTTTAATTTTGCACGGAATGTAACTGTATAAAGCAACATAAGGCTGATCGCTGGTTAAAGCAGTTTCCCGGACAGTTAAAAAAGATCCGGCTGTTGTAGGAAAAGTCCCATCACTGGAATGAGAACATCCTGCCAATGCAAAAACATTGTCATTTATCGGATGATAATGAATTCCGGCCGTAGGATAATCATCGCCGTCACCACCAAAATAAGTTGAAAAAATAATTTTTTTTCCTGTTGAATCGGTAACAAAAACATAAGCATCTCCCAATCCGGCCAAGCCACCTCCATTTGTAGCCTGAACAGGTGAAACCATTGGTAAGGTATTGTCCAAAGTACACATTGAAAATGCAATATTTCCTTTGCGATTAACACTTACGGAAGAGCCTCTTTGCTGCACGGTTAAATCAAATGGAACTCCGTTTTTAACCGCATCTTCATCAGTACCTCCCATGAAAGTGGAGTTTAATAATGTACTTCCATCCGGACTTATCCTGCGCATAAAACCATCGCGAGGACCACCAAAAGCAGCGCCGTTGTTCGCTTGTATGGCATTCACCGAAATGAAAGTATTGTTGTATGACCGCGTATAACCGGCAACCACCAGCTCTCCGTTACATTTCACATCCACCGCTTCCACCTTATCTTCATTGTTCCCTCCGCAGTAAGCACCATAAATCCTCGCGCCGTTGGCGCCATTAAATTTTGCAACAAAACCATCCACCGCATCTCCGCCAAAAGTATTGTCGAAAGAGCCCGCACTTGCAATTCCTGCAGAAGAAGCTGTTCCTCCTCCTATGTATGGATTACCTTCGGAATCTACCACAATATCTCTTCCTAAATCATTTCCGCTTCCACCAAAATAGGTGCAAAATAAAGCAGCGCTTCCTGTTGGATTTATTTTTAAAATAAAGGCATCCATAGCTCCTCCCAATGTGCTTTGAAAAGCGCCACCGCTTGCAAAACCAGTTGATGAAGTGGTGCATCCGGTAATAAATGCATTGTTGGAAGCATCTATGTCAATGCCAAATGCCAAATCATCTCCGCTTCCTCCATAAAATGTAGAATACACTAGTGCTCCCGCAGCACTGAATTTGCCAGCGAAAATATCTTTACCACCTCCTAATGTTGATTGAATCGGAGTGCCTGCTTTAGGAAAATCAGTGGCATTGTCGGTGAATCCACAAACAAAAATTTCACCTGCTGTATTCACGGCAATACCGGTTCCGTTTTCGTTATTGCCTACGCCTGCCATGCCTCCAAACCAAGTTGAAAAAAGCAAAGTTTTTCCGTCGGCAGCCAATTTAAAAATAAAAGGATCTCCCGCTTCATTCACTACATCAACAGGATTCACCAGAGGAAAACCTTGATTGTACCAACCGGTACCGTAAACATTTCCATCCTTATCCATGGTAATATCATACAGATATCCATCTCCGTTGGTAGAACCCACTAAAGTTGCCCAGGTTAAAGTGGGAGGATCAATCACTAATTCTTTATGAGGATCGTAGGTTCCCTTTATTTCAAAACCAATATTTCCATTTTCAAGTTTTGTGTAACACACATTTATCTCCTTTTTTTCACTATCAATCAATTGATACGAAAATGGTTTTGCATCAATCAAAACACCCCAATCCGTAAGGATCTCCAGCTCTCCTTTTTTATTCACCGATACTTTCTTCATTCCGTTGTAACGCAATTGGATTTGATGAACATCGGCTTCTGCTTTTAAAATATAATCGAATTTTAATTTGCCTTCATGTAAGTAATACTTCAAATCAATATTGTTGTACAACTCCTGATACAAAAGCTGATCGTAATTGGAAATATCCGTGATATGACTATTTCCTTTATAATAATTGAACTTTGTGATTTGCTTCCCTAAACCAATCAGTTTAGAATTTTTATTTTTTCCTGCAAATTCAAGAAAAAAACCGGTGCTGCTTTTAGACTTATGTTCTTCTTCCTCGTTTTCTTCTTCAAGCTCCTGTTTTGAAGGATGTTTTTTTTCATCCAAGCTTTCTTTGATAAATCCGAAACCAATTCCATTCTCGGCAAAATATGCCGTACCACCAAATGATTGCGTATAAAACTCAATATTCCCACACTGCAACCAATCGATATTATATTGTTTCAGTTGTCCTTTGTTTTCGGTGAAGCGAGGACTTTGATTGAAAATGTCCTGTAGAGAAAGTTGATGTTTTTTCCCTCCAAAAAATGAACCGGCAAAGACAGTTGAAGTCACCAGGAATAAAATTCCTGCAATTATTCCAATGTTTTTGATATTCATTTTCATTGCAATTTATACGTTATTCTTAATGAAAACAAATCCGAACACCAAAATGTTACAGTGTATATATTTGATATACAATAAGTTAAATAAATAACTTTTACACATAGGCAACAAAAAAATATAGATTATATCATTGATTTATAAGCCATTAATAATCTCATTGCTTTTTTATTTTACGCTTAGAGCTCTTTTTATTTTTTAAAAAAAATCTCTTTCGTCACAGTAGTATCGTGAAAATATGATACGCTGAAAATATGCAGGTAATAAGTGCTTAACGAATCCATCGTGTATTTTTCAAAGTTCATTAAGACTGCCGAACTATCTCTTGCCTGTAATTCTATAATTTTACTTTTTTGATCCCAGGTAGCCAATCCGTTAAAGTTTGCTTTGCCACCCCAAAGTACTCCTTTGTTGTTTTCATTCAAATCTAAGTATAAATATTTCGCATATCTGTTATCAGTTGGTGAATATCCGGGCTTATTAGACGACTCGCTGATTTTAGTAAAAATCCATGTTCCTGTTATATCGGGAGCATCGGCAGTAGATACACCGTCACAAGAAGTCAGCAGCAACGATACAAAAGCAAAAATTAAGTATTTTGAATTTCTTCTTGTCATAAAAAAAGTGATCTTTAAAGTCCTAAGTTAATTCAATTAAAATGGTTAAGAAAATCTGGGAAGATTATCCGGCAGTCAGTAGTTCAAAAGTAAATGAACTATGTGATGGATTGGGAATTCACCCGGTTTTAGCAAAATTATTGGTTCATCGCGGAATTGAAAATTTTGAGCAGGCAAAAACTTTTTTTCGCCCCGGTTTGAAAAATTTGCACAATCCGTTTCTGATGAAGAATATGGATAAGGCAGTAAACAGATTGCATCTTGCTTTACAAAACAATGAAAAAATTTTAATCTTCGGTGATTACGATGTAGATGGTACAACATCCGTTGCAATGATGTTTCTTTTTTTGAAAAAACTAACTGAAAATTTATCGTATTATATTCCCGACAGATACAAGGAAGGTTATGGTATTTCTTATGATGCGCTAAACTTCGCCAAAGACAATGACTTTACATTAATCATTGCTTTGGATTGCGGCACACGTTCTGTTCAACACGTGGCAAAAGCCAAAGAAATGGGCATTGATTTCATTATTTGCGATCACCATAATCCGGGCGAAAATCTTCCTGATGCCGTTGCTTTGCTCAATCCAAAACAAAAAGATTGTACTTATCCTTTTCCTCATTTGTCGGGAGCCGGCGTAGGATTTAAATTCATTCAGGGCTATTGTCAAAAGTATGAAATGGACAATCAGATTTACCTCAACTTTTTAGATTTAGTGGCCGTGAGCATCGGTGCTGATATGGTGCCAATGATAGGTGAAAACAGAGTGTTGGCGCACTTCGGACTCAAAAAATTAAACAGCAATCCACTGCCCGGATTAAAAAATATTATCACCATTTCCAATCGCGAAGGAGAGCTCACGATGATGGACGTAGGTTTTGGTATCGGACCGCGCATCAACGCCGCAGGCCGCATGTATTCTGCAAGGCACATCGTTGATTTGCTGGTAAGCAACAATGTGGAATTGAGAAATTCCCTGGCTGATGATATTCACCAATACAACGAAGAAAGAAAAACTACTGAGAAAAAAACCACCGAAGAAGCCCTGGCTATTTTAAAAAATGAAACAACAAAAACCAGCACCATTGTTTTCGGTCCGAAATGGCACAAAGGAGTAGTAGGCATTGTTGCGTCACGGCTGCAGGATAAGTATTACCGTCCCACTTTAGTCCTCACCCAGGCCGATGGAAAAATCACAGGAAGCGCGCGTTCCGTGAAAGGATTCAACATTTTGGAAGCCATAGAAGAATGCGCAGAATTACTGGAACAATTCGGTGGTCACGATCATGCGGCGGGAATAAGTTTACTGCCTGAAAATTATGAAGCTTTCAAAACAAAGCTGGAAAATGTGATCAGCAAAAAAATCACTCCCGATTTATTAATTCCAAAATTAAAAGTAGAAGCACGAATCAACCTTAACGAAATCGACGAAAGATTTTACAGGGTATTGCGTCAGTTTGAACCCTTCGGTCCGGAAAACGAAACTCCTCTATTTGTTTCGGAAAACCTCATAGACGTTGGTGGTTGCAGGATTATCGGAATTGAACATTTAAGAGTTTTACTTTCGGATAATGATCATCCCGACAAAAAAATTCCGGGTGTTGCTTTCAAATTGGCAAAATATGCTCAGCCTGTTTCAGCGGGAAAAACAATTAGTGCTTGTTTTGCTTTAAGCACCAATAATTATAAAGGAAGGGCGACGATGCAAATGGACATTAAGGATATTGAGTTATAAAATCTCCAATCTCTGTGAATCAAATTTCACAAACAGGAATAACAAAATTGTAAATGCCCATAATGAAGAACCTCCGTAACTCAGGAAAGGCAAAGGAATCCCGATAACAGGAGCCAACCCGATCACCATCCCGATATTAATCATAAAGTGAATGAATAAAATGGAAGCAACGCAATAGCCATAAATCCGCGTAAAATTGGAACGCTGTTTTTCGGCTCTGAAAATAATGCGAAGTATTAAAGCGAGGTACAAAATAATTACTGCCGTTGAGCCCAAAAATCCCCATTCTTCACCTACCGTACAAAAAATATAATCGGTTCCTTGTTCAGGGACAAAATTTCCTTTGGTAATAATTCCTTTCAAAAATCCATTGCCGGTCATCCCTCCCGAACCAATTGAAATTTTTGCAACATGCGCCTGATAACCTACTCCATGAATATCTTCCTTCTTCCCGAAAAGCACTAAAATCCTATCCTTTTGATGCGGCTGTAAAACATTATCAAACAAAAACTGAACACTTCCGATGAACAACAAGCTTCCAAGCAAAGAAAAAAGAACAAAGTTTTTTTCAAACTTTTTCCACATGGTTTCAGCGGTAAAATTAGCAATGAAAAAAATGCCTATGGCCACAAAGAAACAGTAATTCGTAACAGCACTATTCCAGTCAAAAATGAAAAACAAAATGTAATACAACAATAGGGAACCAATGAGAATTACTGCCGTCAATGTATCTTTAATAAAGGCCGCATACAAAACCAAAGCAATAGTACACACTGCGGAAATCACCGAATCTGCATCCACCATTAAAGTAAGCACAGCCAATACCATCAAATAAAAACCAATGAGTAAAATGCTTCCCGAAAATCCGGCACGGTACCACACGAAAATAAAGGCGAGATAAACCAAAGCGGAGCCCGTATCTTTTTGTCCGAGAATTAAAATCATCGGCACCAAAATTATTGCCATGGGTGCCACTTGTGTTTTCCAATCAATATGTTGCAAACGAAAAACCGCTTTGCCTGTAAAAATTCTGCTCACCTGATAACCCAATTCAAACAAAGAACCAGTGTTGGCTTTTAAATTTGTTAAAGTAGAGAGGTATTTCGCCAAAGCCAGACTGGTAGCGAATTTTGCGAACTCCGAAGGTTGGATTTTGAAGGAACCTATTTCCAGCCAGGAACGGGCGCCGTTTACTTCGCGCGCAACAAAAATAGTGGTTAATAAAGTAAGTAAACTGATTCCGTAAATGATATACGCCGAATAAGTAAAAACCTTGCTGTCGAGCGATAAAATCAAAAACGCCAAAAACAAAGCTCCTCCTATCCACAGCAATTGTTTTCCATAACGCTGGGAAGTATCAAAAATACTTGGATGCGCCTCGTCGAAAACAGCACCATAAATATTTACCCAACCAATCAGCATCAAGAGCAAAAAGATGGAGAGCAATACCCAGTCGATATTATTTAATATGTTATTTCTTTTTGCCAATTAATATTTTATTACACCTTTCAACATATCTTCTTCTAGTTTTTTTCGGGAAATTACTCCTCTCAAATATTTTTCAATCACCAGGCTTGCGATAGGAGCAGCCCACAATCCACCCTTTCCTGCATTTTCAATATACACAGAAATTGCGATTTTAGGATTTTCCCTCGGAGCAAAAGCAATAAAAACAGAATGATCTTCACCGTGCGGATTTTGAGAAGTTCCGGTTTTACCGCAATAATGTAAACTGTCGATTTTTGCTCTTCCGGCTGTACCGCCCTGTTCTTCAATTACGGCCTGCATTCCATCCTGCACCACATCAAAATACTGCGGTTCAATTTTAACAACATGCAAAGAATCTTTGTAGTCCAATTCACGGTCGCCTACTTTTTTCACTACATGCGGAGTGTAATATTTTCCTTTGTTGGCAATGATTACAGCCAAATTGGCCATTTGCAAGGGAGTGAGTGCAAACTCTCCCTGACCGATGGCCAAAGAATAAACCGTGCGGTAATTCCAATGTCCTTTGCCATAGGTTTTGTTGTACTCCCGGGAATCGGGAACATTGCCATCTTTCTCACCTGCTAAATCAATATGCAAAGGACTTCCCAAACCAAAAGAACGCACAACTTCTTCCCATCTGTTCAATCCATGTTCAATGGTAGAAAATTCATTTCCTGATTTTTCGGCATACAAAATACTTTTCACCAGATTGTAATAATAGGGATTGCAGGAAGTACGGATGGATTGCGGCAAGGTAAGCGGACTATCGTGATCATGACAACCCACCAGGCTTTTATTACACGGATATCTTGTGTTCGCGTTTGCCACACCAAATTGTTGGGCTATAGCTGCCTGCATTGTTTTTACAATAGATCCCGGAGGTTGCGTGGCGGCAATACTGCGAAAAAACAAAGGTTGTCCCGGACTATTAAATATCGTATCATAATTCTTACTGAAATATCTTCCCACCAAATCATTAGGATTATAAGTAGGTGCGGAAACCATACACAAAACTTCACCGGTATTCGGATCAATGGCCACAATGCTTCCGC
>Ga0206974_1134_pt2 | contig 11314 bp, 6 predicted proteins | sample Alteio_BWOrgHeat_84_FD_152920 | JGI IMG/M metagenome (GOLD analysis project Ga0206974, IMG submission 152920) | Enriched cells from forest soil in Barre Woods Harvard Forest LTER site, Petersham, Massachusetts, United States -... | ecosystem: Environmental > Terrestrial > Soil > Temperate forest > O... | reverse complement strand
TGCATCGCGGCGGGAATGGCGATCACAAACGCCTTCTTCCAGATGACTTCAATAATTACAGGCGGCGTTCTGATTTGTCGCACCCATCTCGCTTACGCGGTTGTCATCCAGGCGTCTAACGAGCAGAATGATACCGGTCGGGAGGCGCCAAGGATGAAATTCGCCAAAATCCGGCGGTCCATTTCAATAGCATCCGTGTTGGTGCTTTCCTTGATTTCCGGTTCGGCCCTGGCTGACACCGGCGTCAAGCTTCCCAAGCTCGACTTGCGCGACACGCGCCTCGACAATGGCCTGCGCGTCATTTTAGTCCCTGACCATAGCGCCCCAGTCTACGCCATCAACGTGTCCTACAACGTGGGCAGCCGTAACGAACTGCCTGGTCATACCGGCTTCGCGCACCTTTTCGAACACATGATGTTTCAGGGCTCCGCCAACGTCGGCAAAGGCGAGCATTTCATCCTCGTGCTGAATAATGGCGGCAACATGAACGGCACCACCAGTGAAGACCGCACGATCTATTTCGAAGAGCTTCCCATAAACCAGCTCGATTTAGGCCTGTATCTGGAAGCTGACCGCATGCGCTCGCTTAATGTCACGCAGGCCAATCTCGACAACCAGCGCAATGCCGTGGAAGAAGAACGCCGCCAGAGCATCGATAACCAGCCTTACGGGCGCGCGGAGCTGGATCTCGACAGCCTTTCTTACGACAACTTCGCTTACAAGCATCCCACAATCGGGTCCATGGCCGATCTGGAAGCAGCCAGCGTTGCCGATGTGGCGGCTTTTTTCCATATCTACTACGCCCCGAACAACGCCGTTGTCACGCTGGTCGGTGATTTCAATCCCGACCTGGTCAAGGTCAGGAAATATTTCGGTTCCGTTCCCGCTCAGTCCACGCCACCCAAGGTCGATCTGCGCGAGGAGCCGCACTATGGCGAACGCCGCGAATCCATTTCCGATCCGCTGGCCCGCCTTCCGCGGCTGGACATCGCCTATCACGTTCCCCCGGGCAACACCACCGACAATTACGTCATGCAGGAATTGAGCATAGCCTTGGCACAGGGACAGAGTTCGCGCTTTTATCAGCACCTCGTGAAGGAGAAGCAACTCGCCTCGAACGTAAGTATTTTCACAGACTCGCGTATCGGCGCGAGCCAGATGTACATCAGCGCCACGCCGCGCGCCGGCGTGAGTTTGGCCGACCTGGAAAAAGGGGTGGATGACGAAATCTCGGCCGTCGTGAAAGACGGCATCACCCCCGACGAACTGGCAAAGGCGAAGACGCAGCTCCTGCGCCGCTTTATCGACCGCCGGCGCACCGTTCTCGGCACCGCGCAGATGATCGGCGAATATGCCGTCAAGTTCAACGAACCCGAGCTGATCAACACGATCCTGGACAAGGAAAGCGCAGTGACCCTCGAGCAGGTGAATCGCGCAGCCAGGGCTTATCTCGTCCCCGACCAGCGCAGCGTCGTGACCACTGTGCCCGCCAAGGCAGCTGCGGAAGTGACTCGGGAGGCGCCATGACGACCGACGTATCGATTTCCGGGGCCCACAGCATTACTCTACGACGCCTAGCGCTCGCCGCCGCCGCTTTGACGCTCGTGGCATCCGCTGTTCGTGGCCAGGAAAAGAGCACGCCCCTCAGCAAAGTGGAGCGTCTCAACCGCGCCCCGGTTAGCAAGGAAGTTCTGCGTGTGCGACTCCCGCGGCCCACGGTTACGAAGCTGCCAAACGGGCTGACCCTGCTGCTCCTCGAAAATCACAAACTTCCCACCGTTGCGTTCACTGTGTGGATTCGCCCGGGCCAATTGGCTGATCCCAGCGACCTGCCGGGCTTGGCCTCGTTTACCGCGGACATGCTCCGCGAAGGCACTGAGCGTCGTTCGAGCGTTGCCATCGCCGCCGAAGCCGATTCACTGGGGGCCACTCTCGGCGCGAACGCCAGATTCGGCGCGAGCTACACCGTGGTGAATGCCGCAGGCCTCGCGGATAACGCGCCGCAACTCCTCGATCTGTTGAGCGACATCGTTTTGCACCCTGCGTTTCCGCCCGCCGAGCTCGTCAGTTACAAGCAGCGGGAGACAGCCGCTCTCGAGCAGCGACTTGCCAATCCGGCGTTTCTCGGCCAGCGAACGTTTCGCCGGGTCCTCTATGGCGACGGGCCTCTGGCGGCAGCCTCGCCTACCCTGGATTCAATCGCAAAGGTTACTCCGGAGGATCTAAAGCGTTTCTACGATCAGCACTATCGCCCGGGAAATGCGATTCTCGGAGCCATCGGCGACTTCAAAACCGCCGATATGCAGGAGCTGATCGGGAAGTATGTCGCCGCTTGGTCTGGAGCTGCAGAGCCGCCGGTTTCGCTCGCAGCAAAAGGCGAGCCGCAGCCGACCAGAATCACACTCGTCGATCGTCCTGGATCCGTGCAAACCTACATCATCGGCGGCACGCGCGGCATTCGCCGTACCGATCCCGAGTACTACAGTCTCCAGATGATGAACCAGATTCTCGGCGGCGGCCCGCAAGCGCGCTTGTTTCTTGATTTGCGCGAGGAGCACGGCTACACCTATGGCGCTTACAGCAATTTCAACGCTGAAATCTACCCAGGGGACTGGTTGGCCGCCGCAGCCGTTCGCACGCCGGTGACCGATGGCTCTATGACGCAGTTCTTGTATCAATTCAAGCGCATGAGCAGTGAGCCAGTGCCGCAAAGCGAGCTCGAGGACGCGCGCCACGCCATTGCGGCAAGTTTCGCTCTTTCGCTTGAACAACCCGCGCGCCTGCTCGATAACTGGATGACCGTGCAGTATTACGGCTTGCCCTCCGACTATTGGGATCAGTACGCCGATCGCATCACGGCGGTGGACGCTGCTGCCGTTCAGGCCGCTGCACGCAAGTTCGTTGACTTGGCACACATGCAGTGGATATGCGTCGGTGATCGCCGGCAAATCCAGGAAACTCTCGCCAAATACGGTCCCGTCAGCGTGGTGGACGCCGAGGGGAAGGCCGAAAAATAGGGCTTCGGCTCTCTAGACAGTCTGGACAAAATTACGTCGCAGAACCCATGATGCTGCATCAATCGCCGCTCAGCCGCCATCTCGCAGTTCCGGTATCCTTTCTCGCAGTTGTTCTCGCGAGCGCTCAGGTTCGACCCGAACCGACCAGTCCCCTAATCACGCAGCCTATTGATGAGAGTAAGCGAGTTGAGCTGCCTGGTAACACACGTCCCGAAGCTAATCCAGACAATGACCGTGGAATGGTTCCTGACTCCCTTCCCATGGAGCACATGCAGCTCCAGTTACGTCTGCCAATGGAAAAAGAAGAAGAACTGGATAACTTGCTTCAGAAGATCCAAGACCCCAGTTCACCTAATTACCACAAATGGCTTACTCCCGAGGAATTCAAGAAGCAGTTCAGCCTGGCTCGCGAGGACATCGAAACGATCACCAACTGGCTCAAGTCCCAAGGTTTTACCGTCAATGTGGTCAATGCAAGATCCGTTGACTTTTCCGGGACCGCGGGCCAAGTGCGCTATGTATTCCGCACTGCGATTCATTACTTCGACGTCAGGGGCGTGAGGCATATCGCCAACCTGAGCAATCCACAAATTCCGGCCGCACTCGCGCCGGCAGTTGCAGGCATTGTCTCCTTGAACGACTTCAAGCCTCACCCGATTAACCGTGCGCGGTGATCGTCTACGGATCTAGTCAGGATGCTGTTTTCAGGGCGGAGCATCGGTATCGTCAACAGCTACCTGAAAATTTCGCGAAGAGTCATAGGACGTCTAGGAGAGGCTTCAGCTTCTTCGTCCCGGCGGGCAGGTAACGTCCTGGCCTAAAACTGTCCCTCGAACCTACCGGTTCGCTTCGCTTGACACGTAGAATCGGACAGGCGATAAAAGCAACCTCTTCTCAACAAACGAGCTGACAATGCGCGTCCTATTCGCAATTCTCAGTCCGGGGCACGCCGATTTGTATTCGAAGGACGGATCGGTCCTGCGACTCTCTGTCTGTCGAAAAAAGTCTCCCGTCCAATCTCCTTTCCAAGTGTTCGGTCTGAATCTCCTACAAGAGGAAACTCATGCTCCGGCTCCGAAGACCAGGCCTCGCATCATTCGCCATTGCCGTTCTAGTGCTCGCACTTAGCATCCAGCTTGCTTGGGCGCAAACGGTCAGTACGGCACCAAGTGCGCGTGACCTCATCACCCAGAGCGTTGACGAACGGAATTTGGCCGCTCTCCGGGGCAATACACGTCCCGAAGCGACCACGCAGAATGATCGGGGCGCAGTTGCCGACGGGTTTCCGATGATCCACGTACTCCTTCAGTTGCGTCGCTCTCCTGAGCAGGAGAGTGCGCTGCAGCGATACCTCGATGAGGTCCAAGATTCCACCTCCCCTAACTTCCACCAATGGCTCACGCCCGAGCAGTTTGGACAGGACTTCGGGGTAGCACCGCAAGACCTCGATGCGATTACGCGGTGGCTCCAGTCGCACGGATTTACGGTCAATTTGGTCTATCCGAACCGAATGACTATCGATTTTTCGGGCACGGCCGGCCGAGTGCGGGAAGCCTTCCACACGGAAATCCACGACCTGGAAGTGAATGCTGAAAGACATATTGCTAACATGAACGACCCACAGATTCCCTCGGCACTGGCGCCGGCGATCGTGGGCATCGTCTCGCTGCATGACTTCAAGCCGCGCGCTCAGCATGAAATGCGTACAGCGGGAGCCAATTACACCTTTAATTCTGGCGGCCCCAACTATGCCTTGGTGCCTGCCGACCTCGCTACCATCTACAACTTGAACCCTCTTTTCAACGCAGGCTACTCAGGCCAGGGCCAAACCGTCGTGGTTATCGAAGACACCAATGTCTTCAGCACGTCGGACTGGAGCACTTTTCGTTCTACGTTTGGCCTTTCCGGCTACTCATCTGGATCTTTCTCGACGAGCCATCCGGCGCCTCTGAGTGGATCGAATAACTGTGCCGATCCCGGCGTGGTCGCCCTCAACGATTCCGAAGCGATCCTCGATGCGGAATGGGCCAGTGCTGCCGCACCTAGCGCGGCGATTTTGTTGGCTTCGTGCGCGGACACAACCACGACCTTCGGGGGTTTGATCGCCCTGCAAAACCTGATTAACGCCAGCAGCCAGCCGCCGGCCCTGGTTAGCATCAGCTACGGTGAGTGCGAAACACTCAATGGGGCCGCGGCCAACGCGGCATACTACGCGGCTTACCAGCAGGCCGTGGCAGAGGGCATTTCCGTGTTCGTTTCAGCGGGCGATAGCGGGGCAGCGGGTTGCGATGTCGCCTCAACGTCCCCTAACGACGCAACGGATGGCATCGGCGTCAACGCCTTTGCCTCCACGCCATATAACGTTGCCGTCGGCGGCACGGACTTTAGCGACACGTATTCCGGCACGAATAGTATTTATTGGAGTTCGACGAACACATCCACCTTTGGATCCGCTTTGTCCTACATTCCAGAGATCCCGTGGAACAATTCTTGCGCCAGTGTACTTCTTTCTAGGTTCGTCACCGGCTCGGGAACGACTTATGGGAGTAACGGCTTTTGTAACAGTGCGTCTGGCGGAAATTATCTGACCACGGTTGCTGGCAGTGGCGGCCCCAGTGCCTGTGCCACGGGTTCCCCTTCCCTGACGGGGGTTGTCGGCGGAACGTGTCAGGGCTGGCCGAAGCCTTCGTGGCAGTCTTCGCTTAGCAATTTTGGCAACCCCAACGACGGCGTACGGGATACTCCGGATGTTTCCCTGTTCGCAGCCAATGGCGTATGGGGCCACTACTACGTATTTTGCTTTTCCGACACAGCAAATGGTGGAGCTGCTTGCAGCGGTGCTCCCAGCAGCTGGGCCGGCGCGGGTGGAACATCTTTTGCGTCGCCCATCATGGCCGGCATCCAAGCCCTCGTAAATCAAAAGACTGGTCAACGCCAGGGCAATCCCAATCCCGTCTATTACCAGCTCGCGGCCAACGAGTACAACCTCAGCAGCAGTTCCTGTAACTCGGCAAACGGAAACGGTGTAGCCAGCACTTGCATCTTCTACGACGTCACACAAGGAGACATCGACGTTAATTGCACTGGTAACAACAACTGCTACCTGCCTTCGGGTTCGCACGGGGTGCTCTCGACTTCAGACAATTCGTATAGTCCGGCGTATGGAACCACAACAGGTTGGGACTTCGCCACTGGGATTGGTAGCGTCAATGCCGCCAATTTAGTGAACAACTGGCCTGGTGGCGTCGTGGCGACGAGCGGGACCCCGCAGAGCACAGTGATCAATACGCCTTTCCCCGCGCCTTTGGTGGTCACCTTGAGGAACGCTAGCGGGAATCCGGTAAACGGAGTAACCGTCACGTTTACGCCACCCAGCAGCGGGGCAAGTGGTAGCTTCGCAGGCGGAGGAAACACGGCCACGACGAATGCTTCCGGCGTGGCTACGTCGGCCACATTCAGTGCGAATGGGACGCCGGGCAGCTACACCGTGACGGCAAGTGCTGTGGGGATTACGGGAACAGCGACCTTCTCGTTGACGAACACGCCTGGCTCGCCAGCGAATATCACCGCTACGAGCGGAACGCCGCAGAGTACAAACGATGATACGGCTTTCGGCGCTCCACTGGTAGCCACGGTGACTGACACCAGGGGGAATCCGCTAAGCGGGGTGAGGGTAACGTTTACAGCGCCCAACAGCGGGGCCAGTGGGAGCTTCGCAGGCGGAGCGAACACGGCCACGACGAATGCTTCCGGCGTGGCCACGTCAGCCACATTCACCGCGAACGGGACGCTAGGCAGCTACACCGTAAAGGCAAGTGTATCGGGTGTTACTGCAACTGCGAACTTCTCGCTGACGAACACGCTGGGACCGCCGGCCAGCACCACAGCGACGAGCGGGACAGCGCAAATCGGAGCGATCAACAGCGCGTTTGCCGCGCCGCTTGAGGCAATCGTGAAGGACGCAGGCGGAAATCCCGTGAGCGGAGCAACTGTGACGTTCACTCCGCCAGCCAGCGGAGCAAGGGGAACTTTCGCCGTTGGCGGGAACATCGCCATGACGAATGCGTCCGGCGTCGCGACCTCGGGCACCTTCACGGCGAATGGCACGACCGGCGGCTATACGGTGACAGCGAGTGTGCCCGGGGTGACGACGACGGCGAGCTTCTCTCTGACCAACATGGAGTTCAACGTCGCACTCGACGTCCCCGTTACGGTGCAAATCACCAGGGGTACCACCGCCACAGTGAAGCTCGACGTCGTCACGATCCCGGCAAACACGCCGCTGCCTGCAGCCGTAGACTTCGCCTGCCTTGTTCCGCCAGGCCTTTCCGGTGCAGCGTGCTCGCTGAGCTCGCCGGCGATTCCGGCGGGCAGCACTTCCGGAAACACCATCCTCACGATCACTACTATGGCTGGCAGCGAACAGTCTCCACCAGCCGCCGGACCGAGTTCCCGGTTGCCCGACTTGCCCTTGGTTTTCAGTGCGGCGCTCTTGGCGCTCGTCGCAATGCTGGGGATGTCGGGTATTTTCTCTGCCGGCCCCTGGCTGCGTCTGCCGCCACGCCGTTTTCCTGCTTATTTGATGCTGGTGCTGCTGGCGATCACTACGCTGGGTCTGCTGAGTTGCGGCGGAACATCTTCTTCATCCTCTGTGTCCGCTACGCCCCTAGCATCGAATAGAGGCACTCCGGTGGGCCCATCGATCGTCACTGTGACCGCGACTTCGGGCAACGTTTCAAAAGCGACCACGATCAACATCAACGTCAACTAGCTTCGGTTCAAAGTGTGTCGTGCCGCGCCATTGCGCCTGCTCGTGGGCGTTGCGGCACGTCCTGAAGAAACCGTCCAGGAAAATCGCAAAAGAATATCACCTCGATCCTCGAAGGTGAAAAACCGCGAGGTTTCGGGAGAACTATTAGTCACATATCTTCCGCTTAGCGCTCTGGTGCTAAATAGCCGGAACGCCCGCACACACTCGAAACACCAGATCGATCAAATCGCTGAAAGCATTAAAGCAACCTTTTTACCTCCTGCGCTTCGCGGTCCTCGAGCCCAAAGAGCACCGCGGCCACTCACTGGCCGGATCTATTGCACTTGGTAGCTCCCTTTTGCAAATCCCTGAGACCGCAACTTTATCGGAGCTGCGGTGTTGCTAGCCTCTTAGGCTACATGTCGCGTGCGATCATTGTCTGGGGGGAGTGTGGATGCGGCGGAACTCACTCGAAAATAAAAGCCTTGCTGTTCGGAGCCGACGGTTAATCCTCCGTTTTTGTCTCGTTATGATGACCCTCATGACAGGCTGCGTCGGTGGTGGCAACCCCCCGATCATCACACCCTCTGAGGCTCTCGTATCGCCTCACCAAACAGTTCAATTCATCGCGCAGGCGGCGAAAGGCACTCGGGTTTGGTTGGTCAACGGCGTACCCGGCGGAGCGTCGTCTTTTGGCACGATTACCGCGACCGGAATGTACACAGCGCCTGAGGTACCTGACCGAGCGTCGTTCAACACTGCAATACGTGTGAGTGTAATTGTGAACGGTGCGGAGTCTTTCTCTGTTCCCGTTTCTTTATTCCTGCCTGGAAAGTTCACGCCTGGAAGTGTTTCCTCCACTGCCAATGCGTTGGTGGCCTCATATTCAATTCCGGCGCCCGTAGGCGCATCAGTACAGATTCAGTTTGGCTCAGGCACAAATTATAGCCTCACAACCTGGTCCCAACCGGCTCCAGCTTCAGGAGGTAAGGTCAATATTCTAGTGGCGGGGATGCGCGCCAGTTCGACTTACCACATGCGCGCCGTGATTCAGCTGGCCGACGGAACACAAGCTATCGATGCCGATCACGTTTTCACGACGGGAGCTTTGTCCGTGAGTCGACTTCCCGCCGTAACCGTGCAGCAATTCGCAACCCTGCCACCTAATTCCGGGATCGAATTGCTTGCCTTGCAGCCCGGTGCAGGAAATCAGTTCACCGCCGTAGCAACGGATCTGTCCGGAAACGTAATCTGGTACTACGAGATGACACCGGGCGAGTGGCCGTTTCCCATTAAACTGCTGCGGAATGGTCACTTCCTGTTGGTGGCTAGCACTGGAGGCGGCGGAACCCCAGGCGGCACAAGCGAAGTTCGCGAGATCGACTTGGCAGGAACAGTCATCAACAGAATCACCACGACCCAAGTTAACTCAGCACTCATTTCGACAGGGGATTCGCCTCTAGCCGGCAATTTCCACCACGACATTTTGAAACTGCCTAACGGGCACATGATTTTTCTGCTTCAATATTCAAAGCCTTTCAATCTTCCGGGACTGGCGCCAGGCACGCAGATCATCGGAGATGCTCTTGTCGAGTGGGCCCCTCAGGAACGATTGCCTGTGTGGACTTGGTCGACGTTCGATCATCTCGACATTAATCACGCCCCTTTCGGATACCCGGACTGGACTCACGCCAATGCCATCGTTTACTCGCCGAATGACGGCAACCTAGTTCTCTCGATGCGCAACCAGGACTGGGTAGTCAAAATCAATTACCGCGACGGTAGGGGCGACGGCAGTATCCTGTGGAGGCTGGGTCCTGGCGGCGACTTCACGTTACCCACTGGCCAAGCACCCATAGAATTTAATTACGGTCAGCACAATCCACATCTCTTGGAACCGGGCACCGCCGGGATTTATCCGATAATTTTCTTTAACAACGGCAATAACCGCTTGGTAGACGGAAATGACGACGTCTGTGGATCGGGCGCCGTTAACTGCTATAGCAGCGTACCTATCATGGAACTCAACGAATACACAAAGACCGCGCAGATTCTGTGGGAAAATAAATTGTCGGCATACTCTATATGTTGCGGGGACGCCTTGCGCCTTCCCAATGGAAATGTGGAATATGACGTTGCCTTCGACGTGCACACTCCTGGCGTCTCCTACATCCAGGAAGTAACCCAGGAGTTGAATCCGCAGTTGCTGTGGCAAATGAACATCGCAGGGCAATTGGCATATCGCGGCTTCCGCATCAGCAGCCTGTATCCAGGCGTCCAGTGGTGACAGACTTTACCTTGGCGCACACTGACCGGGGCCCCCGGATGTAGGCGAGAAGTCTCTAACGTAGCCTGTCACCTTGCTTTGACAGTATCTGCGACAGACGTGTTTTCTGGCTTGATATGCCCACGCTAAAGTGGGCAGCAGCATATTTTAGACGCTTACAACATCTTTAATTTGCCGATATCAGCTACTAGGTTTTTAATATCGAATTTGTACAGCGGCTCGGTTTTCTGTTCCTCGACTACAGCCATGCTTAACCCGTTTTTCTCCAGGGTTTGTTTTAGGAGGTCACGAATCGGAATTGACGTGCCGCTACCCACGTTATAAATCTCGCCGGGCTTACCGCGTTGCATGATAAGCGCGTAATAACTTACGGCTTTCTCTATGGGAATATAATCTCTTCGGTTCTCCAGGTTTCCAACCTCGATCTTCGCTGTCCGGCCAGCCTGGAATGCCTCAATTTGTTCGTAAATACGCCCGATGAAGAGGTTAGTCGGCGCACCTCGGCCCATCAGATTGAAAGGGCGCGCCATCACCACATCTAGGTTGTAGCGTAAATGATAGAATTTCATCAGATACGTCTGGTAAACCTTCGTCAAGCCGTAAATATTCATCGGCGTGAGAGCGTGATCCTCCTTGACCGGATTGTCCTCTTCGGGAACAAAACCGTACTCCGCCGAACTCCCGATCAGGAGTACTCTGCACTGTTTTTTCGTCTCAATTATCGTCTCAAGGATGTTCCTAGCGGATAAAACGTTTACGCGATAGTCGGCGTCCAAATCGCTACTGTTGAGGCCGGCCAGGTGATAGATCTGGTCTGGCGCCACCTCTTCGATAAGTCGGCTCACAGCTTGTCGCTCCGTCAAGTCGCAGCAGAACCAGTTGTTCCCATCTTTGGAAGTTGCTGAGGTGCAATAGATCTCTGCCGAGTGGTCTCTGGCTAGATACGCAACCAGGTGCCGGCCCGAAAAGCCACCTGCCCCCGTCACCAACGCTCTCATCTGCCCAAGCCGAGCTTACCTTTCAGCTCCTCATATCTCTCGTTCGCGATATCGAAGTCCTCGGGCCGCCCCAGGTCCAGCCAGAAGCCCTCGAACGATTTGACTCCAATTTTTTTTCGGGTACGGATGCCGTCGATCATCAGATTATCGAAACCATAGGGCTTTCCCTTTTCCAGCCGATCGATGATTCCGCGGTTCAGGCAATAGACGCCCATACTTACATCAAAATGGTAAACAGGTTTTTCAACGAACTCAGTCGCGA
>Ga0206974_1213_pt1 | contig 11322 bp, 9 predicted proteins | sample Alteio_BWOrgHeat_84_FD_152920 | JGI IMG/M metagenome (GOLD analysis project Ga0206974, IMG submission 152920) | Enriched cells from forest soil in Barre Woods Harvard Forest LTER site, Petersham, Massachusetts, United States -... | ecosystem: Environmental > Terrestrial > Soil > Temperate forest > O... | reverse complement strand
TAAGTACCGCGTGGACATCAGACCCGTATATGTGACGCCGGGAATCTTGGGAAAGCCGACGCTGCCTTGTGGTACCGGCGGCACGAGGGTGCCATCGCCCAAACGAGGAACCGCGCTGGGTGGCGGCGCGATGCCTTTCGTTGACCACTCATCCAGAGCCACCCACAAGGCGCGCAGCACAGGCGCCGAGTCCAACGGATTCTGGAGTTGCTGGCAATTGCCTTTTGAGGCCGGGTTGCCAGTGCCATGCTGCTCGCTCGAAATGAAGTAATAACGAGCCATGGGATGGTCGGGCAGATCCATTTTGCCTGAAGGATCAGTGGTGAAGAGCGAAGCGGCTTTTACCCAATACTCGTTCGCGGAGTAAACCTCCATTCCGAGGGGACACGTTTTGGTCTTTGTGCACTTATCGTAGCGACCGGCGGTCTTGCCAGTGATCGGATCGGTTGATCGCTGATGGGCGAACGGAAAAACGCCTTCGACATAGAGTTGGTCCTGGCGGTTGCGTTCGGTGCGCGACGGCTGGGAGAAACGATAGTTCATGTTGATTCCATCCCCGGCGGCGATCCACTGTAAAAGGCCGTCGAAGACGATCCGGCCGTTTTCATCCTCGTTGAATCCTAGATTGCGAAAATCATTGAGCATCCGGCCCGGCTGCGAAACCGTGAACGTATAAATCCGCGTAACATCTCCGGCCAACGGATTGGCGGCGCCATCATCGTCCGCTTTCGCGTAACGAAGAAACGAATTGAAGTCGCGGACTGCGGCGAAGCCGATCCCGTTGACGGTGGGATCTTTCGCCGTGTACGAGAATTCGTAAATGTCATTCGCAACGAAAGACGTTCCCGCGGGAAGGAGCCTGATCGCACCGCCGTTATTCGTATATTCCCAGCCGGATGCGGGGATGACCTGTGGCACGTCGTCCAAGTGAACGCGATGCGTCAGCGTGGCTTTCGTTTGATCGAGCGTTGCGGCCGGGTAATTCAATGTGTAGGAAGGGCCCGCACTGACGATGTATTCGTAGGCCGGTCCGGTGATCGAAGAACCGTCGGGATTCTTGGCGATCGGCAGCGTTATGGTCAGATTCAAGTTGGAATTGTCGGTCCCGGCGCCAAAGTCCCAGGCGCTCCAAACCATCGTGTAGCCCTGCGGCGCAAGGAAGGTGGGGGCCGGATCGGACGACGCTGGATCATTGCCGCCCGTCGATCGATTGAAATTGCCAAAAAGCTTGCTGCCGCGATTCGGCGCTTCGTAGAAAACCTTGTGATTGCCTTTGCTCAAGTCGGTCGGCTTCAGGATGTAAAAATCGAACGAGTATTCGATTTTGCCTTTTGCGTTACGTGGCGCAAGACCAATGTCAACGATGACATTATTGTGGCGGTCGCCAGGCGTGAGTTCCCCGAATCCTTTGCCGATGATCCGCTCGTACGTGCCAACCTGGGGAAATGAATACCCACCGAACGCAGGACTCCGCGAGATGATCTGGATTTTGGTGATGCCTGCGTCCGCCGGAGGTGGGCCAAACAGAATGGCGGCGGTCAAGAACGCAATCGCAATTCCCAGAGCTTTCGTTAGAAGCATAGCGGCCTCGCTTGTGCGCCGAACAACTTCGCTGGAATTTTCTTAGATCCCGGCCTACCAGGAATAGCCAATTTCCGGAGAAATCGATTCTAAACCCTTACCGACGTTCTTTAGTGTGTCGGTGGCGATAAGTTTTCGCCGGGAGACGACGCTCATATCTGATCTCTGCTTCCAGCCATATAGTTTGTCATCTGGCTCGTATGCGTTTCGTGATTGCATTGGCGAAACGATGACAAAGTGCAGTGGAAGCTTCATAGTGAGGGCACGATAGCACATGAAAATGTTTCAGACTATGGGCGGCCCTGGTGAGCATGATGCTGCGCCTAAATGATGAGCTTTCGAGGCGAGGAGCCCCACCGCACCACACGGAAATGCGTGACGCGAGGAGCGAGCTTGGTATATTAAGATCTGGTCGAGCGAACGACGAAAGAGTTTGGTGGTAGAAGCATAATACCGATAGTGGCAATTTTGAGGAGGAAGCTTGAAACATTTAGTCTCGTCATTTCTGGCCGTCTCTCTCGTACTGGGTCTTTCGGCTACCGTGCGCGCACAAAACGAAATCACTCTTTTGGCGCCGGGCCCAATCAGGGAACCGCTGGACAAATTGCTCGCCGGCTTTCAGACCAAGACCGGTACTCGCGTGAAGGTCACCTATGCCGGTGGTGTCCCTACGAGAAAGCAGGTTGCGAGTGGCAAGGGGCTTGATGTCGACCTGCTCTTTGCGCCCTTTCAGGAAGTGCTGAAGACGGGCAACATTGTTCCTGGCAGCGCGACCGTGGTCGCCAGAGTTCGGTTGGCGCTGGCGGTGAAGAAAGGCGCGCCCAAGCCTGACATCTCTACGCCGACGGCCGTTAAAAAGACGCTACTCGATGCCAAATCGATTACTTCTGTGGATCCGGAACAGGGAAGCGTGGGCGGAATCGCGCAGGCAGCGCTTGATAAGCTGGGCATCGCCGATCAGGTGAAGCCGAAGCTCAAGTGGGTTGCTACAGGCGGTGTCGTACAAGACCTGGTAGCCAAGGGTGACGTCGAAATCGCCTTGGGCCCCTACCTTAGTGATATGAATAATCCCGGTGTGGACGTTGTGGGTGCGTTGCCGCCGGGGGCTTCGACCCCAGTCGATATTACCGGTTTCCTATCCAACAGTCTGAAGGACACAAAAACCGCCAAAGCTCTCCTGGCCTATCTGAAGTCGAGCGAAGCGGCGCCTGTCTGGAAGGAAGCGAAGATGTTTCCAGTGAAGTAAGCTGTGGCTGTTAGCGGCGTTAAAATTTAGCGGGCCGGATCGAATTTATTTCCGATTGCGTCGATGATCCGGCCCGAATGCGATAGCTGGTAAGAGGTCTTTCTCCTCCGCTTTCACCTTCGGATCGAACAACATCATTGGTATTATTCTTCTCGCAACACCTGTACATGTGCCACAACGCTTTCAGCGAGCCCGTCCAGCCGGTAACCGCCTTCTAATACCGATACAAGGCGGCCTTGGCAGAGTTCTTTAGCAAGTCCGACCACTATGCGCGTGATAGCTCCGAAACCCGCCGGGGTTATATCAAACACTCCAAGCAGATCGTTCCTCATTCCATCAAAGCCGGCGCTAATCAGGATGAAATCGGGCTTGAAATTTCGCGCTGCAGGAACGAGCTTGGTTTGAAACGCCTCGACGATCTGTGCATCACTTGCTCCTGGGGGTAAAGGGACGTTCAGAATTTTTCCCGCGCCCTTACCGGCACCGGTTTCCGCCGCAGACCCGGTGCCGGGATAAGCTCCGTAATGATGAGTGCTGAAGTAGAAGACCGAGCCATCTTCGTAAAACGTTTCCTGCGTGCCATTCCCGTGATGGTAATCCCAGTCCACAATCAAAACGCGCTGCAAACCATACTTTTTCTGGAGATAACGGGCGGCGATGGCCACATTGTTGAAAATGCAGAAGCCCATTCCCCGAGTCGGCGTGGCGTGGTGTCCGGGGGGCCTTACCGCAGCGAAAGCATTCTTGACCTTTCCCTGCATCACGGCGTCCACCACATTAAGGACGCCGCCAGCCGCGAATTCGGCGGCCTCCAGCGAGCCGGGTGACACAAGTGTGTCGCCTGTGCTTAGTTCACGCACGCCTTGCAAGTTCGACAATTCCCGGCGGACCAGCGCAACGTAAGACGGTTTGTGTACAAGCTCCAATTCTTCGTCAGTGACACGGCGCGGATGGATTGGGTAAAGGGTCTGCGTGAGGCCCGCCTTTTCCAAAGCGTCTCGAATGAAGATCAGTCGCTCCGGCCGTTCAGGGTGGCCGGTATTGCCCGACAAGTGCCGCAAATAAACGTCGTCATAGAGCAGTCCGGTAGGCTTGGAAATTGGCATTGATCGGGCCGTGGCAAATCGGGTTGGTCCCGATTGGCAAAGTAAGATCGTTCCCAGCACGAAGGCGACCACGCCGGAACGACGGACAACGGGCTTCAAAGCTCCTCCTTAATGCGAGAATGATACGGCTTCCGGGTTGGATATGGCCAGCCTAGTGTTCGGGCTACGCCGCCACTATAATTTTACGGCGGTTGGCTCGCTTCTTAGTATTCGAGGATTTCTGTTAAGCTAAAAGCACCGGCCGCTGAGTAATTTCCATGACTCTTGATTTGTCCTCCAACTCGGAACGATCCCGATTCCGCATCGCGCTGCTGGTGGCCATAGTCGCCGACGTGGTACAGATTGTCGGCTTTCCGTTATTCGCCGAAGGGGCAATATCGCCGCTGGATGACATTTTGGATGCCGTTGTGGCAGTGGCGCTCACCGGTTTGGTCGGCTGGCATTGGGAATTCACGCCATCTGTAATAGGGAAGCTGGTCCCGGGGATCGATATGGTTCCGTTCTGGACGCTTGCGGTTGTCAACGTATATCGAAAGTGGAAGCGAGTTCAGGCGCCTGGAGATCAGATCGACGTAATGCCAACAGAACAAAAACTGCTCAAGACCGACCCTAAGTCACAAACGTCTGGATAGACACCTGCTGGCAGAGCGGCTATGCCTCCTACGACTTGCATGCGCCAGTGCAGCCACGAGCGACACTCCACCCGCAACATTTCCGATGAGAGTTGGGAAAAAGAAAGCCGTGAAGTACCGAATTTCGCGAAATAGATGCTGAGGACATTACTAGCTTGCGGCCATGCGAGCGGAGAAATCAGTAGTGCCGTAGTGGCCCGAATAGCAGCTTATAACGCATGACGCCTCCTGAATTCAGCTGGCATCTGGAGGAGGAATTCAAATTGCCTCGCTCGCAAAAACCTCTAATGCACGTTCTTATCGAGCCAGCTCATAAAGAACTTGGCAATGCCCGCGCTGTTCCTCTCTGACATCATCTGGTGTCCATTGCCGGGTAGTCCCACAGTCTCGAGCCCTACGAACGTGGTCTTAACACCTGCCTGATTGAGCCACTTGGCTACGCAATGGGCGTAGGGGCGGTGATAACTCGCCTCTCCCGCCACATTGAGGACAGGTATAGCTTCCAGGTTAACCAGCTTATGGGCTGGCTCTTTCTGCACCCAGCACGGGATCAGATCCGGCGCATCCGCTTTTTCTTCGCGAACAGGCTGCAATTCTGAGGCTTCTTTGATCGGCGGATCGTAATGAATGAAGGAGTTCGTCACACCCCACACACGGCCCGGACCTGAGGACCCGCGCTCCGCGTTTTCGACCGGCGGGGCAACCGGCTCCGCTGCAATGATGCCTCTGACCAGCTTCGGACGGGCGTCCGCCACCAGCCAACCCGTGGCGGCTATACCGGAGTGGAATAACAGGATGACCGGTTGCCCGATGTCGTCGAGCAATTGCACGATGGCGTCTACGGTAACTTTTTCCGGTACCGCAGCGATCTGGAGTTCCGTCTTCGCGAAATAGTCAAACACGGGATCGCCCATTTTGCCTTTGTTGGGAGCGTCGCTCGGCCACTGCGAATACTTTTTCAACTGCGGCCACTCGGCGCCCTCTTGTGCTCGATGTTCGCGGATATGCTGCTCTTTACTCCAATCAGAAGCAGGCGACCGTGCGCCCGTCCAGACCTCCTCCATCAACGGGCCCGAACGCGGCGGCGTAATCATGCCGTCGACACCCGGGAGATAGGCCGAACGCCCATTCCCCGGGTAATCCATCATGTAGACCGTGTAGCCTTGGTTGACAAAGTCATAGGCCCACCCTGGCCGTCCGTCCGGCGTTTGAATGAGAGCGTAAGCTCCCTGGCCGCCTCCACCAGTAATGAACACGATCGGATACGGATGGCGAATGCTCTTCGGTACCCACACTTCAACATACATCGCGCCGTGCATGGTTTCGTTGCCGGGCTCGCCCACGTAATGGCCGCCCACGTAGAAATGACCTTGCCGCCCGATCTCGGCAGTTGAAAATGTCGGGATCGATGCGCCCGGCGCCGAGCCGGCGGCCCGAGGTTTCAGAGCAAACCAAGTGCTGGCGAGAACCGCAGCGAATACCAGAAGGGAGACGGAGATCCTCGAATTCATTTAATTTTCTCCTTCGGACCTCCCGCATTTTCTCACGCAGAAGTCTCATCGAGTAGATGGTTTTCTAGCTCGCCTATCTCTCATACTGAGCCTTCTTGTCACGGCAGGTCTTCCTCCGGTAAACGGGCTCCGGCAAGCGGGCCAATCTGGGAATCGGGCGGATTTCACACATAAGTCAGACCGTTTTCGCTTGACATCGCGAAAGAAAAGCTTATACATGCGTTCAACTATTACTTCAACCAACGTTCACTGCCATGAGCACTTCGGATAGATCGGCTGAAGCTAATTCGCCTCGCGCGATCGAGCGTGACTCGGTCCCAACTACACGGAGGTCCGACATGCGGCGTAATGCATACATCTGGGCTAGTTTTGTCGTGGTAATCATCACGTTGGCAATCGCTTCTAGCGTCTTGCAAAGGAAGGCAGCTGTCGAAGCGGCCGGGGTTCAGGCGCCGACCTTTGAGGTGGACCCGTTTTGGCCCAAACCTCTGCCCAATCATTGGCTCATCGGCATGACCATTGGCGTTTCCGTCGATGCCCAGGAACACGTTTGGATTGTTCACCGGCAGGGTTCCCTCGAGCCGGGTGAGCTGCACGCTTCCAGTAACCCACCCATTGCGCAATGCTGCGCCGCGGCTCCTCCCGTTCTTGAATTCGATCAGGCCGGTAACCTCCTCAGACACTGGGGCGGTCCGGGTCAGGGTTACGATTGGCCGAATTCCAATCACGGGATCACCATCGACTATAAGGGCAACGTGTGGATTGGCGGCAATGGCCGCGGTCCCCAAGGCGGAGGTGGTGACAACGAAGGGCAAGTCGGAGGAGGACGGTTCTACGACAACATGGTCCTGAAGTTCACCCAGGACGGCAAGTTCCTGATGCAAATTGGCAAACCGAATCAGAGCAAAGGCAGCAACGATGTGGAGAACCTGAGATTACCCGCCAAGACTTTTATCGATAAAGATGCGAACGAAGTATACGTTGCCGACGGCTACGGCAATCACCGCGTGATCGTATACGACGCCGATACCGGGAAATATAAAAGGCACTGGGGCGCTTACGGGCATAAGCCCGAAGACACCGACCTGGGCAAATACGATCCGGACGCGCCACCCGCGCAGCAGTTCCGGAATCCCGTGCATTGCGCTGAAATCTCAAACGACGGGCTGCTTTACGTCTGTGATCGTGTGAACGACCGCATCCAGGTATTCCATAAAGATGGAACGTTTGTGAAAGAAGGATTCGTCGAAAAACGAACGCTCGGTTCGGGTTCCGCGTGGGACGTTGCGTTCTCCAAAGATCCAAAGCAAACCTATATCTATCTTGCCGACGGTGAAAACGACAGAATCCACATTCTGCTGCGCGATACGCTTGAGGTGTTGACCACTTTTGGTGAGGGCGGCCGTCAACCCGGCGAATTCTATGGACCTCACAGCATAGCTACAGATTCGAAGGGCAACATATACGTCACTGAGACGTACCGCGGCCAGCGGGTGCAGAAGTTCATCTATAAAGGCATGGCGCCGGTAACAAAGAAAGATCAGGGCGTGCTCTGGCCGAAGAAGGTGTCCTAGAGCTAGCCATCGAATTCCGTTCGGAAGTCGGAGGATTCTGCTTCTGCTTGAGGAGGCATCCAATCTTCCGAGGAGATGCCGAAGCAACACGATCATGGCGAGAATCTAATCCGAATCGAGCTTTGCGCCAAGGCATTCATTTTGTAGGCGTACGACGTTTTGCGACACACGAATATGTAACTGCTTGAAGAATATGGTAGGCCCGTGCGGACTCGAACCGCAGACCTCTACCGTGTCAAGGTAGGGTCGATGAACCAACTTCCAATAACTTACAGCGTTTTCTATTGTTTACCTTGCCAAGGCTTTACAGCGTTTTTCACTTTTTGGCAGGCCGTCAGTGCACATGAGTGCAGGCAATTCGGCCAGAAGTTTGAGATAATCGTTTACCGAAATAGACCCGTAGCTCAGTTGGTTAGAGCGCTTCCTTGACACGGAAGAGGTCTGCGGTTCGAGTCCGCACGGGTCTACCATCATCCTTGCGCTTGTCTCTGAATCTATCAAACACATCCCTCTGCGCTAATTGATGATAAGCTCCGTGTCGCTGAATCGAAAAGTCTGCATTTTTGGAGTACATCACGCCTATCAGTATTGTGCTATTCGACCGGCTTACCTTCAAAACGTAAGGGCTTTAATCGAAATTCATTCCGTAGATTTGGTTGCCGAAGAAGCAACCGTCTGGCGACATCCTGTGCCTGCGGCATGGTTCAACAGGTGCAGCAGATTACCGGGATGCAGGTCCGGGTAGTGGGCTGTTTTGTCAAAAGAGCCCACCACCGATTCGCGGGGTGGGCGCGCCGAAGACCGGCGCGCCGCGACCTCGGCGACAAACTTATCTCTCCGCAGCACTCGCTTTGGCAGCTTCTGCAGGAAGCGTAGCGCCGCCGGTTGCCCGCGCGGGCGACCAGGCCCGAGTAGAAGTGCCGCCGGTGACCATAGGCTGGATGTTTGACCCGTAAAAAATATAGGGCTGTATGGGTTCCAGAGCGCTGGCCTCGTCCAGACGCTCGCGCTGCGCGGCAGGAATCTCAAAATCGAGAGCCGCCAGGTTGTCGTCGAGTTGCGCCAGCTTGGTGACACCAATAATGGTGGAGGTGATGCCGGGTTGGGTGGCAACCCAGTTAAGCGCCACTTGAGCGGGCGGCTTGTTCATTTGCTTCGCCACCTGGAGGAGCGCGTCGAGAACTTTCCAGTTGTGTTCGGTGAACTTGTTAAAGGCGGGATTGCCCGAATTTTTTGTCACCTCATGACGGCCGTCGCCTACCCCAGTGTTGCCGGAGCGCTTGTATTTCCCGGCGAGAAAGCCTCCCGCCAGCGGGCTCCACGGAAGAATCCCGATCCCCAATTCCTGCGCCACGGGAATGTGCTCGCGCTCGATGTTGCGCTCAACTAGTGAGTATTCCAGTTGCAGCGCGATTAGCCGCTCCTTCCCTTGCAGTTCGGCAATAGTTTGTGCTCGCGCCACATACCAGGCGGGCGTATCGGAAAAACCGAAGTGGCGGATTTTTCCCTGGCGCACCAGGTCGTTGAGCGTGGAGGCCACTTCCTCAGCCGGAGTCACCGTATCCCAGACGTGCAACCAGTAAAGGTCAATGTAATCGGTCTGGAGCCGCTTCAGGGAGTCTTCCAGCGCACGGTAAATGTTCTTGCGGCCGTTGCCGCCCGCGTTGGGATTTCCCGGCTCGGCGTTGAAAGTGAATTTGGTGGCCAGCACCACGCGGTCGCGCAAGTTGCGCTCAGTGATGAATTTTCCCACCATCTTTTCGCTTGTTCCTGCGGTGTAGAGGTCTGCGGTGTCGATAAAATTTCCGCCCGCGTCGATGTAGCGATTGAAAACGTCGCGGGAAGTATTTTCTTCAATCCCCCAGCCCCACTCTGTACCAAAGGTCATGGTGCCCAAAGTCAGCGGGCTTACCCGCAAACCCGAACGCCCCAAGGTTACGTAGTCCTTAAGACTCATAAGATTCCTCCAGTTCATTTTTGGGATGCGCCGAAGCGGCAGAGAACTGCAACCCAGGCCGATTTCGCTGCGTCGTTCAAAACCCAAGAGTAAGGTAAGTCCAAATCACATCGCGCACTGCCCCGTCGTCAAGGGGCTCATCTCTATTATCTGACAAAATCCCGATCTGCCATCAGCCGATCCGCACAATTTCCGCAGATCAGCGAAGTGTGGGCTAGTAGGGGCTCCTCTTCAAGTCCCGCGCAGACGGAACACACCATAAACCGACTTCTCAATCTCAGTGGTTGGATGTGGAATGAGACTACTCGGCTATAAGCGGTTCGTGGCTATCCTGAGAGTCCTCAGTTCTCCGCGTTTTGAAGCGACTCTCCGGTGTTTCTTGCTCCCCTTACGGTGTAGTTCTCATGGTTGATAGTGAGAACTTTTTCCCCGTACATTCTGACCTTTACAAACGTTTCATCTTTCTTCGAAAGCCAGAATCCATCTATTCTTTGATACTCCCTTTGAACACATGCCCGACCTTTTTCCTTACGGGATTTATACCATTCCAGAAATTTCGATGGTTGGCGAGACCGAAGAAACACTCACGGCGAATAGAGTCCCCTACGAGGTAGGAATCGCAAAGTACTCGGAACTCGCAAAGAGCATGATGCTCGGCGACGATGCCGGAATGCTCAAACTGCTTTTTGATCCGGAAACGCACAAGCTCCTGGGTGTGCATGCGCTCGGACAGCGTGCAACGGAAATCATCCATATCGGTCAGGCCGTGCTCTTCTACGGTGGGTCGGTGGAATATTTCCGGGACATGGTCTTCAACTATCCAACGCTCGCTGAAGCCTACAAGGTAGCCGCCTTAGATGGACTGAACAAGCTCTGACCCATTCGGTGATTGCAGGATAAAACGGTGTCCCCCGCGTGGGCGATGAAAGGTTCCTTCTCCAGTCGACAATGTGGAGATCCAGGACCCGAAACTCCCCCTGAGAAGCGCAAATGGGGACCGAAAGATGTCTATCGCTACTCACGCGGATGGTTGGTTCCTTATATGCGCTCGCGCATCCTGCCCGGGGAGTTCCATCCCATCACCGCATATCTGTTCATCGAGTACAAATGCAACCTAGATTGCTGGTATTGCTGGGCTTACGATAACAGAGTGAAGGGCATGACAGAAGACGTGGCTCGGCGTTTCATGAAAACGACGTGTCAACGCCACTGTTTCTCAACGCTGAACCATAATTTGGCGTCCTGCTACAATGATGCCCGTGTAATCAAGTGGCTCTGGTCCAACGTGTTCAGAAACGAATTCCAGGGTGGCGTGCGCAGCTTCGAGGATTGAAGCAAACCGACAAGCGGAGCCGAAGACATGACAATTCCGAATGTAAGAACCACATCCTATGTTGTGGCCCTCATTCTCGTTGGAACGATGACGACAAGGGCGAGTGCCAGAGCACAGTCGGATCGGGAGGAAAGTAGTGCCGATGTCACAGCGCCCGTCGAGCCACCCCCAACAGAGATCAATGAAACACGGCTCTTCACCGAACTGATCAAGCACAACGAGCTTCGGAACGCCGCACTACTCGGCTATATGGAACTGAGAACTTACGAAGTGACGGACACGGCCGGGAAGGTGCGCGCCCAGGAAAGCGGGCAAATGGAATATCGCGCGCCTGACAAGAAGACTTTTGTTACGACATCGGAAGCAGGCTCGGGGCTGGTGC
>Ga0206974_1212_pt1 | contig 11325 bp, 13 predicted proteins | sample Alteio_BWOrgHeat_84_FD_152920 | JGI IMG/M metagenome (GOLD analysis project Ga0206974, IMG submission 152920) | Enriched cells from forest soil in Barre Woods Harvard Forest LTER site, Petersham, Massachusetts, United States -... | ecosystem: Environmental > Terrestrial > Soil > Temperate forest >... | reverse complement strand
CTTATTGGCCGCGGCCGTGGCATGGGCTTCCCGCGCCGCGTCCCTTTCAAGCGATCTTGCGACCCGTGCGGCCGTGCGGCTCTCTCGAATCTCGGCTCTTTCGGCGCGCCGTTCGTTGATGATCTCGGTGCGGCGCGCCGCCTTGACTTCTGCCAGGCCGCGGGCCTCAACCACACTCGGCAGCCGGGCCTGCTTCTCAGCGAGCTGCTGTGCATCGTTACGCCGATCGGGCGCTACCTGGCGGACATTGCCAAAGCGATCGACGGTGACGAGCTGCCCCGGCTGCACCTCGGGCACATAACGCGGCTTGTAGTCGGGGTCGATCGCGCCGGTGACGTGCTCGTCGCGCCGTAAGGCGTCGAGCGCCTTGACGTCCTCGCTGGTCACGCGGGCCAACGCTAGGCCCGGCCGGCCGAGCGCCGCCGCCAGCTCGTTGCTGCGCCGGTTCTCGGTGATCTCTTGCGACGCCGCCTGTGGCCGCGTCTGAAGGCCGCCGGCAGGCGCGATGGTCGGGCTGGGCGCTTTGATGGCGGCTATCCGCTCCGTCGTCTGCACCCGCTCCAGGCGCGCCTGCTCGGCCTGCATCGCTTTGGCCGCGTCGACACTCGGCAACTGCATCTTGTCGATGTCGGCCAGGCGCGCACGGATCTCGGTGGCTGCGACGCCGAGGATCCGCTTTCCTAGCGCGTGATCGCCGCCGGCGGGGTCGATGACGACAAAATCCCGCCGGTCGCCGCGCGCCAGCACACACCCGCGCTCCGCAAGCGCGGCCTCGAAGCTGCGGCCGTTGTCCGACCGCTCCCAACAGGCGCGGACTGTTTCGCGGATCGCCCGCAAGTCGGTGCCGAGCCGCCGCGATTGCTCGAACTCGCTGCGGCCGGCCGAAAGCGTCTTATGCTCGGGGGCGCGCTCGTCGCGCACGCGGGTAAGGCCAAGCTCTTTCTCGAGCCCGCGGCACTCCTGCTTGAGCTTGTTCTTGTAGAGGCCGGGATCGATCGCCTTCATCTGCTCGAGGTCGATCCGCGACCAGGCGACGTGCAAATGCCGCTCGTTGCTGCTGCGATCCTGATGGAACGCGACCGCCCTTCCCTGCCCTTCAAAACCGAGCGAGCGTTCTAGCCGGTCGGCGACGTACAACCATTGCTCGCGGGTCAAGGCCTCGCCATCCGGCAAGCGCACATGCGCGTGGTAGAACGGCTTTTCGCAGCGCGTCGCCTCGGCCTGGATCATCACGTCGATAAAGGCCTCGCGGATATTCGACGATGCGAAGCCCTTCAACTCGACCAGCTCGGCGCGCTCGCCCATTTTGCCAGTGATGAGGTAGGCCGCGAGCTTCTGCCCGTGGGCGTGCAGATTACCCTTGGCGATCATAGCCAAGCGCCCGGCGGATATCGGTCAATGTCGCCAGCAATTCGTGGCTGGTCGCCGCGATCTCAGACAGGATCACGCTGCCGCCGGCGTTCAAAGCGCGCGCGATCTGGTTGAGGTTGCTGCCGACACGGTTGAGGTCGGCATTCGTGCGCGCCAGCAATTCGCGGTCGACCGGCGCCCGCTTGCGCGCCCGCGGCCCGGCATCGCCCAGCATGCACGACCGGCCGAACGCGGCCAGGCTCAACCCGGCCGTTGCCGCCCGCTCCTCCACGGCTGCGCGCTCCTCCGATAGCAACGGCACGAGGACGGCCTTTGCGCGCTGCCGCTTCTGGCTGCCGCTGCGCCGCTTGCGCTTCGGCGGCAGCTCATTTCCGGCCGCTGCTTCGGCCGGCGCGGCCTCGCCGAACCCGATCAACCGGGGCGAGGCCGGTGCGCTCACGCGCGCCCCACAAAGGCGGGTCGAGGGCAGCTAAGCCCCGTCCTAGGTGTCGGGCGGGAGGAGCCTGACGATTGCCGCCGCGCGGCAAAAGGGGATCGAACGGGGGCCTGGCCCCCTTCGCAAGTGAGCGATCGGCTCGGCCGCATCGCGCGGCGCGTATTAAACGCGCCCAACTTGCTACCTCCTGATTTCAACACTCCGCTCTCCCGAATCTAGCACAAGACTGCTCTCACCGCCTACGCTATCGGCGGCTTACCGTACTTTCCGAACAGATCGTTGATGGCTTCGATCAGCAACGCTTCCCCCTTTTTGTCGAGTTCCAAAGCGAGCTGTCGGAATTGCGTGTGCGCCGTGGGATCAAGAGCGGCCGTGAGTTTCTTTTTTCCGGCACGCGTGGCCGCATAGAAGCCGCGTCCCTCCCCTACCAACGCGGGCGTCGCGGATCGGGGAGCCGACGCGGGCGTCGCCGCCGGTTCCGGCCGCGCGGCTCTTTGCATCGTCTCCGCCAGGCTTGGGCGTTTGCTGCGGCTCATGTCCATTGCCTAATTGCCGTATTGCTGACTTGCCATTTTGCCTCATTGCCAGCAATTAGGCAATACGGCAATTCTCATTGCTGGAGCTGCGCGCGAAGCCAGCGATAGAGCTGCGCGATTTCCTCGGCCGCCTTTCCTCCCGGCTCGTACTCCTGGGCCGTTTGACCGACGGTAAGTGCGTGACCGAAGGCGGCCCGCTGTTGGATGGCGACCGGCGCGACTTCGAGGCCGTGAACGGCGACGGCCGCGCGGACATCGGCGATTAGCCGCGTAGCGCCTGGCGGCATGGCATTCAACACGACAAACGCCGGCTTTCCGGCGATCTTCGCCACGTCGGCGGTCGTGCCGATCGCGCGCAAGTCGAGAATACCGGGCCGGCAGGGTATGAGGATGAGGTCGGCCACTTTTGCGGCGGCGAGCGCCGCACTCTCGGCATGCGGCGCGGTGTCGATCAGCGCCAGGTCGGCTCCGCCATCCTCGGCCGCCTGTAGTGCCTGAGAGAGACGGGCAGGGGCCACGGACACGACAACCGGGGTATCGCCGGGCCTTGTATCCTTCCATCCCGTCGCGCTTGCCTGCGGATCGAGGTCTATCACCACGGCCGCATGGCCCGCGCGCTCGGCCGCGACGGCTAGGTTAAGGGCGGTCGTGGTTTTACCCGTGCCGCCTTTCTGGCTTTGGATCGCGATGGTTTTCATGTTTGCCTTATTGCCACATTGCCGCGTTGCTGGCAATACAGCAATTCGGGTTGCCGCATTGCTGGCAATTCTTCAAAGCCAGCCCTTCGTCGACGCCGCGCGGCGAGCGCGAGCGTTGAATTTTCGGACGCCCTTGCGTCCGACGCCGCCGGCGAAATCACGGCAGCGGGTCGATTGGCAAGGCCCAAAGCCGCGCTAGCGGGCATGCGCTCGCGCATGCGGCCTTGCCAACCCGCAGGGCGCGAAGCGTCGGGCAGGGCCGTGATAGAGCCTTTCCGCCGCTCCGCGGCGGCCATGATCCGATGAACTACCCGAACCTCCGGCTCTCTCAAAATCATGCATTGCCGATCGCCCCATGCAACGCCAACGGCCTTTCTGCTGCGACTCTCCCCGCCAATTTCGCTCTAAACCCGCCGCTTGCTCTTGTTGGAGAGCAAAGGGGCCTGTCGGCAGGCATAGGCCGTGGGTTTCCGGGTTCGGTGTTGCCGCCGGGTGTAAGCGCCGCGCTGATAGCGCGCGGCGCAAGGCGCGCGTCTAGCGCGCTCCGCTTAGTAGAACTGACTGTGGATAGGGTTTCTTGGCATGAAATGCACTCTCGTAAATCTCTAGGGTTGCGACCCGAAAACGGCTCGGCCGAGACGCGCGAGCGCGCCGGCGAGCTGGTTGCCGGGATCGGCGTCCAGCTCGGCGAGCGCGGCCTGGCGCTGCCCGTGGCGCAGCTCCTCGACGGCCTGCATGATCGGATCAGGAAGGGGAGGGGCCGCGCCCCAGGTATCGGGGTGCGGGGCCGGAGGTGGCGGCGGCTCGAAATAGCCGCGCCACTGCGACGGCGGCAAGCTGGCGTAGGCATTGGTTTCCTGTACCAGCCGGAAGCGCCCGGTCTCGTCCGTCGCCGGGCGCGAGCGACGCTCCCAATGGAGCAAACCGAGCGCCCTGAGCCGTTGCAGCGCGTCGGCAACGGCGCGCCGGCAAACCCCGGCCTTGGCGGCGATCGCGTCATAGGACGGCTCTAGCCGGCCTGTGGTGTGGTCGAGGAAGTCGAACAGCAGCACATAGAAAACTTGCAAGCCGGTGCGGCCGATCGCGCCGCCATGCTTGCCGGGCTCGTGGGTCTGACGGTCGAATCGACGCGCCTTGTGCCAGCGGATCGCGGCCTCCTTCTTCGGGAGCCGCTGGAATTTCACCGGCTTGGTGGTGCTGTCGCGCCACACCGGCCAGGCGGCGTAAGTCCTTGGCCCGGCGAAGCCGGGAAAGGGGGGTAGAGCGTAAGCAACTGAACGCATGGGGCCTCCGTGGGTTGCAGCGCAACCCGCCCGGAAGCGGTGAGCTTTAGGCAGACCTCCCCTGTGGCAAGAATCTGCTTGCAAAAATCAGCGAAGTAAGGGAAGCTCAATCCTGCCAGAGACAAGTTTCCCGGTTCGCCGGTATGCAGGCCCCCCGCTTGGGGGGTTTTGCTTTTGTGGTCTCGGCTTTTTCCTTCAGACGATTACACGACGCACGCGAATCACTTCACGCGCGAACCAAACGTGCATCAAAATACGGTGCCGTTCAAGGAACAGGCCCCAAAACCTAGCGACTCGTGACACTTACGCGACACGAACGATCGCGTGCACGTAACTAATTGATGAGACTCGATTCCGGATGCTCAGCTCGCGCCGGCGGCTGGCACCTGCGCAGGCGCGGCGTGCCACCTACAGATGGACGATCTCGAACGGCCCCCAAACCGTCGTTAGATACTCTGCCGCGAGGCGGCGGTGGCAATGCTCCGGCGTGGCTTCACTGCACAGTAGGCAGCAGCCATCCAAACCCTGCGGCGCGAGTCGCGTCTCGACCTGTCTTGATCGCAGTAACTCCTTGTAAAGCCGCTCGTATTCCGGCCAACGAATTTTTTTCTTCCTATACGCATCGAGCATGTCAGCCGTAGGGGCTAAAATCTCGGAAACCCCGTAATCGATGCTCGTTACGTGCGACAAAAAAAACGGTAAGTCCGCCTGCTTCGCAAAGCCGGCGAGCTGCGAATCTCGATGAAGACGGGTATCGAGAATCTTTTTGACCCCGGCCTTTTCAAGTCGCCCGAAAAATCTCTCGGCCGACGTTTTTGTGAAGCCGATCGTAAAAAGTTTCATGGAACTAATTCCGGCGCGGCGGAACGTCGATCTACACTTGCCTCGCTGAAGGCGATCGCACAACTCTGCTTGTCATAGGCTTCTTGCAGCAGGCTTTCCCAAGGGCGTCTTTCGCCTAGCAAGGGAACTGATTGCCGATTGTGAATTTTAACCAACCGATCCTCGAATTGCTCTTGCGTTTCGACGCGGCCGTTTATGTGTATGTGCGATATGGCGGATTTTATTTCCGGCAAGTGGCGACAAACGAGAATAGCCCTGTGGCATTCTATTGGGTCTTTTTCCGAGCATAGCAAAACTAAATTGTGGTCAGATGCGCCCTTCTTTAATCGATCAAGACCCGCTTGAAAAAAACTCGTTTGTGCGATCAAATTATGTACTGCTTGTCCTCCGACATAAACACTTCGTTCTTTCGGACGTGCGCCGAGTGCATCACCAAAAAAATGATATTTTATACCAGCTTGATTGACGGATTGCTTTAGCTCGCGGCGGGAGAATTCGGGTCGCACGCGGGAATACGGAACCGATCTCACGTCGCACAAGACTTCAATCTTGTGCGACACAAGCAAACTAACAAATCGATCGATCGGAGTACCGGAATACCCGATAGTAAATAATTGGCCCATTTTTTGTGCCCGTTCCTCCCTTTTAGGGAATCAGAATTCCATTACACTGTAAATAGCATCGCATTGGCTGCCAGTTCTGCGGCGGAATACCTGAGTACGCCCGCGCCAACCCTAGCCGGAGCATGATTTGGCGGTTCGGATGCGCCCCGAGCTGCGTGCCCAAATGTCCGGCGGCTGCTGCCGCATCCCGCTGCGCGAGTATCTGTTGGGCCTCCATGTCCGTTACCGGCAGGTCGTACCAGGTTCCATCCGCATCTCTAACCGATACCCGGAGCTTGCCATATCCGTTGACGAAAGCGCCGACGCGCGCGGCAGCAACCATGATGGCCCCCAGCGATCGGCACCGCGACAGCGCTTCGACATACTTTCCCGCAATTAAATTCCCACCAAAAATAGCGGCCACGCTAGGGTCTGCTGTGGGGCTGAGCGCGTCCACCAGCTCCGCAACCGTCAAAACTCCAAGCCGCGTCGGGTCGCCGGTCAAGCGCAAATCTTCACTCGCGTGAGGATAATCGGACGCCGGTTGCGGGTTGGCGGGTGTCACACCGAGCACGGCCCCGACCACGATTCGGCCCGAGGTGTATTCCACGTTGGGCCAGTTCGTTACGGTGCGGGGCAGGGGCCTCACAATTCTGCCGGCGTGTAGGTCGTATGCCGCGACACAGACGGCCCCGCTCATCCGCGTCACTTCCGTGACTAAGACCGGGCGGCGATCACCTAGCGGGAACCGCTGCCGCAACTCACGCAAGCTCATGGCTTGCCCTCCCGTTCGGCTTGTCTCTTATAGGTTGTATCAGCCCCCACGAATCCAACGTCAATCAACATCTAGTAGGCGACGCGCTCGTGCCCAATTCAGCGCACGCCGCATATGATGCATTATGACAAATTTTTTCAGGTAAATACAAAGTCCTCCTGTTAACCTCTAAGCTCTCGCAAGGCGCACGGCCGGTTTAACTTGATTTCGGCCAGCTCGCCGGCGACCGCTAATACTTGCCCGGCCAGCATTTACTTGGCCCGATCGGACACAAGATATAGAGCGGCCGAAACGTCTCTCAGGCCGAACCTGACACAGTTTTGAGCCTCCGGCCTAAATACGTCGTGGGCCCGAAGTTCGACAAGTTGAGACCGGCGGTTGCGAGCCGTCGTGAAGCGGGAGCGTTACCACGCCGGGTCCACCATCTCCTTTCCGCGTGAAGGATCGTCACCCCTGGCCGCGACGCCGGCCGCGGCGCGGCGATCTCGCGACAGCGGGTCGTAGAGCCTGGCCCTGTCGCCGATCGGCAGGGACACGCCCATAGCCGCGCACAAGAAAAACCGCCCGATCGAATCCTCCGGTGAATTCGATTACCGCTTCGCGCGTGCCGCGCGTCGGGTGAGCATGCGGGCGGGTAGCACAGCCTCCCGCACCGTCAACTCCGCTCGCCAGGCCTGCGGCCTGCCTCCGCGCCGCGCCGCGGCCGGCCAGGGCCGGGAGTTTGACCGCGCTCTCGTTCTATGCTGCGCCGATCGCGTCGGGACGCCGGGCGTCTGACAAAAATTCAGCCCTCGCCTCCGGCGCGGGCCGAACACCGGGCATGGTATAACTCGCGGGGGGAACTTAAGAACGCGGCGGCCTGCGTAATACGATGAGAACACCCAGGAGACCTCGGGACGACAGATATCGCCCTCAATCCCCCGTTGTCGTACCCCAGCCGTGGTGGAGCGACGCTACTCAAGCACCCCAGACCCTCGGTGAAGCACTAAAATTTTTGCGCAGATTTGGTGATGTGATAATTCCAAAGGAGAACAAAAAATACCTAGTAAATCGACGACGACTTTATACTCGTGACGAGATAATTCATAGAGCTAAGCGTATACATACAGAACAGTTCAAAACGCCTGAGAGAGATGTTAAAGGTTTATTTAAAGATACCTTAGTACAACCACATTATAATCTTCCTATGGAAGCGATGGATTTAAACGCCGTCGCTGCCGGACTAGGCTTAACGTTTGAAAGAGGAAAGAAGGCCTTAGAACGGGAGGCGGCCCAAGCAGCGCGTGAGACAACGGGTCTCGCGCCAGCGGAGTTGCGCGCCGCGTCAACCCGCGCTCGGCGTGAAGCACGCGAAACTGCCAAGGCGCATGTTGAGTGGCGGCCGCCGTCAGTGCCGCTGCGGAAAGGTCTGAGATGGCCCACGGAGCAGTTCGAGGGTTCGCCGGAGTACCGGAAGCGCGGCGGCATCGTCCGCCACCTTGCGCGGGTCTGGAAGCCATTGATCACGGCCGGCGTAATCGACATGGCCCTGCTGCGAGACTTCTATCCTTCGACGGCTGGGGGCATCGATCGCTTCAAGCACAACAAGGGCCGTGAGCGTCGGCCTCTGCCGGACGATCTCGATATTCCGCTGCTGAAGGCCGGGTCGGGGCGGCGGCGCAATCCCGCAGCCGCAGCACAATTTTCTCCCTAAAGAGAAAAAATACTTTATCTCTTTTAGCCATCGAGATACCTTCTGCGGCGGCGGCAATCCCGTCGCCAAGGAGGCAAAAATGAGCTGGTTCGGGAATAAGGACAGTGGACCTCAGAGCAATGCAGAGGCCACGACCAAAGCCCTAAAGGATGTCAACAGCGGGTCCGGGATGGCGAACACGGCCGGCTGGAACGGCTCGGCACGCCAGGCCTACGAAACCACCTTCAAACATCAGCAGGAGCAGAACGAAAAGCGGCGCACCGGGGGTTAAACCTCGAACCGATAAGCGATAATCCCCCTCACTGAAATCGAGCCCGTCCACGCACCCGTGGGCGGGCTCTTTTCTTAGGAGAACGCCATGTTTACCGCTTTTTTTTGTGTCGCCCTCGCGATCGTCCTGATTCCCGTCCTTCTGGTGTGGGAGTGGATGAAGTGGCTTCGCCGCCGGCGGGCGCTGCCGCCCTATCAGCGGGGCCTTCGGCGCGCGACGGGTGGCGCGTTTTTGCTCGCGCTGTGCGTCTATGCGGCGGCCTGGTTTCCCCAATTCCTGGGCCAGACGCTCGGCAACCTGGTCAGCGCGTTCCTTCGCACGCCGCGCGAGCCGCCCGCGGCGCTCGTCGTCTTCGCCGCGTTTGTCGCCCTGGCCCTGGTTCAGCTTGTCGCCGGCGCGATCGGCGCGCGCCGCGGCGGCGATCGCGATCTGGTTTCGGCGATCTGCGCCTTGGTAGTCGCCGGCGGCTGTTTCTACTTGATGGAGTGGAACTGGTATCTGTCCGGCCCTGAAGCCGTGCTGGTCAATGTCGTGCTCAAGGGCCTCTACATCGCCGTTATGACGGCGGCGCTGGTGCGGGTCTGGCTCTCGTTGCCCAGCCCGGGAAACGCGGTGCGGGTCGTCGCCCGGCATATCCAGCAGCGCGCCGTCGTCTGGCGCGCGGCGCGCTCCTCCTAAAGGGGGTGTGCCATGACATCGATCTGGCTCGGCCAAAAGTGGAAACCCCGCACGGGCCACACGTCCGGCCCCGTGACCTACGACGGCGATCGGCACTTGACGATTTTCGGCCCGACAGGCTCCGGCAAGAGTTTGCTGGAAATCGGCAATCTGTTGTCGCTGACGGGGATCAACATAATTTCGGTTGATCCAAAGGGCGAGAACGCCGCCGTGACGGCCGCCTGGCGGCGCGCCGTCAGCGACGTGCTGGTGTTCAATCCCTTCGGATTGCTGGTCGATAAATACAGAGACCTCGAAAGCACCGGTTTCAACCCCCTCGCGGCGCTCGATCCGGACTCGCCGCGTTTTTTTGACGATGCGGCGGCGATCGCCGAAGCCCTCATCAAGGTCGAAGGCGACACGCAGCCGCATTTCCCGGAAAGCGCCCGCGGCCTCGTGCAGGCGCTCATCATGTGGGAAGTGGTCAAGGCCTGGCGGGGTGAGCCATGAGCGCCCGCCCCGCCCGGCCGCCGCTGCTCGACAACGTGCGCCGCATGCTGACCGAGGCCGAGCTGAAGGACGAGGACGGGAGGCTGCTATCTGGGCTGCGCTACCACGCGGCCCAGATGGTCGCCTATGGCGGGCCGCAGATCGCGAGCCTGGCTGCTCGGCACATCGAAACAAACCGTGAGCTGACGAGCATTCAATCTACCGCTGACACGCAATTGCGTTGGGTTTTGAGCGATGCGATCCGGGCAGAATTTGCCAAGGATGGCATCGATTTCAGCCGCCTCAAAAGCAGCGTTACCCCCATCACGATCTACGCCATCCTGCCAGCCGATTATCTCGCTACCCAGGGCGGCAGCGCGTGCCTGCGATTGTTCATCACCTGCGCGCTCAACGCGCTCTACCGGCAGGGTGGCCAGGGTGGCCGGCGGACCTTGTTTCTCTTGTCGGAGTTCGCCGCGCTCGGTCGATTGGAGAGCGTGGCCGGCGCTATGGCGCAAGGGCGAGCTTATCAGTGTCAGCTCGCCCCGGTGCTTCAGGACATCAACCAGCTCCGCTCCACGTTCGGCCGCGATCTCGCGAACACGTTTTTGGGGATGAGTGGAGCCACGTTCGCCTTCGCGCCTAACGACCCGGAAACAGCCTCGTGGATGTCGCTGAGATCAGGAGAGGTCGCCGAGCTGGGGCTGAGCGCGAGCGATGATCCGAACACGGTCGACGGCGCGCGCGTCAATTATCAGGAGCGGCGGCGGCGCGTTTATGCGCCAGACGATCTATTCAACCTCCCGAAATTTCACGGGCTCGTGTGGTTCGCCGGGCAGTCTCGGCCGCAGCCCGTGTATCTGCCGCCCTATTGGAAAACCTACCGGACACGCGCGCGGCCTAACCCGTATCGGCCGACCGGCAATCCGGCCGCCGGGATCGGCCGCGGCATCCTCGCCGCGATGGCGAGGTGGTCGTGGATTTTCAACGCCGCCGCGGCCTTCCTGTTGCTCGCGGCGGCGCTGCTGCACTAACTGTCGAGCGGGTCGTCATCGTCGGTCTCGCCCGGCCGGCGCGGCGGCGGCTCGGGCAGCGCCGGCGTCTTACCGATCGGCGATAGCAACACGCCGCCGGTAAATCCGCCGATCGGCAGGCGGTCGAGGAAGACGCGGATTTGACCGTCTTCCTCGGCGCGGGCGGTTCCGATTTCGAGCCAGCGCCCGAATTTTCGGCCTTCCCGTTTGAACGCAAACGCGGTGTGGGTCGGGGTCGCCTTGTTCTTGTTGTTTTCAGGCATGCCAAGGCTCTAGCAAGCCTAGAGCCGCGGCGAAAGATGGTTGTTCGGCCCGCCCTGCGACAGATCGTCGGTGAATTCGGGGCCGCCGGGATGCCAAAGATTGAGCCAATCGAGCGTGTCCGCCAGCCACGTCAACGCGGCTGCCGCCGGCGCGCGCGACCGCGTGAGCCGATCGGCCGCCCTGGCAAACCGTCGCGCGGTGTCGTCGCCGCGACGGCCAGACTTTTTCAGGGTCGGCGCATGATCGCGCCCGGCGAAGGTCTCCGCCGCCTGTCGAAACAACCGCCTGAGCGCTCCGCCAATGCCGGCTTTCGGCTGCTGCTTGCTGCCCCGCGCCGTGTCGCAGACGGCACGGGTGCTATCGTTCGCGCTCG
>Ga0206974_1211_pt1 | contig 11460 bp, 11 predicted proteins | sample Alteio_BWOrgHeat_84_FD_152920 | JGI IMG/M metagenome (GOLD analysis project Ga0206974, IMG submission 152920) | Enriched cells from forest soil in Barre Woods Harvard Forest LTER site, Petersham, Massachusetts, United States -... | ecosystem: Environmental > Terrestrial > Soil > Temperate forest >... | reverse complement strand
AAAAGAGGGAACCCACTGATTCAAAGCAGGCAGCTGTTGCAATTAAAAAAGATAACCTGGTAAAAGAAGAAAACCTCCCTGCTAAAAAAGAGACTGTAACAAAACAGGAAATTCCGGCTGTAAAAAAGATGGATACCGGGAATGAAAAACTACAGGCGATATACCAACAGCAGCAAAAGGAACTCGAAACCCACCGCGACCTTGTTTACGGAAAGCCCGAAACCATTGATGAAGGGACCAGGGTAGTTACCAAAATCAATTTCCTCATCAATGATAAAACAGTAACCTTCAGCAAAATAATGTACAAAAGAGGAGGTATGTATTACTTTAAAAACGGAACTTCCATCTCCCGTGAGATATTTGAAAAAGAAATGATCGATTATTTCTTCGACAAAGAATAAAAAAATACTTGTTATATCTTAACCCCTATCACCAGCATATCATCCACCTGGAAAGACTGGCCTTGCCATTGTTCTATCGTGTTTTTTATGGTGTTTTTTTGCTCATCCATATTCATGTCCTGGATAGAAAGCAAAACTTCATTGAATTGTTTTTGCTTGAATTTTTTTCCTTTCGGACCGCCAAACTGATCGATATATCCATCGGAAAACAAATAAATAGTGTCTCCTTCCTGCACCTTTATTTTATGGTTACTAAACACAGGGGCTTTGCCTTCATTGAATAATCCGATAGGGAATTTATCTCCTTTTATGATCTGGAGTTTATTGTTCCTTATTAAATACAAAGGATTGTTGGCACCGGCAAATTCAAGGGTATTGGTACTTCTGTCCAAAGAACACAAAGCAATATCCATCCCGTCCTTCACTTCAGTAATGTCGTTCTCCTGCCTGAGCGTTTGCCGTACTTCCTGGTTCAGCTGATTGAGAATGGCAGCGGGATCCGATAATTTATATTCCTGAACGATCTTGTTTAAGCTGTTGTATCCCACGATGCTCATAAAAGCGCCTGGCACGCCATGCCCGGTGCAATCCACAGCAGCAAAAAATACTTTTGGAGAGGATTCTGAGTTTGGTATTTTAGAATTAATCCTGTATCCGTCAATATTGGAGAAGTTTATTCCATGCTCATATCCTACTCGGGCTTCTTCGCGCACTGGAGAAGAATTCAATTGATCCACCCAGTAAAAATCTCCGCTCACAATGTCCTTGGGTTTATAATAAACAAAACTATCGGGCAAAATATTTTTTATCGTATTCATGGGAGGCAAAATGGCTTTCTGAATTCTTTTGGCATAGCGGATACTGTCTTCCATGCTTTTGTTTTTTTCCATCAGCACTTTCTTCTGGATTTCCAGAATCTCTTTTTGGATTTTCAATTGATCCCTTTGTTGTACAATCTCTCCTTTCTGATGCAGGATTTCATCTTTCTGGGATTGAATCTCTTTTGTCCTTTCTTCTACTTTTTCCTTGAAATAATTAATGTGGCTTGTTATTTCTTCCGACATTTTTATAAAATTTATTTTCAGGGTTTCTATTTCGTAGTTCGAGGATTTCAGGCTCTCCGAAGGGAAATGTACAAAGTTGTTGTTTACATATTCCTTAATGGAATTGATTAAGCTAAGAAGCGGTTTTGTGAGGGCCGAGGAAACAAGATAACTTAAAAAAACCGCCAGCAGAACAATAACAATGGCAGTGATGACAGCAAGAGTATGCAACTCATTGTAAATGGCTGTTTCCGATTGTTTGGCAAATTTCTTTTGTGTTTCAAAATGATTTTGAATCCTGTCGATATTTCTCGACAGCTGAAACATTAATCCGCCCTGCCCCTTTATTCCCAAAGTTTTTTCAACCGCAACCAGTTTGTTGAAAAACAAATGGTAATTTTCAACTATCAGTGTAATCTCTTTTTTTCTCGCGGATGGAATGGAAGAATTGTATTGAATATCCTTTTTAATTTCCGTGATGAGATCATTAAATTTATCTACATACTGCTCTTCTTTGCGAATGATAAAATCTTTTTCATGTCTCCTGAGCATTAAAATTTTCACCTGTTCTATTTCATTTCCGAGGTTCATCAAATCATGGGCATAACTTCTCATTCTTCCTTCTATACCGAAATCCTGGAATCCTCTTATCAGGAGCTGGAATTTTACTTCATCAAAAATTTTATTGCATCTCTTTAACTCTAATTGTATACTGTCAATGGATTCGGCAGCATTAAGCGATTCAATATTGTTTTGCTGCGACAAGAGTTTAAAGCGGTCGGCAATTTCCCGGGAAATCATCTTTTGCTTATCTGCAATTAAGCTGCGATTGGTTTTGAAAAAATCTGGATTGATGGTTTCCCTGTTTAAAAAACCCTGTTGTAGTTTAAATTCCTTCAAACACAATATATAAATATCATCCAGGTTTTTAACAACGTTTGAAACGTTTTCTTTTTTCTTATAAAACCACACACTGGAAATAACGGCCAGCAAAGAAATAGATGAAAACAGCAAGAAACATAAAAACAACTTGTACTTAACTTTTTTCAGCATAACTTCGCTTTAGCATACATTTCACTTATACAATAGTGTATTCCTGCAAATGAAAAGGAAAATTCGCATGCGCATATTAACCCAGCATTAATAAAAGGTTAAGCAGATGATTGTGAAAATAGGACAACGACTCTGTTTTTCAATTCTAAAAATAACTTTCTGCAGGGCATGAAATTTTAATACATTAAATAAAACGAATCTTTGAAAACATGGACAAGAAGAAAGAATTGGAAGAATTGCACGTCAACATGATTAAAGAGGTTCAGGATTTCGCTATTATCTTACTCGATAAAGACGGTACTATTTTAAGCTGGAACATAGGAGTTGAAAAAATCAAGGGATATAAGGAAAATGAAATTATAGGTCAGAATTTCAATATCTTTTATCTGCCCCAGGACAGGCAGGACAGGCTTCCTAATAAATTATTGGAATTGGCCGCAAAAGAAGGCCGGGCCAAACACATCGGGAGAAGAGTGAGGAAGGATGGCACCACTTTTTGGGGCAGTATCCTGATCACTGCCTTGCACGATAAAGATCATCATGTGATTGGTTTCACCAAACTGACCCGGGAACTGAGGGGCAACGAAACGGAATAAGCATTCTTTCAATAAAAGAAATTGCTCTCCTGGCTGACCTATATTTACCCCAACAAATTTTCACCCTAAAATAAAAAGAAGCTTTCTGTCTTTTTTGCGCTTATCCCAAAAGCGGATTTACCCACGATATTGAAACTTCCATTAAGCAAATCTGTCCTGCCCACACTAAAATGATTTCGGGATTTGAAAAATCCAAGCTGGAAATTTTTCATAAAAGTGTTGAAGAAAAAACAATAAATCGTCTCTTTTACTTTTTCACTGCGAAAACAATTCCAACAATTGCTGCAACAACAATCGCCGCAATAATAATACCTGTCCATGCTCCCGCCTTGAATATACCGCCCACTACGGAGCAACCCGATAAAGACATCGCTAAAACAGAGAATAAAAAGAGAATAAATTTATTTTTCATAATGAAGTTTCTATTCTCTATTAAAAAATAATACCAATAGAATAATCAGGAACAAATACCCATTAAATAAATGGTTGCCGCCCCAATTTTGGAATTAACTTCATAAACATCTGCACAAATTTTCAAGAGCTATTTAGAACTCCTATATTTAATTTTTATACCGAAAAGTATTACCAGCCATTGATGAACCTTACTCCTATCATCAGCATAATAGTTCCCTACCACAACAGCGCAAAACGTATTTTACGCACACTGGAAAGTATTTACCGTCAGAAAAAAAACTACCCTCTTCCTTTTGAAGTAATACTGACCAATAATCTTTCTACCGACGACAGCACAAAAATAGTAGCGCATTTTATTGAGATGCATGGAGTGCAGTCGACTTGGAAAATGATTGATGCCTCGGATAAAAAAGGCACCGCTTATGCGCAAAATGTTGCCATAAAACATACGCATGGTGAATGGCTTACCATCATTGATTCCGACGACTGGGTGGACGATGGCTATTTAGCCGGATTTTTAATGCACAGCAGGGAAAATGATTTGCTGATAGCAAGCATCAATTGGTGGGACAGCCACAAACCTAAAATGATAACAACACTAAAACCCAATAGTTTCCAGCCTTTTCACGACTTCCCTCCTCTGATTATTTCAGCCGGGGTATTTGTCAGGAAAAAACTGGTCGTTGAAGCCGGGGGATGGAATGAAAATTTCTTGTTCGCCGAAGATTGCGAAATGATGATGAGGGTAATTTTGTCAGGGGTTTTTCCTCACTACATTAATACGCCTGCGTACAATTATTGCAAAGTAAACAGTGCTGTAATAAGTTACAAAAAAGGCCTCCGCTATGGTACTTATGCCGCCGAAATTTTCAAATTGTATTATCCTCTTTTACTTACTGTAAAAAGTGATTTTCAGGAAAAAGAGATCAGGAAAACCTTAAAAAAATTCTTTTTCAAGGAACTCAAAGAATGTTATACGCATCGCCATTGGTGTTTTCTGGAAAGATACAGCAGTCGTTTGGCTTTTTTCAGATCGGTAAAAAAAATGCCTGCTCCAGGAATATCCATCGCTGAAAAATTTTCGCAAAACAATCTTCCTTTTCCTAACCTTGATGAATTTTCATGGAGCTTCTGGAAAACAAAAGTACCTCCTGACGTCTCCTTCCTGAGCTTTGACGATGGCCCTCATCCCGAATACACGACTGCCCTGCTTGATTTGCTGAAAAAACACCAGCAGAAAGCTACCTTCTTTGTAGTAGGTAAAAGAGCTCAACAGTTCCCTCAAATCATAAAACGCATTGTAGAGGAAGGCCATGAACTGGGCAACCACACCTTCAATCATTATAACCTGGAACAACTCAATTACGATAAAACCTTTGAAGAGATCAATCAAACACAAAGCCTGCTGGAAGAGATCGTCGGTGAGGAACATGCTCCGAAATGGTTCAGGGCTCCTTACGGCGTAATGACAGGAAAAGCTAAAATCAGCCTGATCAACAGGAATATGGCCTGGGTGCGATGGACACAGGAAACTTTTGATTGGAAAGAAAGTGCCTCCGCTGATTCTGTTGCGTCAATAGTATCGAACAACGGGCCGCAGAATATTTATGATCTGCATGATGATATTGAACCTCATCCAACCTACATCAATCCCGAAGCAAGCACTAACAGAAATACCACTGTTGAAGCGGTGAAGCTGATTTTACAGGAAGCCGAAATAAAAAACATCAGGTATGTTACTTTAAGCGAAGCCTTCAGCGCTTATTTTAAAAACAGTCATAAGTAATTTCCCCAAAACTTGCACTTTTATCAACTGATTAATTACTTTTAGAAAAACTATTGATAATGAACACTGAATCTCAAAGCAAAAAAAAGTGGGTAACTCCTGAGCTAAACAGCGTTGAAACAAAGCAGTTTAAAGGAGGAGGAGCAACCCAGGCTACTGAAAATGCCACTTATCATTCCTGATTTAATCAATGTATTTACTTGAAGCGAACCATTAATTGAGCTTGTTTCCTGAGCCCTAAAACTGGAATCCATTGGGCTGTTTTTTTTAAAGCCTGTATTTCTTTTTTTCTTTCAAACAGCATTTTTAAAGCTATTGCTATTTCCATTTTTCCTAAATGATAACCTAAACAAAAATGTGCTCCGTAACCAAAGGAAAAATTATTTTTGCTCCTGGTAAAATCAATCTGGTAAGGATGTTCAAACGATTGATCATCGCAATTGATTGAATTGATCAGCAATACCATCTTCTCTCCTTTTTTTATCTGATTGCCAAACAGCTCCGTATCATCTACTGCAAAACGCTGCAAAACATTCATCGGAGCATCTACCCTGAGCAATTCATCAATGCAGGCCGAAGAGGATTCCGCCGACTGGAAAAACTCCCGAGCCGCTTTATTCTGCAGCAAATGCCAGCAAACATTTGTCATGCCATGTCGTGAATTATCGTTGGTCAGCGTGAGAAATAAAACAGCATTGGCAATCAGCTCTTTTTGATCTATCAATCCTTTGCTTTGCAGCGCTACCATGTGCGACAATAATCCTTCTGAATTGTATTTCCTTTCTTTTACAACTTTATGTACCAATAATTTTAATTGGTTCAACCCGAATTTCCAGGCATTGTCATTCTTGTCGCTTCTCGGGAAATAAAGAGAATGCGAAACACAATCTGCCAGGCGAACAATGGATTTGTGATCAACATCTTCAATTCCCAAAATACCTGTTGCAACAGCCACTACAAAAGGATTGAAATACTGTTCTGTTAAATCAACCTCATCTCCTTTAATATTTTCAAGTAGGTGCATGGCAATATTTTCAGCGCGCGGACGTATTTTTTTTACTTCATCCGCAGTAAAAAAAGAAGCAAATGATTTTCTTAAAAAAAGATGCTGCGAAGCGAGTTCAAACGAAAAAAAGCGCACCTGCCGCTCGAAGATGCTGTCATCACCATCTATACCGGAAATATTTTTCTTGCTGATCGTGAATTTACTTTCATCGGTCAGTAATGCTTTTGCCACTTCTGCTGAAAGTATTATCCAGCACTCGTTTTCGGCATCATAATACAAAGGATTATTTTTTCTTACCCGCTCAAAATGCGGATAAGGATTAATTAAAAAATCTCTACTTTTAAAATCAAGAGTCATAATTCGGCACAGCGAAGAAAGTCAATATAAAATGAATTTACAATACGACTTTTTCAAGTTAATGGAGAAGGATATTTCCGCTTTTATCAAAAATGAAAATCTGCATGCTTTTGAAAATCACCTTTCCTTTATTCCTTATGCAAGCCGGTATGCTTTTGAAATTAATCTGAAAAACCATACGGGTGCCGATTTTCACGTGAACATTAAAAGAGGCGAAAACCTGAAAAGAATTGCTGCTTTTTACCGTCGGCCTGTATTTACAAACGATAAGCATTGGAAATCCATTGCCGGTTTTATGGAGCAATGGACTAACAACCACAGCAATTACAAGGATCATATTGAGGGCATTTTTCTGGAATACGACTACACTGTTAAAGGTAGCCTGCTGAAAGCTCCTTCCCTGTTTATTAAACTCGACACCAAAACATTCGGGAAAGCAAATGCCTTGAGTTTTCTGAAATCAATTTTAATCGATTTAAAAGGGGATATTTTTTTTATTAAGACAGAAGCTTTTCTTCAAACACTTTTTACCGGGGATAAATCTTCTGCTTACATCGGGTACTTCGGACTGATGTTTTCCAGGGCAGATCATATTTTACGGTTGAATGCCTACGGAATCTCTTTTGAAGAAATCGACAATTATATTTCATTAATACGCTGGAAGGGCAACCACACTTTGCTTAAAACACTTTTTTCAAAACTTAAATCACTTACCGATGACGTCATCGTAAGTTACGATCTGCTGGATGGAAAAGTGACCGAACGGCTGGGACTGGAAGTGTTTATCAAAAATCCCTCTCATGATAATATGCAATGGATGGAGTTAATTGATTTTTGTAAACCATGGATCAAAGAACACCGGCTGCTTGATTTTGTTCACGCCAGCTGGAACAAATCTTTTCATCCTTTCAATTCCGATGATTTTCCCTTGACACCGATTCTGGATTCTTTAAAGTTAGGCGACGGCAGCGTACCAATCATTCAACAAAAAATAAGTCACTTGAAATTTGTTGTTACCCATGCCGCCGAACCTGATTTGAAATTATACCTGGTATGTAATTCCTTCACAAAAATAAGCCATGAATAAAGACGCTTTTAATTTTATAAAATTCATCAGGGAAAACGAAATGCTGAATCTTTATGATTGGAATCATCTGCTGCAAGTGGCTCAGGAAAACAACTTCCATTTCAATAAAAAAGAATTTATGGAGGCTTATCGTTCTTATCTCACACTCATCGCATCTGCAAGGAAATATTAATCTCCATGCAATAGCTCTTGCAAGCGTGTATCACACGCTACCCTGCTGTCAGTAGTAAGCAGTTTTTTTATAAACTGAAATTGGGATTGGGTTTCATGAGGTCCGATTTTAACGGGCATTTCATCATTTTTCCATAAGTCAGGTTGGTTTCCTTTTGCCCGGTATTCCTGGTAATACGGATCTTTCATATAGGTAAGTCCTGCAATATGCAACTCCGCCAAATCGGTATCCAGCAATAATTGGGTAGCCACTGTTCCTGTATTTGGCAAGGTGCCCAATTTATTTTCCAGGTCCCAATATGCGGGTGTAACATTTTGAACCGGAATTTTTTGTTCCAGCGTCTTCTGCAAAAGACAGGAGGTACTTATGCCCAATTCATAACAAATCAATTTTACCGAAGAAATTTCATCACAAAAAACAGGATGGATCGATTCATCATTGTTACAGCAGTGAAACAAAACATCCATTCGCGAACCCACATCTTTTTTAAGATGTGCAGCAACCGGCCACTGCGAATTGAGGCGAACCACCACATCGTAGGATTCAATACGTTCTCCCGAATGAGAACCCACTATATGCTGCGACGGACCCACCAAAGCCACTCTTTTCCCCTTCACTAGTTCCTTTAATGACTGATCAGCGGAGACTTTCTCCCATGCTGCGGTATCCAGCTGACTTATAAAACCGGGGAAAACTTTTGAAAATGCCTTGCGCATTTCATATAAAAAATTTACAAATCCCGACTCATCGAGGTTAAAGGTGATTTTCCGCAAAAACATTAAAAACTCAAGCTGGCGCTCGTTGAAATCCAAAACACTTAAGCGCCCGTAAATAATTTCATTTGTTTTCGCTGACTCTTTCTCCTTTGCTCGGGGATGCAAAAGCTGGTATAAAACTACATCCAGGGAGCCTCTTTGAAAAGACTGTATTTTTGAATTTTCAGACAACAGGATATTCTTTAAGAAAAACAAGATACAAAGAATTCTCCGTGCTTGTTTTTATTTTCAAAGCCTCACTCCCACTGCAAGTGTATCATCCACCTGCTCGTTGCCGGCCAACCATTTTTTGGAAAAGCTGGACAGGTATTTTTTTGTTCAGCCAGCAATTTGTGTTGAAATTATTACATTAGTCAGCGGGTTTTGCTACAACATAGTCATGAAATCAATATCACTCCTCATTAAAATAAGCGCTCAATGAAGCAAATTAATGAATTTCTTTTTCAACCCTGCGAAACAGAAGAAGAGTTATCTGCTGCGGCAAAACTGCGTTACCGCGCATACAGAGGTGTTGAAGCCATAGCAGAAAATCCGCAGCAAAAATTTATTGATAAGTACGACAGTTTGAACAACACCAAAACCTGTTTATTGTTGGAAAACAATGAAGTTGTTGCTTCTGTAAGGGCTTGTGTGTACAGCAAAGAACATGATTTTCTGCACATCCCGAGTTTTGAAGTTTACAAAGATGACATTGAAAGAGAATTGGGTTTGGATAAAATCATTGTTGAATCCAACCGCTTTGTGATTGCTCCGGAAAAAGTAGATTCCAAAATATTATTTAAAATTCCTTTCCGCTTTATCATTTTAAATCTGCTGAAATACAACGGTGATTTCATTATCACGGCAGTTCGTGAAAAACACATTCCTTTGTACAAAAGATTTTTAACCATGGAGGTGATCTCCTCTCCTAAAAAATACCCGGGCATTAATGTCGACATGGTTTTGATGGCGGGAGACTGCAAAAAAAATCTTCAATCGGTAATTGATAAAGAAACTTTTTTCTCTATTCCCCGGGAAGAAATTGACTCTTATTCTCTTTCAAAGCAAATTGCCAATGACCCGGCATACTAAAACAATTTTAATTACCGGTGGCAGTTCGGGTTTGGGAAAACATCTGGCTCTGGCTCTTGCAGCAATGGATTATAAGGTATTTGTAACTGTGCGCGACCATACCAACATCAACGATTTTGAAGGATCTGATATCCATTGCCTGATAATGGATGTTTGTAATGCTGCTTCCATTGACAGCGCCTTCCGCGAATTAAACGAAAAACATAAAATCACAAAACTCGACGTGCTGATCAACAATGCAGGAATTGTTGTTCCCGGACCCTTGGAGATTTTAAGTGAAAAAGAAATCAAAGAACAATTTGATGTAAATGTTTTTGGAGTGATCAGGGTGATACAAAAGTTTTTGCCTTTGCTGAAAACTGCCCATGGAAAAATCATCAACATCGGATCAATGAGCAGCCGCATGGCGCTTCCCTTTGTTGGTGTTTACGGAGCATCAAAATCTTCGCTAAAGCAAATTTCGTGGGCCTTCCGTCTCGAATTAAAAACATGGAAAATCCAGGTTTGTCATTTTGAATTGGGGAATTTCGATTCGTCCATCTGGCAAAAGTCGATCAACAAAGGAAAGAAAATCAGCGATCAACGCTACAACGATGTCATGGAAAACATGCTTTCTTTAATGGAAAACCGAGCAGATAATTTTAATGCCTTCGGTAATCTGCTAAGGAAGATTCAAAAAACCATTGAAAACAAAAATGCAAAATTCAATACCATTGTTGGCCGGGATGCCTATTTCAGAAAAGTGATCACCACTCTGCTTCCATACAGTATTCTGGAAAATTCACTCTTTAAAAAATTCAATCCGAAACAGAAATGAAAGTAGCTTTAGTATCTTTCGGAAGCAGAGGTGACCTGGAACCATTGGTGGCATTGGCCCTGGAGATGAAGCAGAGAGGACTCTCCCCTTACCTTGTTGCCAACTCAGAGATTAAAAGCATTGCTGAAACTTATGGTATAGAATCACGTCCGCTGACTTTCAGCATCAAACAATTGTTGCTGGAGGAAAAAAGCGAACAAATGCTGGCCTCAAAATCTTCGAGCAAGTCGTTGAAGATTTTATCTTCTATTATTTTGGAAAATCTATATGAAGCCGGAATAGAATTGGCGCACAAAACAGGAGATGCCGATATTATACTGATCAACGAAAGATATTTTTTGCTGGGACAAGCGATCAATGAAAAAAATAAAACAATGTTGTTGCAAATCTGTTTTCAGCCCAAAGGCGTAACGAAAGCTTATCCTTACCTGTATTTCTCCTCGTGGTTCTTCAACTTTTTTTCCAAACGGAAAACACACGAATTTGTGGATCGCATGCTATTGAAAAAGTTTTTGCCTGTGATCAACGAATTGAGAAAAAAGGAATTTTATTTGCCGGAATTGTCGCTCAGCAAAGCTCTTTCCGAAAAGTATGAAACCACAATGCTGGAGGGATTCAGTCCTTCGCTATTCACCCCGCCCGCCGACTGGAAAAACAACTTGATCGTCACCGGAAGCTGGTCTCTAAAAAATCCGAATAAAGGCATTCAGCCTGAATTACAAGTCTTTTTAAATTCTCCGCTTAAAAAAATTTACGTGGGATTCGGATCAATGATTTATGCATCGGATAAATTTTCCAATACATTATCATCAATGGCCGAGCACATGGACATTCAAATTGTTTGGGTGCTCAACTGGAGTACAAATCCTCAATTGAAGCAA
>Ga0206974_1210_pt1 | contig 11470 bp, 15 predicted proteins | sample Alteio_BWOrgHeat_84_FD_152920 | JGI IMG/M metagenome (GOLD analysis project Ga0206974, IMG submission 152920) | Enriched cells from forest soil in Barre Woods Harvard Forest LTER site, Petersham, Massachusetts, United States -... | ecosystem: Environmental > Terrestrial > Soil > Temperate forest >... | reverse complement strand
GGGCAAGTCCGTCGGCGAGTTGGTGGAGGGCGCCGTGGCCAAGATCCGGGAGAACATCCGGATCTCCAAGGCCGTGCACCTTACCTCACCGAACCGCCTCGCAAGCTACATCCACCACGACCGGAAGAAGGGCGTGATCGTGGAGTTGACCGGGGACGCCTCGAACGCCATGGAAGCGGGCCGGGCCGTTGCGATTCAGTCGGTGGCGTTTCCGCCGGAGTTCTTGACACGCGATCAGGTTCCGCAGGACTTTGTGGACAAGGAGATCGAGATTGAGACCCAGCGCGCGATCAACGAGGGCAAGGACGCCAACATCGCCAAGAACATCGCTCAGGGCCGCGTGAACAAGGAGTTCATGAAGAGGGTCGTTCTGCTGGAGCAGCCGTTCTACAAGGATCAGAGCAAGAGCGTGGCCGACTTCATCAAAGAGGAAGCAAAGAACGGCGGTGGAACCATCGGGATTGTCCGTGTGATTCGCTTGGCCGTCGGCGAGGGAGAGTAAGCCTGATGATCGAACGCCGCCAGTTCAAGCGGGTTCTGATCAAATTAAGCGGAGAGGCACTGGCAGGCGAAAAGGGTTTCGGCCTTGACAACTCAACGCTCGCCTACATCGCCCAGGAAGTTCGGAAAGTCCAGGAGCAGGGAGTTCAAGTTGCGGTCGTCGTCGGCGGAGGCAACTTCTTCCGTGGGGACCTGTTTTCCGCAGGCGGCGGCATCGACCGGACCGCTGCCGACCAAATGGGAATGTTGGGGACCATCATGAACGCGTTGGCGCTCCAATCGGCGTTGGAAAAGGCAGGCGTTGCGACAAGGGTGCAAAGTGCGATCGCAATTTCACAGGTTGCGGAGAGCTTTATTCGCCGCCGGGCCATGAGGCATTTGGAGAAGGATCGCGTGGTTGTCTTCGCGGCAGGCACCGGCAACCCCTACTTTACGACCGATACGGCGGCCGTTTTGCGCGGATTGGAAATCGAGGCGGAATGCCTGATCAAAGCCACCAAGGTGGACGGAATCTACGACCGCGATCCCAAGAAGTTCGATGGCGCCACCCGCTACGATACTTTGACGTACACGGAGGCCATTGCCAGGCGTCTGGCGGTCATGGACCAGACCGCGTTTACCATGTGCCAGGAATACAGCATGCCCCTTATCGTGTTAGACTTTAACCAGCCAGGCATCTTACTGAGCGCCGTGAAGGGCGAGCCGGTTGGCACACTTGTTGGAGGTGAATGATGACGGTAGATCAAATTTTCAAGGATGCGGAAAATCGAATGAAGCACGCCGTCGATGCGATGGTGCATGACTTCGCCACGTATCGCACGGGACGGGCCGCTCCCGCAGTGCTGGAGCGGGTACACGTCGAGTATTACGGCGTTGAGACTCCCATTAGCCAGCTAGCGAACATCAGCGTTCCGGAACCAAGGCAGTTGCTGATTCAGCCCTACGATAAATCCAGCATCGCCGCCATCGAACGGGCGATCCTGAAAAGCGACCTGGGAATTAACCCGACGAACGACGGCACCGGCATCCGGCTGAACTTTCCACAGATGACCGAGGAGAGAAGGCGGGACATGGTGAAGATGGTGAACACCCGCGCCGAACACGCGATCGTGGCGATTCGGAACGTTCGCCGCGACGCCAACGAGCATTTTAAGGCCCTTCAGAAGAACAAGGAAATCAGCGAAGACGACCTGAAGACTCACGAAGCCAAAATCCAAAAGTTCACCGACAAGTTCATCGCCGACATCCATGATCTGCAGAAGAAAAAGGATGCGGAATTGATGGAGGTGTAAGCAGGGTCCTGGGTCCTGGGTCTTAGGTTCCAGGGCGGCTTGCGGAGCTTGGAGACCACAGCATCGGTTTGCGAATTTGAATTCGGATCTATAACCCGAGACGTGGATAGCGGATAGCGGGTAGGGAGTTGGAGGACCTGGGACCCTTTAGGGACCCGAAGCGGCCTGAGGCGAGCTTGAACGCTTCCAACATTGGTTTGCAACCTTGAATTCGGACCTGAAACCCAGAACCTAGGACCCTGTAGAGTTCAAGGGGTTGTGGCGAGCTTAAGAGCTTCCAACATTGGTTTTCAACCTTGAATTCGGACCTGAAACCCAGAACCTAGGACCCGGGACCCTAAAGGCATGCACGGCGACGAACTGACCCCCTGGCTCATCCGTTACGCCTACGAGCAAGGCGCCTTTCCCATGACCATGGATGACGGCTCGGTGGAGTGGTTTCAGCCCGTGCGCCGTGCCCTCTTTCCGATCGAGGGTATTCACCTGTCCAAGTCGCTGGAGCGGACGATTCGGCGAGGGGTTTACGAAGTCCGCTTCGACACCTCCTTCGAAGAGGTGATGCGTGGCTGTCTTCGCCCGGGAGACAACTGGATCAGCGAGGAGTTCATTCGAGCCTATTCGGAAATCCACCGTCAGGGCTGGGGACATTGTAGCGAAACCTGGAGGGACGGCGAACTTGTAGGCGGCGTCTACGGCATCGCCTTGGGGTTCCAGCGCCGGGTCTGGTGTCCGAAGTGGACGCCCGACTCCAGCAGCTCTTTCATGCTGAGTTGTGCCATTATGCCTCCAGGTTGTTCCTCCGAGCGGGCTTGATTTTGCGCCGACACCCTAAAACGGGACCTGGCCGCGCAACCGCGCTCGTGTGTAATGGGTTACGGTGTGAAATTATACCTTGCCATGGGAAACCGATGGGCTTGCCCCTCCCGTCCTTCAACTGAATGAGCATCGCCTGGCTCTTACTTTCCCTACTGGCCCCTATTCAAGTGCCCGCCATCTGGCAGGGCCAGGTGAAGCTGGACTTGAAGGATGGGAACAAGGTATCCGGCTGGCTCACGTGCTCTTTGCAGTTGGGCGCGAACGGCGAGCTCACAAAGCTGATGACGATCTCCCCGAAGGACGGCTCCAGCGCACTGACGTTCCGAGAGATTCGTTCCAAAACCGGGGAACCGAAACGAGAGTCTTTCTTGTTCTTGAACGGAGGCGCCTTCAGCACCGGTGTCGAAGTCGATTTCGGTCCCCAGCTTATGACTATTTCCACGATGTCGAACGGAAAGAGGCGCAGCAACACGGGCAAGATCCCGCCCGGCACTATTCTAAAGGCGCCGTCCGGATTTTGGTTTGTGCGAGATCACCCGAATCCGGGCACAACCGTTTCGTTCGATCAGTTCGACATGATAAGCATGAAGTGGAAGAGGGTTAGGGAAACCTATATCGGAGAGGAGACCTTGACGATCAAGAATAGGCAGGTGAAGGCGCATAAGATCCAAACCACCGAAAACGTCCAGTGGGTGGACGCTCACGGGTTGCCATATCGCCTGGAGTACACCCTGGAGTACACCCTCCCCCACAAATCGACCTTCGAGCGCGAGTAAGCTCTGCCGTAGAATCGAATGATCGTTCCCACTCTTATCGCGTACCAAACTCCGGATCACTCCCACTACGTGCGCATGATCGTAACCGACAACGGCCAACCGACAGGTACGGCTGAGTCCTGGTTCGCGATCGACGGCGCCGGCTCGCTTTCTGAGGTGATCTCGGGCCGAGTCGGCGAGGGCGCCGTCATCGAGCGCAACTCCTATGATCGAAACGGCAGGCCCATCGCACGGATCTATACGTACGAGACCCGGCAATCCAAGCAAGTTCTGCAACTCACTTACGGCAAACGCGCGGTCACCTTGGAAACCCTCATCAACGGCAAAAAGCAGAAGACGAAGATCATTCCGATTCCGAGATCCGCAAACCTCGCGTCCAAGGCGGTGTTCTGGCTCAAACGCGACAAACCGCCCAGTAAGGCTTCGATCACTTGGGACGCACTGAACATCGAAACGCTGAAATGGAGCAAGGCCACGATACGGTATTTAGGCCCGGAGCAGATCAAGCTCGATCGCGGATTCGTAAAGGGTTACAAGATTATCGGCCCGTTCGGGATTGTATGGGAAAACGCCCGAGGCGAGAGCCTGATGCTGCAAGTGTTCCGGCAGGGGCATACCTATCGCTATATTGGGCAATGAAAGGATAAACCTCCGAAACGGCATTGTCATTCATCTTCTTTCTTCCGTGGTGGTCCCACAAAACTAGTAGTGGCAGGGTCACCTCCTAAGATCGTACCGCTTGGTCCGGTTGCGTCTTTGCGTTCTCCTTCGCGACTTTGCGTGATTCTAGCTGTCCCAGGAGATCACCCCAGCACTCAGGCAAGAGCCCTCCTAGACTGGTGGCGGCACACAAGCCGCTTTGTCCAGGCCTCCATAACCGTGATTATCACTTAAAGGATGAAGGTCCCTCCCATATCCCAGAATTGTTAAGCGGAATCTAGTCCCAAAATGGCTAAGACTGGCTTTCCTAAATCCAAAATCCAAAATTCCCAGTCATTCCTGATAAATACTATAAGGATCCCAACCGGACTCGTGTTGGATGCGGATGAGAGCGAGTTGGCCCACGTGGTAGGCGTCGTGGGTGATGATATAGTCGCATCCGATCTTTGCCAGTGCATCGGTCTCCTCGGCGGTGACTGCGGCAACCGCCTTGCCCCTCATCGACCAGAGGGTCGCATTCAGATGGAGCCAAGACTTATCGGCGACGGCGAAGGTGCCCCAATCATGCTTGCCGCCTGCGGCTTCGGTCAGGACGGCCTGGTACACCTCGCAGAGGTGCTCGAGGATTTCCCTCGGCGACATCCCTCCTTCGCATAGTTTCTTGTCCTGGACCTCGTCCGGAATGCCATCCGAGGCCGCCTTGAGCTGGCCTCCGATGTGGTCGGTCGCGTAAATGAGAAAGGCTTGGGAAGTCATGCGTAGGAGTATATCGGAGGCTCAAGGCTTCGCATTCCCCAGGCCACAAATCTGCACACTAAAAGTGTCGCCGCCGTGGCGAAGCCACTTTGGAGATTCTATGCTTGGTGTCAAGTGTCTGGGATCATTTTTCGTTGTTTCTCCTTTTGGTTTGTCTTGGATCTAGGGTGGTCAGAAGGCTTCTTCGAGGATCTGCTTGGCTTCTTCTAGACGCTCGATTTTCTCTTGGAAGTCTTGTCCGGCTTGGCTTTCTTGCCAACTCTCGGATCGATCGTCCCAGTAAATCTGGGTCTCGACTGTGAGATCGTCGATGAGCTTGCGGATGCGCTGTCCGGCAGCCCTCCAGCGGGCGTGGCTGGGCATCGTCGGAATCGGCGCGGCGGCGGGCAGTCCTTTGGCCTGAAGTTCGGCCAGGCGGGCCTCCTTGATTCGTTGGGCGTAAGCCCGCTGTCTGGCGGCTTGAGAATCGTGGATTCGCGGTGTCGGCACTATCCCTCCTGAAGCGTCACCTGACGCTTGCCCGCGTTGTCTTGCGGCCCTTTGTATTTGACCATCTCGGGGTCGAACGCGATTTGCTTGCGGTGGAGATGGAAGACGATCGTGGCAATCTTCTTGGCAAGGGCGATGAGGGCTTGTTTGGGCTTGAGCCCTCGCGCTTTCAGGCTCTGATACCGTTCCTTCCACGGGGCCCTCGAACACGCCGCCATCGCGGCCATGTAGAGAGCTCGCCTTACGAAGACGTCGCCTCGTTTGGATATCCGACGCTGCCCTTTAACGGTTCCCGAGTCGTTGGGGACGGGATCCAGCCCGGAAAAGGCGATGAATGAGTCGGAAGAAACGAAGGCGATATGCTCCAAAAAGACGATGACGGTGGCCGCGATCCGGATTCCGATTCCTGGCACGCCCAAGAGCACTTTGACCGTCGGAATCTTCGCTAAGGCTGTCTTCAAGCTCTTGTCAAGTTCCTTCTTGGCTTTTTTCATGCCGTCCAAAAGCATGTCGATGTGCTGGGGGTTCATTTGCAGAGCCCTGTATCGCTGCCTCGCCCTGGCGATGTCGTCGGCCAGACTCTGCCGCTGGCGGACGAGCCCCTTTAGCTCTTGCAAAAGCTCGCAGAGCGGTCTCCAGGGATGCAGGTCGCCTTTGTTTTTGAGGATGTAGTCGTGGATCTGTTTGGCGTCGACCCGGTCGGTCTTGGCCCGAATGCCGCACGAGCGTCGATGCGCCTTGATCCACGAAGGCTGGACGATGTAGACCGTGTGACCTTCCTCGTAGGCCAGACGGGCCAGGAGGTCTCCATATGTGGACGTAGGCTCCAATGCGACCACACTTTGCGGGGGAAGCGCTTTCAGACGTTTCCTGATTCCGTCTTCCGTGTTCTGGACGGTGAGCGAGCGCTCTCCGTCGAAGGTGTCGAGTTCCGCTTTCGCGACGTCAACCGCGAGATGTATCATAGAGGTGATCCTTGAGATGGCGAAAAAATCCTCCCGGGCGCTGACTTGCGATACTGATACACACTCGGCCGGAGGCTACCGGTCGGAGTTGGATTCTTTATCCGCGCTCAGTGGGAGGACGGGGGGGAATCTCCAAAACACGGTCTTGCCGTTAGTGCGTGGTACCCCTCCGCCTCTCACCCATGAGCATACAAGTGCGAGTAGCGAAGCTACCGCTTTTCGGTAGGTGCCGAACCACTCCGAACAATTTTGCCCCTCCGGTTCTGCCCGCGCTTCAGCGCGGTGGAGGTTGAGCTAAAGCGCAACGGGAAAAGCGTAGCTGAAGCTTCGCATTCGACACCTTGCCGATTTGTAGGTTTCTAGACCTAGGACCTGGAACCAAACCTGGAACCAGGGAACCGTGGTATAAACAATGTGTATCCAACAAAGAGGAACGATGAATACCCAAATCGGAAAATGGGGCAATAGCTTGGGCGTACGGATCCCCGGCGCCCTCGCCAAGGAGTTAGGACTGCACGATGGCAGCGAAGTAGACCTTCAGCAAGTCGAGGGCACGCTTGTTTTGCGGCCCAAGCCACCTCGGGGCCAGACGACTTACTCTCTAGATGAGCTGCTGAGCATGATCACGCCCGAAACGCTTCAGAACGAAACGCAATGGGGCGAACCGCAAGGCAAGGAGGAGTGGTGAGTGCTCCGGACGCCGGTGACATCGTTTGGGTGGATTTCACTCCTCAAACTGGTAAGGAAGGGTCAGGTAAACGCCCTGCGCTCGTTTTAACTCCACATGCTTACAATGAGAAGGTCGGACTGATGATTGCGTGTCCGATTACCTCGAAGATAAAGGGCTATCCATTCGAGATCGTGCTACCGAACGGTCTGGCCGTGAGCGGAGCGGTCCTATCGGACCAAGTAAAGTCGCTGGACTATCGGAGCCGGGGAACGACGATCGTGGGGCGAGTTCCGAGTGACGTCATGGCCGAGGTGCGAGCGAAGCTCAAGGCTTTGCTCGAAATAACCTGATTGCGGTGGATGGCCGCCTCGTCGATCGGCTATAATGCTCACTGGTTTTCGGGCCGCTGGTTTTGGGTTATCTATCCAACAGCTAAAGGCAGCCCGTTCTTAGGGGTTTCGGCGGAAAGGCCGACCGGCTCGCAGAAATGCGGCAGGGCGTTTGAAGCGCGACCTGGGCTGCTAATCCAGAATCGATCTTTGCCCGAAAACCAGTATCGGTCTCTGCAGGAGCTGGGCTGTGTTCCGTGTTCCAAAGGAGGTGAGACAGCCCAAAACGCGATCACAAGTTCTCGGTCGTCTCAAACGTATTTACGGACTGCTTGAGATACGCATCCAAAACCTCGTCTGGGCCCCCGTCGAGTTTGATTTCGCCGTGTTGCAGCCAGATGCACCGGTCCGCGATCTTTCGCACCTCATCGGAACCGTGGGACACGATGAGAATGGTTTTGCCTTGTTCCCGCAGTTCCGCGATCTTGCCCGCGCACTTCTTCTTGAAGGCAAAATCTCCAACCGCCAGCACTTCATCCATCAAAAGCACTTCCGCGTCGACGTGGACGGCGACGGCGAAGCCTAGCCGGGCCGCCATACCGCTGGAGAAGGTCCGAACGGGGGCGTCGATATGGTTTTTCAGCTCCGAGAAGGCAATGATCTGATCCAACCGCTCGTCGATCTGCTGTTTTCGAAGGCCCAAAATCGTGGCGTTGATGTAGATGTTCTGGAGCCCGTTGAGATCGGGATGGAAACCCGCCCCCAGTTCGAGCAGCGGCGCCAGCCTGCCCCTCACCTCCACTACACCCGAGGTCGGCTTGTAAATTCGGGCGATCAAAGAGAGAAGCGTGCTCTTCCCCGCTCCGTTCCTACCGACCACCCCAAGGCACTGGCCGGGATAGACGTCGAAGCTGATCCCCTTGAGGACATGCAGATGCTCGATTCTTTTCCGCTTCCACCAAAGGAGGGCCGTCTTGATGGAAGCTGCACCGGTGTGGGTGAGCACGAACTCCTTCTGGAGGTCCTTCACATGGATGGCGGGTTCACCCATTTAGGGCCTCTCCACGAAGCGCCACTTCATTCTGTTGAACACGTGGTAGCCGAGAAAGAAAACGGCCACGGAGAAGGCGGCGCAGATCCAGAGCAGCGTCCAATCCAGTGGAAGTGCGGGCATCGGTTTCGGGAAATCCTTAATGACCACCGGTTGAGGCGCCAGCAGGACTTTGCGATACGCCTCGCTCATCTCCGCGATTGGGTTCAAGTGATACAGAAAATACAGCTTGTAGCTGTGGCCGTAGTAGGTGATCTCCCCAAAGTACATGATCGGCGACAAGAAGAAGTTAAGGTAAAGGGCGATTCCGACCAGGTACTTTACATCTTCATAAAAAGTGTTCAAGGCGCTGAAAAGGAGGCCCAAGCCTGCGGCGAGAAGGAAGTTGATGACGAGCAGCAGGGGCAGGTACACCGAACTCCACTGAAATACGGAGAAGTCGTGGCTGAAGACGGCGATGATTAACAGGTAAACGAAGAACACCACCATGGCCAAAAGAAAATGGATGAAATTGCCAACCACGGCGGCAAGAGGCAGAATCTCTCGCGGAAAATAGATCTTCTTGATAAGCGACAGGTTGCTGAGGACCGATTGAGCGGAGTCCATGATCGCCATCTGGAAGAACATATAGGGCAGATAGGCGGCCAGAATGTAGGCACTGTAGTTCGGCACCTCGTTCCTTGCCAAATACTTGAAGACGACAGTGAGAACCGTCACCGTGATCAGCGGATTGATCATCGACCAGAAGAAGCCCAAAAACGAGTTCTTGTAGCGAATCTTAAGTTCGCGGTCGACCATGCTGAACAGAAGCATGCGATAGTTCCAAAGCTCCTTCGCTTCTGCCCACACTGTCTTAATTTACCTCTGGGGGTTTGAACCCGACTTCCATGCATAACAGAGTTGGGGCACGCTTCGTTCCTGTCCTTGGGTGAACCGTGAACTAGCTCATGTCTTTTCCACCACGCCCTCAACCCATGCCAAACCGCGCATCATTTGGGGAAAGCCTATGGTGGTAAGGGATTGGAGGACGGCGTGCTTTAGTTCCTCAGGGGTTGCGCCTGCTTCCAGGGCCTTTCGGGCGTGGCTGTGGGTTCCACCTTCCAGACCCGCGGCGACCGAGATGCCGAGCTTGATGAGCTCGCGAGTTTTTGCGTCCAGTGGGCCGGCTTCGGCCACCGCCTTGCCGAGCGAGGAGTAGGCTTCCCCGACATCGGGGTAGGTTTCGAGGAAGCTCGTGAAGTGGTTGGGCAATTTGCTCATGGGGCATTTTAGATGGGTTTCGGGGTTTACGCTATCATGTGGCCTTGAATCGCCTCGCTAAGGTTGTCCCCCTCCTTCCCGTTTTGGCCGGTTATGCGATTCCGTTTTCGTTGCTGAAGTTCGGGGCAATCGATCCGCACCGGCGGTTCTTGGTTTTGATGGTGATGACTGCCCTTGCGGCGGGCCACTGTTTCTATAACCGCCGAACTTGGCAACAACTGGGGTTTCGTAGCGATAACCTCAAGGCTTCCCTTTTTGCGAACGCCGTTCTCTCCCTAGTTATCGTCTTGATCACTTTTGCGATCAAGCGCCACGAGACCCACCGGCTCGATGAGTTCCACGCCCACTTTGACTTCTATTTGCCCTATATCCTCCTGTACAGCCCGGCCCAGGAGTTCCTTTTCCGGAGCTATCTGTTCGAGGAGTTCCGGGCTCGCGGGGTTATCAGCGCGCCACTTCTCATTGGTACCACTTCCCTGTTGTATTGCTTGATCCACAGCATCTCCAACACCTGGGATGCGGTTGGGTTGACCTTGATTATGGGACTGATTTGGGGGACTATCTATTGGAGGAAGCCGAACTTTTATGGGGTGGCGTTGTCCCACTGCGTCATCGGGGTGGTGACGATTTTGCTGGGGTTAATATAGGGATTTTGGATTGTGGATTTTGGATTTTGGATTTGGATTCTAGGATTTTTGATTAGGGCTCAAGTCAAAATTGGCCTGGGCTCTCTACTGGGCTCATAGGCGTTCGAGCAGAAGATGGCCGGCCCAAGGCGGGGCCCGACTTGAAAAACGGGAGCGAAGATTTGCAGAAACTTCCGCGTCCTCCTTTAGAATGAGCTAATGGGGCCCCAGCGAGAGAATCCCATGAAAAGCACGGCCCGATTTAAATCTCCTTCCGCTCACTGAAAGATCCCTGAGAGGCTCGACACAACTTATGAGGATCAGGTAGTTAAGAGGGCCGGTATCTGAAACGACAATCACTTTTGATTGAGGATATTGCCGAGGTCGCATTGCTGTCTCTCCAACTCCTCGATGGAGATGTCGTAAGAGACGCCTCGTTCCGCAAATAGCTTCTCACGCTCATGAAATGACAGCCCAAGAATCTCGCCTGCGTAACCGCGCGTAATCATGCGTTCACGCAGTGCCTCCACGACCAAGGCTTCTAGCCCCCATCGTGGTAAAGCTGCTTCACCCTGCGACTCTGCGATGGCGAGACGTAGGGGTTCTGGGACCTCCAGGTATACGGGGCCGTTCATCTAGCTTCCTTCTACGAATTCTATCACGCCAACGCCATTATGGTATCGCAATCGACGATTAACTCGCGAGCCGGTTATCCCGTAATCGTCAGGCTTACGACGACCCTTGTGATTTGGGACGGTACTTGCTGCTTTTGATTCACCAAGATCGTATCCAGTTGCGAGCCTAGACTGTTGACGAGGTTGGACTGGCTGATGGGGCTTGTGAAAGTTAGGTTGCTCGAATAAACCTGTCCGTTTGCGGTCAACTGCACTGTGCCGCCGGCCGTGAGTTGATTCGAAACGGATTGAGTTTGCACATCGGCGGTGGCCTGGGCGGCCAGTTCGATGCCCTGGTTCTCGGTACTGCTGCCGTTGTCCAGCCTCCCCTGGTGGGTGACGGGAGGTAGTGGATTGCCGTTGAGCGTCGTATCCACGGTGATCGGCATCATCGCCGGTATGGTCGTTGTATCGATGAGCGAACCGTTTTGGCCGTCATATTCTAAGGTGCCGAAAATGGGGCCGATGATGTGGCCGTGAACTTGATTGTCCGACCCAAGCGAGTCGACAAAGAAGCTGGTGACGGGCCAAGAAACGCCGCCCGCGTCCTCCAGGCCGTGGGCGGTCCCCACCCAGGTTCCGTTTGGCAGCTGAAAGGTGTAAGT
>Ga0206974_1207_pt1 | contig 11569 bp, 13 predicted proteins | sample Alteio_BWOrgHeat_84_FD_152920 | JGI IMG/M metagenome (GOLD analysis project Ga0206974, IMG submission 152920) | Enriched cells from forest soil in Barre Woods Harvard Forest LTER site, Petersham, Massachusetts, United States -... | ecosystem: Environmental > Terrestrial > Soil > Temperate forest >... | reverse complement strand
TGTTTTATTGCTTCTGTTATTTCAGCAGGAAGTTCAATATCTCTTATAAGCACAACATCTATCACAATTCCATATCTTGATAAACTCGCGGTTAATTTATCGTGAATAGCATTTTCCAACTCTTCTCTTTGCGTAATTAAATCTTTGGCATAATAATGAGCTGTAATTTCTCTTGCGGTTGCGATATACGTATTGATTACCAAAGCTTTGTTGTAATCAGATCCAAAATTTAAAAACATGGTGTTTACCGAATCTTTTTGCAGGTGATCTAAAAAAGAAACCTCAGCCGTAATTTCCAATCCGTCCTTAGTAGGCAAATGCAGGTTTTCCGAATATTCAATAACGCGCGTATCGAATGTAACCACTTGATCGGTAAAAGGATTCAGCCCATGCAAGCCCGGAGCAAGAACCCCCGATTTTAGCTTGCCGAATTTAGTAAGTAATCCTACCTCTCCCGGATTAAGCACCACACAACCTTGTAGCAATAATCCCAGTGAAAAAATTGCCATTAAGGCTCCGAGTTTAAATTTTTGCTTTTTCATTTTTTTCTATTTTAATTATTAATAGTATGATCACGCAAACAAAAAGCAGACTGCAATTTCAAACGCATAGAGTATTTAAGGTTTTTTAGGAAATGACTTTATGAAAATAGAGAGGTTGAATTACGGAAATATAAATTAAAACCAGCCCTGTTAATAAAGGGAAACATTGATATTACTGGAAAAATTCAAGGCGCATTTCCTGCTCAACAGTAAAACTTAAACCTTTTTTAGAAATATAAGTCTAACTGGCAACTAAAAAACTGTTATTTTAGAAAGCAGACTTTAAAAAGTTTATCGAAACAATATGATTGGAAAACTAGAATATTTGATTTCAGGAGGAGACGAGCGACTATTGTTAGATAACAATCAGCTGAATAGTAATTTTGTAAATCCAATAGAATCCATCTTTTCAATTAATAGAGGAAGTTGTACTTGTTCAGGAATAACTAAGGAGGGGGAAAAAAGATTTAGTGAGGCTATTGCGAAAATGAAGAATGAAAATTTTGATTTGATTTGGGAAGATCTTCGCAAGTCTTTAAAAAATATGATTTCTACCACATCGGATTTTGAAATTTTTATTGCTCCTTCAGGAACGGATTTGTGTTATTATCCTATTTTATTGGAACATCTGAAAGACCCATTGGCTAATATTACCAGTATTGTCACCTGTTATGATGAATTAGGTTCAGGCTCAATAAAAGCATACAGCGGCGAATATTATTTTAAATTGAACCAATTCGGAAGAATACTTCCCAGTGAGGTTAAGTCATTTAATAAAAAAGTAAATGCTGTTTTTTTACCATCAAGGGACGAAAAAGGAGAAATCATCAATCACAATGAAGAAATCAAAAAATTAATCGCCGCTAAAAAGAAAGAAGATCGTTTTATTGTTCAATTGGTGGTGGGAAGTAAATCAGGAATTATTGATGATTTATCAATAATTGATGAATTGGCACACGCGAATGTCACTTTTGTTATAGACGCCTGTCAGTACCGTATTTCCAATAAACTCATTGAGCAATTATTGAATAAAAATTGTATGGTCGCCATTACCGGATCCAAGTTTTTTCAAGCCCCGCCATTTTGTGGGGCTTTTTTAGTGCCAAAAACCAAAACGGACGAATTACTGAAAACAAACCAAATCAACACGCCTGATTTTTTCAAAAATATTTTTAGTTATTATGATTTTCCTGAAGTTTTAGGAGATTTTAGAAAACAGTTTTTAAAAATCCCCAATAAAGGCGTGTATTTCAGATGGGTTTTAGCATTGGAAGAGATGCAGCAATTTTTTGCTTTAAATGGCAAACAGGTTGACAGCAGCATCAAAAACTGGAGAAAAACAGTATTGCAGGAAATGAATAAATATCCCTGTTTTGAATTGATGCCTGTAAATAAAAATAATGTAGAAAGTATTATTTCATTTAAGTTGAAAGTAGAAGGAAATTATGCGGATTATGAAACGTTGAAAGTGATTCGTAAAATTCTGGCAATGGACTTAAATAAAAATGAAATTGACAGCGAAAGCATATTATTGGGGCAACCCGTGGAATATCCCGGCGGAGCTTTTTTACGTATGGCAATCGGGTCTATGGAAATAAGAAATTATATTAACGGTGAAAAAAGTTTTGCCGACGATATAAATGCGATTAATATTATAAGCCAAATCATTCCTTCAAACGCTTGAAATATATTTTTAAAGAGGAAATTCAAAAATATTTCCGGGAAGCACATCAGAAACATTTAATCGATGCACAAGACAGTGCTGTTTTATTTTGTGATTGGTCGCTGATTAAAGAACGAATCAATCGTCTTCAAAAGAATTTTCCTTCCAACACCCAACATTGTATTCCGGTTAAAACAAATCCGCTTTCAGCAGTATTGAATTATTTGGCGGATTTACCGGGCGATCTTGCCTTTGAAGCAGCCTCCTTCAATGAATTATTGTTGGCGAAGAACACCGGTGTTGCCAATCACCGCTTGGTGTTTGATTCCCCTGCAAAAACACAAACTGAATTAGAATATATTGATCGGCATCTTCCTGGTATTACTATTAATTGCAATGATATTGGGGAAGTTCAGGAGTATTATCACTTGCTTAAAAAATCTCGTTTAGGATTAAGAATAAATCCAATGATTGATGCGAAAGCAGACCAGCATTTTAATGTAAGTACAGCCGCTTCCAAGTTTGGAGAATCAATTTTTAATGAAGAAAAAATTATTGAATGTTTTAAAAAATTCCCTGAATTAAAAGGCTTGCATATTCATGCTGCGTCCAATTTCACAAACTATAACGCGGTTGTTGAAGGGATATATAAGGTGGAGCAATTGGCTTTAAAAATTAATAAGCAAGTTCAGGAAAATCGCATTGAATTTGTTGATATTGGAGGAGGATTTCCTGCAGGATCAAATCCTGAATCACCTGTTTATATTGAGGAATATATTTCTGCATTAAAAGAAAAATGTAAATTTCTTTTTTCTGAAAAAATACAATTGCTAACAGAATTTGGAAGATTTGTACATGCCAATGCCTGCTGGGCAGTGTCGGCGGTGGAAAATGTAAAAAAAAATTCCGAATGCAATATTGTGGTGAATCATTTGGGCGCAGATATTTTTTTGCGTGCAGCATACACCAACAATACCTTAGAAAGCAGATTGTTTATAATCGACAAAGATTTAAATATTAAAAACAATGATTCTCCCGAAAAATATATCATAGACGGTCCTTTATGTTTTGCCGGAGATCGTATTTTGCAACAAGTGAGTTTGCCGGAGGTTAAGCGCGGAGATCATTTGGTTTTTACAGACATTGGAGCAAATACTTTTGCTTTGTGGTCGAGACATTGCAGTCGCTCATTCCCTAAAGTCATTGCATATTCCAGCGAAAAAAACGGAGTGGATATGCGTGTCGTCAAACAAAGAGAATCGTTTGATGATATTCTTCGTTTTTGGTCGTAAATTAGCACAATGCACAATGGATTTGCAATAGCATTAGCCTGGCCCGAAACTTATTGTAAGCAAGTGGGAGTATGGTATGATCATCTTTTAAAATGGGTGGGAATTAATAAAACACATTATTATAAGGTAGGTCACGCAGCAGTAGTTTTGGTAAATGAAAAAAACGGAGATTGTTTTTATTTTGATTTCGGAAGATATCACGCTCCATACAGTTACGGAAGAGTGAGGGATGCGCAAACCGATCATGATTTAAAAATTCAAACCAAGTCAAGAATTCAACAAAAACAAATTATTAATTACACCGATCTGTTAAAGGAACTGTCTTTAAATATTTCTTGTCACGGTACGGGAGCTTTGCATGCGTCGTATTGCCCAATTAATTTTGAGGCAGCGTACGATGAAGCAAAAAAATTACAAAGTCAAAGTCCGATTTCTTATGGCCCGTTTCATCTCCGATCAACCAATTGTTCCCGTTTTGTGAAATCGGTGATTGTAGCGGGAAAACCGAAACTTCCCTATCTTTTTACTTTGAACTGCCATAAAACAATCACGCCAACACCCATTGGGGTTGTTAAATCTTTGAGCAATTATCAATTCATTGAAAAAGCATAATGGAAAAGAAATTTATTTATACCACATTACCAGCTCCTGTCAAAGCAGAAAACATTCCGGTAACAGCTCAATGGTTGGGTGGAGAAGGTGCAGGGTCATGGTTTGTTGTTGAAATATCCGGAGAATATTTTGAGGTAACCCGTTATTCGCCTGAAGGCAATATAGAATGTTGTGGCATATTTTTTGAAAAAGAGAAGCAATTCAATATTCAAAAACTTTATGAAATCACTTATTTAAGTCACTGTGAACAAATAAGTATTCTGCAAGAGGGAATAAAAATTATTTTGAAACGAAAGATGTAAATAATATAAAAGGTATATATTTATCCACAAACAAATAAAAACAAACACTATGAAAACACTACAACTTCTCACCATTTTAGCATTTGCATTTATATTGCAGAACAATGCTTTTGCACAATATCCTAATCCTGCCCAAAATCAGCCTACAGTAGTCAATGATGATCAATACAATCCGAATCAGCAAGTTCCTCCGGTGACTGAACAACCGGCTAATGTAACAGTACCTGATTGGGCACCTACTTATGACAATGCTCCTCAAACACAATATTATTATATGCCCGATATCGAAACTTATTATGATGTTTGGAACCAGGAGTTTGTTTATCTGCAAGATGGAAACTGGTTGTTTTCAAGAACACTTCCTCCCATGTATTCATGGTACAATTTACATAGCGGACACGTTGTTGTTTTGGATAGAAATGTGCATCAGCCATGGAGACATCATGAATTGTATGCCTCTCATTATCCAAGATATTATAATCGTGTAACTTATCCGGCTAATGGAAATATCCATCCGCATGGTTTTGATGAAAACACACAACGACCAATTTATCGTGCTGCTGTGAGAAATCAGGAAATTGTTCATGAAGAAAGAAAAATACAAGATCATCCGCAACGCAGCATGCCGGTGGAGTATAGAGACAGAAATGTTGGACAACCGGTTAGAGTGGAACAACACATGACGAGACCAGGAAGACGTTAATAGTTTAAGAGATATATCTTTTTGAAATAACGCGAGCATATTATGCTCGCGTTATTTTTTTAAAATACATGTTGTTTGGTTTTTTGTCGAAGTAGTTATGAAAGTTCTATTCATTAAACCTTTCATGGAAAGTATTGTCAAAGTTCCAGAAATGAAATTTAACCATTAAAAACTTTATAACTATGAAAGCAATTGTTTTTTCTTTAATGATGTTTGGAGCATTTAATTTTTTGCAAGCTCAGCAAAACGGCGGTGGCCAAGGACAATCAGGAACGCCTGAAGAACGTGCTACAAAGCATTCCCAGGAATTGACTAAAGAACTTGGTTTGAGTCAACAACAAGAACAGCAAGTGTACCAGGCAATATTGACTAAAGAAAATAGCATTAAGCAAGTTAGAGCGCAAAATTCCGGTGGTGATAAAGAGCAAATGCACACACAAATGAAACCTATTAAAGAGCAATTTAACCAAACGATGAAAGGCATATTGACGGCTGATCAGTTTCAGAAATGGGAGCAAATCCGCGAAGAAAATAAGGAGAAACATCATGGGTCGCATTAGACGTACAGAATAATCTTAAACAAAAAAAGAGCTTGATATCAAGCTCTTTTTTTGTTTAAGATTTATTATAATTCAGACAGTATTTTAAAAAAAGAAACGTTTCTTTTTAATCAACATAAAAAATAAATTTCTGGGATTTCAAAAATAACGTGCTAAAAAACGAGACGAATCGAAAATAAGTATCGACTAATTTTAACAAAAGTGCATTTTTGAGGGAAATAAGCCATTTTTTTAGGATGTTCACTTTCCGTTCACCGGATAATAATGCAGTTTAGACTAATAAAAAACTACATTCATGACACTTTTTAAGAAGTGATGATTTTATATTTCTAAAGATAGGCACGAAGATCAAGAAGGTAAGGGAACTTAGGAACTACACTCAGGAATACATGGCCGAGAGGCTTGATGTTAGTCAATCCACCTATGCAAGATTTGAGAAGGATGACAGCGACCTCACTATTTCCAAAATAGAAAAGATAGCAGAGGTTTTAGAAATCAAAGTGGAAGATCTTATAAATTTTTCCGAGAAGTTCGTACTCAATAATTTTGCCTCAAATCAAGCGAACCAAGCTTACATAATCAACCAGTTCAGTGAGAACGAACGGAAGCTCTACGAATCAAACATCAAACTACTTGAAGAAAAGGTGAAATATCTGGAGGAAACCATCAAAACTTTAAAGGCTTAATCTTTCTATTTCTTTTTTGAGATTTGAAGTTTTTGTATCGTATGCATCTTTTTCTCTATCCATCTGCTGTTCCCTTCTTTCCTGCTCAACATTAAATGCCTTGAATTTCATTATCCATTTCCTCCTTACATCCCTCAGTTCTTTCTTCTTCGTTGCCAATCTATCCATATAAAGTTTTGACCTATATAACCATCGGAAAACGAAACAATAAAACACTTTTCCTTTATAATTTATAAAGTGTATTATGATTTTTTTACGGAGAATTAAAAAATGGTGTTATTTGAGAATATATTTTCGTTTTTGGCTTATAAAAAGAAATTTCTTTTCTAAGAAACAAAATGAAGAGCTTGAAGATTTTTCTATTGAAGATTTAAATTAGTTTTTATTTTTAGTATCTGATTTTGGAAGTTACTATCCAATACTAATAGAAAGATAAGTGATAAGATAGTGTTAAACGCCGGATTTTTAACGACTAAATTTGGATCTTTTATTCTTTTTATTGAAGTTGCACTATGTGTTTTTGCCTTTCTTTTTCATTATTACAATCATTCTAAATCTTCTTTTTTAACCTTGTTTATGGGGTTAGGAATAATTCTTCAGCAAATAAGTAAAAGAAAAAATCAAATAACTTTATTTAAAAAAATTAATGAACAACAATTAAAATAGGGGACAAATTGTTCCAAGAAAAAAAGTTGGAGGCTTCAGGAGTGGATTAACGATGAACTTCCAATAAATAAATGAAACCAAACATTTTCTATCTCATATATTATTTAATATATAAATTTAGCGCCTTAGTTGCTCTAAAAATGATACAACTAAGCTTATTTTCATTCTTTTTAATATTTATGAAAATGAAATTTAAATAATTTCTTAAAAGACAGATATACTAATTGATAAACACCAATGAAAACAATACTTACAACTTTTTTTATTTTTGGTGTAAGATTCATTGCTTTAGCTCAAAACTATGTTTATCAAAGTCAGTTTGGAACTTATGGCCCTAATGGGCAATTTGAACCATCAGGAATAGCTATTGATGCTTCAGGAGATATTTATGTAGCTGATTTTTCGAATAATCGTATTCAGAAATTTAGTTCAAGTGGCACGCTTATTAAGTAAAACTCAAAGAATTTTTCAGGTGATTGTTTTATTCCTATTTTTATTTCATGGTTTTCAGCAGCGTAGTTTTTCTTTTATATTTTCTTCCGGTATTTCTGCTGATTTATTACATCACTCCAAAAAAATATAAAAATATTGTTCTTCTTTTTTCCAGTATTTTCTTTTACGCATGGGGAGCTCCCAAATTTATTTTTGTAATTCTCGGCACTACTTTTATTGATTTTCATTTAGTGCAATGGATGAATGAAGCTTCAAATATTTTTCGGAAGCGTTTGCTGTTTACATTATCGATCTCGCTAAATCTCGGATTACTTATTTATTTTAAATATTCTAATTTCTTTATTGAAAATGCAAATGCTGTATTGTCGGTATTTGGCGATTCTTCCATTCATTGGACAAAACTGCTGCTTCCTATTGGTATTTCCTTTTACACTTTTGAAACTATTACCTATGTAGTAGATGTTTACAGGAAGATTCATAAACCTTTAGATAAATTTTGGGATTATCAATTGTACATTATCCTTTTTCCAAAACTGATTGCCGGACCGATAGTGCGCTTTCATGAAATTGCCGATCAGTTGACGGATCGTTCTCAAAACGATACCGTTGATAACAGATTGACTGGTTTTTATCGCTTCACTTTAGGATTGGCAAAAAAAGTTTTGATTGCCAACCAGATAGGATTTTATGCAGATACTATTTTCGGAATGAATTATTCCACATTAGATTCTTATTCCGCATGGATGGGAATACTCGCTTATTCTTTTCAATTGTATTTTGATTTCTCGGGATACTCCGACATGGCCATTGGTTTAGCAAAAATGATAGGATTTAAACTTCCGGAGAATTTTAATAATCCCTACACTGCACATAGCATTACTGAATTTTGGAGAAGGTGGCATATGACTTTAAACAGATGGTTTGTAGACTATTTTTTTATCCCTTTTACCATTGAAAAAAGACATTGGGAAAAAACAGTGATTCCACTCGGACTCCTTCTGACCTTTGGGTTAAGCGGTTTGTGGCATGGTGCCGCCTGGTCATTTGTATTTTGGGGTTTATACCACGGAGTACTTGTTATTTTGGAAAGAGCCTTTTTATTGAAATCGTATAAAAAAACAGGAAAAGCATTCAGCATAGTAATCACGTTTATACTGGTGATGATTGGTTTTGTTTTTTTTAAAGTGGAAAGTTTATCTAAAGCTTTTACCTATTTGGAACGGATGTTTGTTTTTGATTTTCATTCCTCTTTTTATTTCGATCAAAAATTTTATTTTTTTCTGGCACTCTCTTTTTTCTTTTCTTTTTTTACTGTTTTCACGTTCGGACAAAAAATTCAGGATGCTGTTTATTTTAAACCCTATAACAACACAAGGCATTTCGGAATGACAATAACCACCATGGTTTTATTCATTCTTTCATTGAGCTTTATTACATCGGCAGAGTTTAATCCTTTTATCTATTTCAGGTTTTAATGAATTTACTTTTTCGTAAAATATTATTGATTCTTCTTTTTGGAATGTTGTTTTTTCCTCACATTCAAAAGCAATTTGAACTCATTTCCACCAAGCCTTTGCAAGGGGCTTTCATTGCTGCGTTAGATACTAATATTTCCATTGGTACGTGGTTATCGGGAAAATATCAGGAGAAAGAAGAAAAATATTTGAATGAAAATTTCGGACTAAGAACTCCGTTGGTACGAGTGCATAACCAAATTGATTTTAGTCTCTTCGCCAAGACCAATGTAGCTTCTTTTATTGTTGGAAAACAAGGGTGTATTTATACCAAAGAATATCTTGATGCGTATGCCGGAAAAGATTTTATTGGTGAAGATAGTATCATACGACGCCTGCAGCGGGTGAAATTTATACAAGATACCTTAGCAAAAATGGGTAAAACTTTCATTTTCGTTTTTGCTTCCGGTAAAGCTTCTTTTTATCCTGAAAATTTTCCTTCACCCTATTCTTCGGCACAAAATAAAAAAAACAATTATTTCTATCATTTAAAAAAAGCCGGTGAATTAGGCGTGAATTATATTGATTTCAATAAATATTTTGTGGAGAATAAATACCGTTCAAAATATCCGCTTTATCCCTTGAAATACGGAATTCATTGGAGTGAATACGGAATGTGTCTGGTAATGGATTCGTTGGTGAAATATATTGAGCAGCGCAGAGGGATTGATATGCCTGATTTTTATTGGAATGAAATAGAAACAGCAAATGCCAAATATTTAGATGTTGATATTGCTGTACCAATGAATTTATTGTTTTTTTCAAATGATGATAAAATGGCTTATCCTCATTTGAAAATACAATCGGGAAAAGGAAAAACCAAACCTAAGATTTTGGCAATAGGAGATAGTTTTTATGCAGCACTGCACAACAAAGGATTTGCTAAAGCTTTTTCAAGCAATCATTTTTGGTATTACAATAAAACACTGGTGGATATGAAGCCTACACGGAATCTCACGATAGAGGAAGAAATCAATAACAGTGATGTTGTTATCATTATGGCTCCCGAATCCAATTTAAAAGACATCAGCTGGGGTTTTATTGATGATGCGTATAATCTGTATGCGAAAGGGGAAAAACCGTACTATGATATTTTTACGCCAAAAATTAAATCTCTAGTGAACTATATTAAAAGTGATGTCAAATGGATGGAAGCCATTCGGAAAAAAGCAGATGAAAAAGGAATTTCATTGGATTCCATGATTTATCTGGATGCTAAATGGTCGGTGGAAGAAGATGCGAAGAAGCAAGGGAATTAAGTAAAAAAGACTTTTTCATAATGTATATTTGCTTTTTTATAATCCTATTTCACAATGAACACCAACAAAAAAGATATTTCTATTGAGAGTAAAATCTCAAAATTTTTAGGAACATTAGGAATTGTGTTGTCGTTTTTTCTTTTCCCGCCAATTTTTTTCCGTGTCTTATCACTTGGAGATATCAGGGGAAATGAGTTATCGTTTTCCTGGTCTTTTTTTATTCTTGTTTTTTTAGTTTCTCTTTGTTTTATCTTCTTTAAGAAAAAAATAAGTACTGCTTTAATTTTCATTTTTTTTATTCTCCAGTTTTTTATTGGAATTGAACTTGTTTCACGAGTTATTATCCTCAATTTTAGTTCAAAAGAGAACTTAGTAAAAATGGATAATTTGTCGAAATATACTTATCCCGAAACTATTAATTATGCAAGCCATCCTTTTTTAGGATTTACAGGAAAGCCCGGCAGTCACCCTTTGTTAGGATTTACAGAAAAACGTAACAATGATTCCCTTCAATTCAATAAGTTGGGGTTTATAGGTGAGAATATTCCTTACCAAAAAAACAAAAACACCATAAGAATTGCTTGTTTGGGAGGTTCAACAACTATGGATGGATATCCTGCAAAAATGCAAAAAATAATAACAGAGAGATTACACTCCGATTCTTTAAAAATAGAAGTTTTGAATTTTGGTTTGCCTCATTGGACCAGTGCTCACGGCGCAATTAATTTTTTATTAAATGTTATAGATTTCGCTCCCGATTACGTTATTATTCATGATGGATGGAATGATGGTGTAGTAAGAGATCCCAAAGGAGAATTCAGAAATGATTATTCGCACTTTTTTAAAAAATTTGACGATCCTGTGATTGCAGATCGCTACCTTTTAAGGATTAGTTTGTTGTACCGATATTTTAAAAGTAAATATTTCCCTGAGCCTGATTGGATGTCCATTGGAAATTCGGTGATGAAGCAAGAAATGATCAATCGTGAAATCAAATTAAATAATTTAGAAGAGCTAAAACCCTTTGAACGAAACATAAGAGCAATTACTGATTTAGCTTTAGCAAAAGGGATGAAGGTGGTGTTAAGTACGCAACCTCATTCCTTAAAATCCAGCAATCCTTTAGGGAAACACATCGATCAATGCAATGATTTGCTAAGAAGGGTGAAAAAAAGTTATGGAAGTAAGGTCTTATGGGTAGATGCAGATAGCTTGATGACCGGTAGATTTGAAAAAGTTTTTTTGGATTTGGGACACATGAAAGAAATAGGTGTTATTTACAAGGCTCTTTTGTTTAGCGGAGTAATCATAAAAGAC
>Ga0206974_1206_pt1 | contig 11625 bp, 12 predicted proteins | sample Alteio_BWOrgHeat_84_FD_152920 | JGI IMG/M metagenome (GOLD analysis project Ga0206974, IMG submission 152920) | Enriched cells from forest soil in Barre Woods Harvard Forest LTER site, Petersham, Massachusetts, United States -... | ecosystem: Environmental > Terrestrial > Soil > Temperate forest >... | reverse complement strand
AACGATTTTGTTGAAGCGGAAGGATCGCAAAAAGCTGGAAAGTCTTGCCCGGAGCTATTCCAGAAAATGGAAGGACCAAAGGCGGATCGAATGCACGGGGCCTTGGCCGCCGTTTTCTTTTGTCTCACGGACAGAACCATCTGAATAATCGATCCCATGCCTGAACACCTCTATGCTTGAACACGCCTATGCCTGAACAGAGACCAGAGATCGTCCTCGTCGGCGATGATGAATCCGCAGATCTCACTTTGCTGGATTTAATCGATCACGTACTGAATACAGGCGTGATCATTCGCGGGAATCTGGTGCTCTCGCTAGCGGGGGTGGATCTGGTTTATCTGGGTCTGGACCTTATCGTCAGCTCCGTCGAAACCGCGCTGCGCCACATGGCAAAGAGTTCTTTGCCCCCGGCGGCCGCCGGACGTCGGTCAAAGCGCTAAAACGGGCTCCCAATCAGACATTTGTGCTTGCATACTGCGTCGCGGAACAGCAAACCCAATTCAGCAGCCTTGGTACCGGAGTGGAAGCGGCGCCGGTTCGGTGGATCGATGTGGGCAGGCTGCGCTGCTTCGTATCTGATTTCGCTGCGCAGATGCCTTATGCACCCGTGCCCGAAATGGTAAGAGCGTTTAACCAGGTTTTGCAGCGGATCTTTGCGCAAGCCGTTATCATTCCTTTTCGCTTCCCGACGATCGTTGAAAGTGAAGATACGTTGAGGCAATTCGTGGAAAACCGGGCGGCGGAGTACGGTAGCGCTTTGAAGCGTTTGCGCAACAAGGTCCAAATGGATGTACGTATTATCTTCAAGGCTCCCGAGAACGTGAATAGTTCTTCATCGTCTGGAAGGGGCCAGTCTGGAAGGGGATATCTCGAAGGCAGACGGGAGCGCTACCAACAGGCACAATCCGTTATGGACGAATTCCGGCAGGTCTCAAACTCACTGGCGGAGGAATGGATTCAGCGCGATACGCCTTCCGGAATTCGCAGCTTTGCGCTTGTGGATCGCTCCTCGCTGGCTGTCTTCTTGGAAAGAATCGGCAGAGTTGTTACCCCTGCCGATATCTCGGCTCGCGTCACCGGGCCATGGCCTCCGAGTGAATTCGTGGAAATCACACGTGAGTGAAAAGCCAAGAAAGACAGATTCGTCGTCGGCCCGAGGCGGGGAAGAGACAACTTCAGTCCCAGCGCGAATCGAGTTGTCCCCGGACAATATCGAACAAGGACTTGCGAAACTTGTTCTCACGCTCATCGATTTTTTGAGACAACTGCTGGAGCGTCAAGCCATTCGCCGCATGGAAGGTGGAGCGCTAAGCGATCAGGAAATTGAGGAGATGGGCGAAGCCCTGATGAAACTAGAAGCTAAAATAGAGGAACTGGCCAAACAGTTTGGCCTCTCGCCCGCCGACTTAAATATCGACCTAGGCCCCTTAAGCCGGCTTCGCTAAGGGCAAATTTCGCCGCTCCAAGTTGTTGAAAAAGAAACCCTTTTATATCGGCTATACAGGAAAACCCTTATTGACGTCTCTTGGTACTGCGACTACCATCCCCCCCTTCGTCCCTGGACGGGAATCAACGTCTAACCCCGCCCAAAAAGAGAGCGCGAGTCTATGGAGAAGATGCCGACTGTCTCTGGAACGGCGAATCTTGTCGACATTCTGGATCGTGTTCTCGATAAAGGCTTGGTGATTGCGGGCGACGTCCGTATCTCATTGGCAAACGTTGAGTTACTAACGATTCGCATCCGTCTGCTGATTTGTTCAGTGGACAAGGCCGAGCAGATTGGGCTCAACTGGTGGAAGTATGACCCGCACTTGACGATGCAAGGGCCGCTGCCTGCCTCGCTGCCAGAAGCTCAGCGAGCTGCACGTCGGCCGAGAGCTGCGAGAGCAGCGAAGCCTAGACGAAGAGCCAAGTAGTAGAGGCGAAAGGACGGTCCTATGGCAGTTGAACGCGTATCGGGTGGATCCAGCCTGATCGATGTCCTCGATCGAGTTCTGGACAAGGGCATCGTTATTGACGCCTGGGTGCGGATCTCGCTGGTCGGTATTGACCTGATCACGGTCGAAGCGCGCGTCGTGGTCGCCTCCATCGATACCTATTTGAAGTATGCGGATGCGGTGGGTCTAACCGGCTTGGTTGCGAGACCGCAGCATGGTCAGCTTGGTCCGGGCGAAGAAGCGGAACTGCCGGTGGTGCCGGCCCGGCGTGCTGCCCGTGCCCCGGCGCGTCGGAGGGCCCGGCGTTCAAAATAAGGGGTTTAAGAAATGGCTCCGGTGGCCAGCCCGCGCATATTAGAAAAGCCTGTTCTGCTCGTGCAGGACAGGGGTGGCGATTCGGCAGCACTACGCCTGCTCTCCGCGGAGCGTTCCGAAGAGATCTTTCCCATCCTGCTTGAAGAGATCGTCAAGATCGGTTTTCCGCGAGCACTGGTGCTCGAGGTAGACTTCGAAAATGGCGATGTTAAAGCCACAGCCTCACTGAACTGCGACAGAAACGAAGTGGAGAAGTTTCACACCTCTCTTTGGGCTCGCGACAACCCGATTATGGCCGTTCTGCAGCGGCTAAGTCCCGGTGTTCTGCCGAATCCCACGGGCAAAGGCACATCCTTTTATGCCTACCCGATGATTTACCGCAGTCGAACTCGCTGCTGGGAGGCCGAACGCGAGCGGCGGGAAGATTGTCTGGCGGTGCAGAACGCGCGACTCTCCCGGCATCTGCCCCTGGAGGGCCAAATTTGCAGTGCGTGCGGCATGCGCGCCTATGCCACCCTGCTTCTTGCCCAACTCGGCAAAGACACACCCCCCGCGCGACTGGATCAACTGCGCAACCTGGCTGAGCGCGCCAATAGCTATCTGGCGCGGCTTTTCAAGATCGAACACTACTTCAATCGCATGCGCGATATGGAAGTGACCATTTCGCGGCTCAGTGTAGTTATGCAGAGCATGGCCGACCCGGTTATTTTCACCGACGATCAGCATCGTGTAGTGATTCAAAACCGGGCTGCCGAGAGGTTTTTCCGCGTGCCGGAGGGTATCGGTGATGGCGGCCGCCGCGCCGTGGAGCTGAATAACCTTCTGTTTTCGGCTGCGCTTTCTTCCATGATGGTCAGCGGAAAGGATACCTCGCGAGATCTGACGTTGGTGGACGTAATGGAAGGCGAGGAGGTTCTTTTCGAGGCCGTATGCGCGCCCACGCAGAGCTCAGATGGAACGCGAACAGGCATGGTCACCGTGATGCGCGACGTCACGGATTTGCGCCGCGCCGATATGGAAGTGCGCGCGAATCTGGACAAACTGCGTATTGCCGAAGAGATCGTGCGGCAGGAACGAGACCGGCTCAACCTGGTCATCGAGAATGTGGGCGATCCGATCGTCGTCGCGGACAATTCGGCCAAAATTGTGCTCCTCGATTCGTTGGCCAAAGAACTGTTTGGAATTGCCGAAGGCTCCAAGCATCCGCAGGTGATGAAAAATCTGGCCAAGCTCGATGCCTATTTGACTGCCTTTACTTTTTCTTTTGCCGACAAGGATAACCGCAGTTTGCGTCTCTACAATCCCTCTTCACAGGCCGAAGTGGAATATGCGGCACGCTCGGGGAAAATTTATGACGCCCGTGGGCAGGTTTCTTACACCGTAACCGTCCTGCGCGATTTCACCGCCTGGAGAAAGCTCGAGCAACTGCAGATGGAGCGGCGCATGCTCGAGATTGAAAAGTTCGCGGCCACCGGCAAGCTTGCGGGCACGATCGCCCATGAAATCAATAACCCCATGGAAGCCATCAAGAACGCCATCCACATTCTCGGCGAGAAAGTGGAGCCCGAGAGCAAGCAGATCTATGACGTGCTTAAAAGTGAGACGGAGCGCGTGACGCGTATTGTGCGCCAAATGCTGGGGCTCTATCGGAACGTCGTGCAGTTCGATAGTTTCGATATAAATGGGGTGGTCGAAGACACATTGACGCTCTTCGCGCGGCCACTCGCCAAGGCCGGCATCGTCGTGGATAAGAGGCTCGGTGAGCTCCCGCCGTTCAAGGGGTCTGGCGATCAGTTTCGGCAGTTGCTATCGAATCTGGTGGTCAATTCTCGCGACAGCATGGCCTCCGGCGGCAAGCTGGTGATTCGGACGCGAGGAACCCGCTCCGTGGATGGATTGCGGCGGTGGATCAGTCTGAGTGTGGCGGATACCGGCTGTGGGATAAGTAGGGAAATCCAGAAGTCCATGTTTGAGCCGTTTGTGACCACCAAGGGCGGGAAAGGCACGGGTCTGGGGCTATGGATTGTGAAAGGGATTGTCGAGAACCACACCGGGCGGATTCGCGTTCGAAGTGCGTTGGGCAAGGGCACGGTAATCAATCTGGTGTTTCCGATTTCGACATGAGTCCGATTGCCGAGTCTGGTAATGAAGTCTGGTAATGAAGTCTGGTAAATGGGGCTGGACGACGAAGATTACTCGATTATTGCAACGTTTCGTGGCACCTGGAATATCAAGAGAACTGTTCGTGTGAGGAAAGCTTATGGCGGCCAAACTTGAGCGATCGTCGCGAAAAAGCAATTTGCGCCTGAAAGACGATCTTCACGTGAAGATCAACGAAGCCGCTCCCGCGGCGTTGCCATCGGCTCCCGGAGAGGGCGGGCGTTATGTGTACGGAATTGTTCGCTCCAAAGGAGCCATGAATTTCGGGAGTATTGGCATCGGGGGAGCAGCGGAACAAGTCTATACCGTAAATTATGTGGACATCGCCGCAGTCGTGAGCAAGACCACCGTGGCCATCTTCGATCCTACGCGCGAAAACGCTCTGGCCCACGAACACGTCATCGAGACGGTGATGAAAAATCACACCATCATTCCCATGAGTTTCGGCACCGTTTTTCGCACCGACGACGACATTCGTGAAGTGTTGAAGGGCATCTACTCTTCGGTGAAAGACGTGCTCGAGCAGATGGCCGGCAAATTGGAATTCGGACTCAAGGTTAACTGGGATCGCGACCAGATCATCCAGGAGTTGATGGGGCAGGACGACGAAATCCGCCGCTTCCATCGCGAAATCATTCGCAAGCAATTGCAGTCAACCTATTTCGCGCGCATGCAGCTGGGCCGCATGATCGACAAAGCGCTTGCGGAACGCGCCATTCAGTACGTCCGCGAAATCTATGAAGCGCTGCGCATTTGCTGCGTAGCGTCGCGCGATAATCAGCCCATCGGCGACAAGATGATTATGAATGCGGCGTTTCTGGTGGAGCGCGAGCGCGAATCCGAATTCGACCGTGTGGTGAACAAGATCGCCAGAAAATACGGAAAGCTCCTGAAGTTCAAGTACACGGGCCCCTGGCCGCCCTATAACTTTGTGAATATTCGACTGAAGTTGGAGCGCGTGACAGCCTCGTAATCTTTGAGGGAGCGCCTGGTGTTCTTGATTGACGATCTGCTCGCGTTGCCGGTGTCGGGATTCAAATTCGTTCTGCGCACTCTGCAGCAGGTCGCCGAAGAGCAGTATACGGATACCGCGCCCGGAAAACGGCGGTTGCTCGAACTGCAACTCGCGTTGGAGTCGGGTGAAATCTCGGAGCAGGAATACGTTCGGCAGGAGGCGGAGATTCTGCGGGAGCTTCGCGAAATCGAGAATCGCAAGCGCAGAATGGCGGGAGCAGAGCCTGAGCAGGCGCCTGCCCTGCCGCAGTTCGAAATCGAGTCGGCTCTAGGCCATGACAGCTCGAAAGAATCCGGGGTCCCAGCGCGAAAGAAAGCGGATCACAAAGCGCGTTGAGCTTCTGCCGCCCACGGACGATGCCGCCCGCGACGAGGGACCGCGCCTGATCCCCTTGGGGGAGCGCACGCGCGAGCCTTCGCGTCTGGAGCATTATCTGGACCTCGCCGACCGCGCTCTGAGCTTGAAGAAGCGCGATCGGAAACCGGAAGCGGATACAGAAAACTGAACTCGAAGCTTATTGCCATTTGCCGGAGAAAAGGACGATGGCCGAAAACAGAGGACGCAAGCGCCTGCTATTTGTTGACGACGAACCCAGCATTCGCCTCACGTTGCCTCCAATTCTCGAGAAAGCGGGATTCGAAGTGCATGTCGCGGAGAGCGTCGCGGATGCGCTGTTTGAGATTAACTCCTTTCAGTTCGACGCCCTGGTCACCGATTTGAACATCGGCGAGGAGGGCGATGGCTTTCTCGTCGCCAGCGGCATGCGGCATATTCAGCCGAATTGCACAGTGTTCATCCTCACCGGATATCCGGCATTCGAGACGGCTTTACAGGCGATCCACAGCCAGGTGGATGATTACCTGGTGAAGCCGGTCGAAATCGATTCCCTGGTCAATGCGTTGAAGGGAAAGCTTGAAAACCCCACCGGCAAAGCGGAAGCGAAGCGCATCTCCGCGCTACTGAAGGAAAACAGATCGGAACTCGAGGCCGGGATAATGGCCGCCCTCAAGCGTGAGGCCAAGGCTTCTTCGAATTCCTTTGAGGAACTTGCCGGCTTCCTTTCTGGATTTCTGAGTGCAGTCGTTGAATTCATGGATCAGCAAAGCGATAAACCCAAGCCCGATGCCTTGCGTTCAGCCGCGGAGTATGGCCAATGGAGAGCCCGGGGCGGCAGTTCTGCCGCGAATATCGCCAAAGATTTCCGCGTCGTCGAGGAAGCCGCGTATCAACTGATCCAGGAGAGCTTGAACGTCACGGATATGCTTCCGCTGATCTCTGATCTAAGGCGATTGGGGGTTGGATTGAATTTGCTGATGGAACAATCGCTTCAGAGCTTTGTCGGGACTGCCAAGAAAACTGTCCCGATCTAGTAGTATTGTCCGTCAGCTATGCCACCGGATGCCCCAATGAGCGCGTCTTCCGTATTTGAGAAGCCCACCTCGTCCGGCGCCTTAACTCCGGAGGAACAAAGAAAGGCTGTAGAAGAATGGAAGCGTGCGGCCGGGCAATTGTTTCTGTCGTCCCGCGACGCGATAATTCTGGTCGACTCCGCCGGCAGCATTCTCACGTGGAATCCCTCGGCCGAACGCCTTTATGGATGGAAGGAAGTTGAAGTTCTCGGCAAGTCCTTCCTTGAGTTAGTGAAAGTGGAACTGCCCCGGCCGCTCGGTCAGATCGAAAATATTCTGCGGCGCGAAGGCTATTGGGAATACGAGCTGAAGGAAACCAACCGGCAGGGACTTCAGATCACGGTTGCGAGCCGATGGACGGCCTGGAGGAATAGTGCAGGAGTGGCCATCGGGCGTCTGCATCTGGATACCGACCTCACCAAGCTAAGACGTGACGAGCAGCAACTGCGCGTTGTCTCCGGTCATCTGCTGAATTTGCGAGATGAAGAGCGCCGTAAACTCGGGCGTGATTTGCACGATAGCGCCGGCCAGTTACTTTCCATGGCCAAGCTGAACCTCTCACTTTCCGAGGAACATCTCGGAACTGTCCCACCGCGAGCCGCTGCTTACCTGGAAGAATGCTCGAAACTCATCGATCAGGCTTTGTCTGAGGTCCGCACGATTTCTTATCTTTTGCATCCGCCGTTGCTGGAGGAACTTGGCTTGGCCGGCGTTCTTCCGTGGTATGTGGCGGGATTCTCTGAACGCAGCCGGGTCAAGGTTACTCTCGATGCGCCGAAAGAGATGGGCCGGCTTCCACGAGAACTGGAGCTCGGGCTGTTTCGCATCCTGCAAGAATGCCTCACGAATATACACAAGCATTCGAATAGTTCTACCGCCAACATCTCACTGTCTTTGGGCAACAAACAGGTCCGGCTGAAGGTGGAAGATCAAGGCAAGGGCATGGCCGCGACGGCAAAGCAAAGCGGCAATGAGGGCAGAACGTCGGGCGTGGGCCTGAGCGGAATTCGCGAACGCGTCACGAATCTCGGCGGCCATATGCAAATCCGCAGCGGCGATTGGGGGACAGCCGTGGAGGTTGTCTTTCCTTTTGTTGAAATCAGCATGGAACCGGTCTAAGTACCTCTGTTGTTTAAGTTCCGCCGCTTGACCCAAAACTTTCCGGATATCCCACCGCGTCCCGTTCGCTTTCGAGTACCTCAGTTAGAATGAGCTATGGCCCGCCTCGAGGAATATCGTCGAAAGCGCCGATTTGACCGTACCCCCGAACCTTCCTCACCCAACGCTGTGCCGCAATTCGAAGGCACGTTCGTCGTGCAGAAGCACGCCGCGCGCAGGCTGCATTACGATTTCCGGTTGGCGATTGATGGCGTGCTCAAGTCCTGGGCGGTGCCGAAAGGGCCTTCGCTGAACCCCGCCGACAAACGTATGGCGGTGCAAACCGAAGATCACCCGATGAGCTACGCCGATTTCGAAGGAAACATTCCCGCGGGCAACTATGGCGCGGGTACGGTGATGGTTTGGGACCGCGGCAGGTTCCGCGTCGAGGGACAGCGCGGTGCGAAAGAGCAGTTAGAGCACGGCGAGATCAAGTTCAGATTAGCCGGCGAGAAGCTTTCGGGTGGTTTTGTCCTGGTGCGGACCAAGCGAGGCGATAAGCAGCCCGAATGGCTGATGATCAAGCATCAGGACGAGGCCGTCGATCCCGCGTGGAATATCGACCAGCACGACGGCTCGGTCATGACCGGCCGAATTCTCGACGAAATTGCCGCCGAATTGCCGCCAAAGCGAGAGCCAACGCCGCTCCAGCCGGGCGAACTGGAAGGAGCGCGAAAGGCAGCGATGCCTGCCTCTCTCTCTCCGATGCTGGCCACCCTGATCGACAAACCCTTTTCAGATCCGGGCTGGCTTTTTGAAATCAAGTGGGATGGCGCTCGGACGCTCGCATGGGTCGAAAATGGCGAGGTGCGGTTGCGTTCGCGCGCCGGCAATGAAGTTACGCACCAGTATCCCGAATTGGCTTCCTTGCCGCAGCACCTGAACGTCAAGCAGGCGATTTTGGACGGCGAAATTGTCGTTCTCGATGAAAATGGCCGCAGCGAATTCGAGCGCATGCAGCAGCGCATGAACGTACAGCGTCCCTCACCCGATTTGCTTTCGCGCTATCCGGTGACGTATTTTTTGTTCGATCTGGTTTATTGCGATGGATACGACCTGCGCGAAGTTCCCGTGCTCGCGCGCAAGAATTTCCTGCGGCGCATCCTGGATCCCGGTCGCGAGTTTCGCTTTTCCGATCATCAGTTGGAAAAGGGCAAGGAATTATTCGAATTAGCGCGGCAGCAGGACCTCGAAGGAGTCGTTGGGAAGCGCGTCGATAGTTTTTACACAAGCACGCGCAGCCCGAATTGGGTCAAGTTGAAGGCCACGAAAACTGTGGATGCAGTGGTGGGCGGCTGGACTGCGCCTCGCGGCAGCCGCACTCATTTCGGATCTTTGCTTCTCGGCCTCTATCAGGGGAAAGCGCTGCGCTTCGTGGGCCATGCGGGAACGGGCATGGATGAGAAGACGCGCGATTTGCTCATGAAGAAATTGCGCGACCTCGAAATCGACAAGTGCCCCTTCGACAAAATTCCTGAAACAAATGAGCAGGCGTTTTGGACGAAGCCGGAGCTTGTTGCGCGCGTGCACTATATCGGTTGGACGCAGGAGCCGCGGCTGCGCGCTCCTGTTTTCCTCGCCTTGCGTAACGAAGTCCGGCCAGAAGAGTGCCGTTGGGAAAACGAAGTGGCGCCGCAGGCCGCGCCCGCCTTCGTTCACTCGCCCGAAATTGTGGGCACGGTCTTAAGTGACAAGAAAGAAATCGAGGCGGAGCTTTTTTCCGGAAAGCAGGAGTCGGTTACGCTTGATTTCCAAGGAAAGCGTTTCCGGCTGACTCATCTCAACAAGGTCTTCTTTCCCGAATCCGGTTACACCAAGCGCGAGTTGGTAGCCTACTACTATCGCATCTCAGAGTATCTGCTGCCGTTCCTTAAGGATCGGCCTTTGGTGCTGCGCCGCTATCCGGATGGAATCAAGGGACAGGCGTTTTTTCAGAAAAATATGCCGGAGGGCGTGCCTAAGTGGATCGAAACGGCAAGCATCCCTTCGGAAGGGAAACGCGAAGATATCCAGTACGTAATCGCCAACGACGTTGCCTCGCTGCTTTATCTCACCGGACTGGGCTGCATCGACCACAATCCGTGGTCAAGCCGCCGCGACGACCTGGAGCATCCCGATTATTTTTTCTTTGATCTCGATCCGGCCGACGGCACCGAATTTGCGAACGTTCTGACCATTGCCCGCGCGCTGCATGAAAGACTTACGCAGGTCGGGCTGAAGATATTTATGAAAACGTCCGGTGCGACTGGATTCCATATTTATCTGCCGGTTGAGCGCATTTACACGTTCGAGCAGTTGCGCATGTTTGGAGAAATCTTCGCGCAACTGGTCACCGCTGAACATCCGGAGCTCGTGACACACGAGCGCATTGTGTCGAAGCGGCGGCCCGGCCGTGTGTTGATCGACGTAACGCAAAACTCGATGGGAAGACCGCTCGCCGCGGCCTACACGGTTCGCGCGTTTCCGAAAGCCCCTGTATCGACGCCAGTCGAAATCAAAGAATTGCGGCCCACTCTGAAGCCGGAAAAATTCAATATGAAAAATCTTTTCAGCCGGCTCAAGGAGAAGGGTGACTTGTGGGCCGATTTTTGGCAAAGCCGCCAAAGGATCGAGCCTGTCCTTGAACACCTCGGTACCATCGCACTTGAGCCGCCCCAATAGGCTGGGCCGAGTTTTCGTGCCGGTTTCTGCGGTATCAGTGATATTCTCCACAGCTATAGGTAGCCGGCCGCATTCGAATCTCCGCTCCGCATAGGGGGCCTTAATGTTGAGAAATGGTCGAGACTTTACGTTCCTCCCCGCCATGCTCCGTCGTTCACCGTTGGCAGGGTTAATCGTTCTTTTGGCGATCACCGCGGCGGCACAGCCGCAAAAAGAAGAGAAGAGCAACATGCAGCTGGTGGGCTATAGCGACCTGCAAGCGCGCAGCTCCTATCAACCTACTATCCACCAGCAGGGGCAGCGGTGGATCGCCTATATCGGGCATCACGGCGGTTCGCAAATGAACACGCTTACGGGAAAGCAGGAGGACAACGGCACCTCCATCGTGGACGTCACCGATCCCGCCCATCCTCGTTATCTTTCGCATATTCCCGGCGATCCCGAAAAAAACGGCAATCCTGAATCGGGCGGCGCACAAATGGTGCGGATCTGCGACGGCAGCTCACTGCCCCATGCCGATAAAAGCAAAGTCTACATGCTGCGCACGTTTGGCGGCATGCGGCACGAAACTTGGGATGTGAGCGATCCGACGAAGCCAACCCGCCTGGCGGTCGTAGTGGACGGCCTTGTGGATACGCACAAGAGCTGGTGGGAATGCGACACCGGCATCGCGTATCTGGTTTCGGGCGTGCCGGACTGGCGCGTCCGCCGCATGACGCAGATATATGACCTGAGCGACCCCGCGCATCCCGTGTTTATCCGCAATTTCGGCTTGCCGGGGCAACAGCCTGGCTCAACTGGACCTGCGCCGACCGAATTGCACGGCGCTATGTCTACGGGGCCGGCCGGGAATCGCGTTTATTTTGGCTATGGCACTAATGGTGGAGGCATCCTGGAAGTCGTGGACCGCGATAAGCTGCTGAACGGGCCGAAAGAACCCACCGACGCGAACTTGCTTTACCCGCAGATT
>Ga0206974_1177_pt2 | contig 11693 bp, 13 predicted proteins | sample Alteio_BWOrgHeat_84_FD_152920 | JGI IMG/M metagenome (GOLD analysis project Ga0206974, IMG submission 152920) | Enriched cells from forest soil in Barre Woods Harvard Forest LTER site, Petersham, Massachusetts, United States -... | ecosystem: Environmental > Terrestrial > Soil > Temperate forest >... | reverse complement strand
ATGACGAAAAATCCATCCGGCGCGCCGCAGTGCGTTACAAGGTTCCCTGCATCACCACGCTTGCCGCGGCGCAAGCCGCGGCCCGCGGCATTCGTGCGCTGATCGATCACTCGTTCAGTGTCAATGCGCTTCAGGATCTGCACGCGCCCAGTGCCAGCGCGGCGCAGACCCATCGCACCTCCGCCAGTTGATTGTTTCTGTGGTGGCCGGGTCTCGTCTCGCAGCACTTTTACAAGCTGTGATCTCAAGGCCCGCAACCGGGTCCCAACGGGCGCCGGTCTTGCGCGTGATGGGTGGGCAGGCTGAGGGATCTGCTCTTCACGGCTTATTAACTTTGGCCCATTCGCTGCAGTGCGCTAAAATTTGGCAATGCGATTCGACGGGATCTTCTCGGCGTTGACCACGCCCTTCGCTCCGGACGGTTCTATAGCGCTGGACAGCTTTCGCGAAAACCTGGCTCGCTATAACCGCACGCATCTTAGTGGTTACGTCGTCGTCGGTTCGACCGGCGAATCGGTCTTGCTTACCTTCGATGAAATCGATCGCATTTGGAGCACTGCTCGCGAGTTCGCGGCTCCCGGCAAGCTCCTGATCGCCGGCGTTGGGGTTGACAGCACATCCGAAACGATCGCCCGCGCTCAAAGGGCGGCAAAGTTGGGCTATGACGCCGTGCTCGTGAAAACTCCCCACTACTTCAAGTCGCTTCTCACGCCCGCGGCTTTGGAGCGGCATTACTTGGCTGTTGCCGATGCCTCGCCCGTTCCTGTGCTGATCTACTCGATTCCGCAATATACGGGCATCTCCATTACGGCGGAGTGGGTGGCGAGCTTGGCCGAGCATCCCAACATCGTTGGTATCAAAGAAAGCTCTGGCAACGTGCAACTCGCGTCCGAAATCATTCACCTGTGTCCGCCCGAATTCAGCACGTTCGTCGGCTCGTCGGCCACGTTGTTTCCTTCTTTACTCCTCGGAGCGGCGGGCGGTATTTTGGCGCTGGCTTGCTTTCTTCCCGAACCGGCCATTGATATTGACGAAGCAGTGCGCGCCGGCGATACCGCGCGGGCCAGCCGTCTTCAGCTCTCGCTGCTTGCGCCTTCCCGCAAAATTGCCGGCGAACTAGGCCCTACTGGCGTGAAATATGCCATGGACTGCGTTGGTTATTACGGAGGGGGTCCACGTCTTCCTCTGTTGCCGCTGACGGAAGCGCAGAAGAAAACGGTTGAATCCGTTCTGGCCGAATCGATTGCCCGTCAGAAATTGGATCATTTGGGGGTAGCGCCTTAAGGCTAATCTGCAGGCGAAACTAGGCGACCAACACCCTTCTGGAACATCCTATGGCGGGTGCATCACTAAATTGCCGGGAGTCTGTTCCGGCATGTATCATGGCGGGTCTATCATATGGAGTGTCACTGTATACGCGCAGTTGAACTGCCTCACACTACCCGCCTCTATTCTTCCTACCTTCAGGATTTTTCCTCGGTCTCGCGCTTTTATGCCCATCCGCCGACCTTTGAGTCTATTTTGCGTGTCGCCTCCAGCGTCAGCCCCGGGCCTGAGTCTCGCCGAAACATTGCCGAAATTCTCCGTAACCAGAACCGCGACTTTGGCAGTGACGCTTCCGTCGAAGCTGCTCTTGACCGCTTCGCCTCGGGCGCCGCGGCCGTCGTCACGGGACAGCAGGTCGGCCTTTTTTCGGGGCCCAGTTTCACAATTTATAAGGCGCTCACGGCACTGCGCCTTGCCGAGGAACTGAATTCCGCGGGCACTCCGGCTGTCGCAATCTTTTGGCTCGCTAGCGAAGATCACGACCTCGCCGAGATTAATCATTGTTTCTGGCCATCGCGCGAGGGCGCCGAAAAAATCGAGTTACCCCCCTCTGATCAGGAAGGCCGCAGAGCAGGGGAGGTGCTGCTGGGCGATGCTGTTCTCACTGCCGTGCAGAACGCCACGGCAAAGCTCGAAGGCCCCGCCGCAGATCAGATCCGTACCGCCCTTGCCGAATCCTATTCACCCTCTGAAACGTATGGTTCCGCTTTCGGTAAATTGCTCGCGAAGCTTTTCGCCGGTAAAGGGCTGATCCTTCTCGATCCTCTCTCGCCGGAACTCCACCGCCTGGCTGAGCCGATCTATCGCTCCGCGCTTGAACAGCATGCGCAACTGAGCCGGGAGTTGATCTCGCGCGCCAAAGACTTGGAGCGAGCCGGGTACCACGTCCAGGTGAAAGTAGTCGAAGAGAGCACTTCGCTTTTCGTTAACCTCGATGGCAAACGTCTTCCGATCCGGGCGCGGAATGGTGATTTCACTGTCGGCCGCCGCTCGCTCTCTCTCTCGGAGTTGACTGATCTATTGACCCAGTCGCCCTTGGATTTCAGTGCCAATGTTTTACTGCGGCCTGTGATTCAGGATGTACTGCTTTCAACGGTATCTTACGTTGCCGGCCCATCGGAAATTGCCTATCTCGCTCAGGCCTCCGTTGTTTATGAGCGGCTCCATGTCCGTATGCCGGTGATCCTCCCGCGCGCCAGCCTCACTCTGATCGATGGGCATGCAGTTCGTCTGCTGCGCAAATACGGGCTGGAGTTTCCGGACGTTTTGGAAGGAAAAGCCACGCTGCGGGCCAAAATGGAAGGCAAGCTTCTGCCCAAGACTCTTACGCGCCGGTTTGAAACAGGTGAGAAATCGCTCCAAAAGATGCTCACGGAATTACGCGAGCAGGTGACCAAGCTGGACCCGACGCTCGGCGGCGCAATGGACACTGCCGAATCAAAGATGCTCTTTCAATTCTCCAAACTGAAGGAAAAAGCTGGTCACGCCATGGCCGTTCGCTCGTCGATACTCGACGCCCATGAACGGGAATTGATCACCCACCTTTATCCCGATGCAGAACTGCAGGAGCGCCGGCATTGTTTCCTGCCCATGCTTGCCGCCCAAGGTATGGAACTGCTCGACGAACTCAAGCACCGCATCAAACTGGGCGGCGCCCAGCACCAGGTCCTCTATCTGTAAGGCAGCACCGGTTCGAAACGTCTAGCGCTCGTTACGCTCGCTTGAGGGCGGCACAATCCCTTTCAGGCGCATATAGACTGCCGTATATCCGTAGACTTCCTGGGAGTGTTCGAGAACCAGGCCCTCGAGCAGAGCGAACGCGGACCGTTGACCGCCGCGCCCCGCGTTGACCATTTTCTGCAGGTCCGCATCGGTGAGGGAGTTGAAGACGGAATCGCACTCGTCGTTCGCCTGCTTCATCGCGGCAATGACCTCAGCCTTGGTAGGGGTAGCACTGAAGCTCAGGTTTTTCTGCTCGCCCTTCACCTGCGAACAGGCACGCATGCTGAACGTAATTACGTGGGCCATGCGCTGTCCGAAGTCTTGAAGCTCAGGTGTCGGTTTGAAGCGATAACCGTCATCGGGCATTTTGTCAGCCATCTTTGTCAGCAGGTCCCGGATGTTCGCCCAGGATCCCTTCAACTGTGTGCTGATTGGATTCCCTTCTTGCGCATGCCCCGGGCAAATCCATAGAAACAACAGTGCCGCAATTACAACCAGAATCCGCTTCATGGGCCCTTCCTTGAGGTAGATTTGGAACGGCTTGTATCCTACCAGATGTCGGCCCCGGGGCTCTTTCCGCAGCGGTCCTTCAGGATGATTTACGCGATTCTCAGTGGCGGGGTCTCTCGTACAGAATGCATTTGCATTAGGTACAGCCGTTTTTCTAAACTCCACCTAGCCGAACGAACGGGATCTACGAATCAAGCCAAATTTGGTTGCCATTCCAGCCTTGGGAAGGATGCCCCGTATGACGAGACGTTTAGTGGCTTCTGCGGTGGCAATCGCGGCGGTATCGTTTCTGCCGGTTCGAACTCCTGCCCAGGACGCTCCGCGCCAACCAGGAGCGGTCTACGATGCTGACAAGAAGGGCGAGACGCCCGCCTCGAGATGGCTCCGGCCAGTGCAAACCTGCCGGTCGGAGTCACGCACGTCGGCATCTTAAGCGACGATGCAAACGGCGTGGTGACCCAGCTTCGTCAGGCCGGCGCTTCGATGCCCGATGTTCGTTCCGGTGGCGGGACAGGTTCGCGGCTCTCCAACGTTATGGATCCCAATGGAATCCGATTAGAGATCGTCGAACAGCCCGCCGGCTCGCTGATGAGAAAAGCTATGGAGTCCTGGAGGTAACTGTAGGCGCCGCGGGCAGATAGGCCTGGTCAAGCTTCGATCATCTGGTTTCGGACGGCGTATCGCACGAGCTCACTGACGGAGTGCATTTCCAATTTGCGCATGATATTGGCTCGATGCGTCTCGGCTGTTTTCACGCTGATGTTCAGAGCGACGGCGACTTCTTTGCTGCTCTTGCCTTCGGCCAAAAGCTGAACGATCTCCCGTTCGCGCGAACTCAGGCGATGACGCAGTAGGGTGCCGGATTTCCCGGAGTCTTGATTGCAGAATCCATCGATTAGAGTTTGGGCCGCGCTCGACGTAAAGAATGACCGGCGAGTCGCCAAAGCTTCGATGGCATGTAGAAGGTCCCTAGTAGCATCTGATTTCAATAGGTAAGCGCGCGCGCCGGCGTCCACAACTTCTCGAACAAGTTGGTCGGAATAGTGAAGCGACAAAATCAGGACCCCAGTCTTCGGAAGCATCTTGCGGATTTTTCGCGTGGCTTCTAAACCATTGAGCCCGGGCATGCTGATGTCCATCACGACAATGTCAGGTCGATGCTGTGCAGCCATGGCAACCGCTTCGCGGCCCGTAGCCGCCTCGGCACAAACAGCCCAGCCCTGCCTGGAAGATAAGACCTTTTTCAATCCCCTTCGAACGATCTCATGATCGTCCGCGATCAAGATCCGAAGGTCATTCAGCCCTGGCACTCGACTCCTTTTTACCCCGGCTCAAAGACAATTGCCGCCCCAGTTCCCGCTCAGCATATAGCATATAACAGAGGTGTTTGTCTGTTCAGGAACGACCAAATCTACGGAGGAGGGCCCCGGCGCTAGTTCGGAGCCCCTTGCTGCGCATCACATGAACGATCTCTTTTCCATCGGAACGATGACGGCCCAGACAACACCTGACCATCGCCGCCGCACTCAATTATTGGTCCTGATCGCTATCGCCACTCAAGTCGGGGGAAACGTGTCCCTGAGTTACGGCCTGCGCCGCGCCGGCGCGATTATTTCAGTCTCTCCTCTGGATTACATTCGAGCCCTCAACCTGTGGACTATAGCCGGAATTAGTATGCTCGCCGTTTGGATAATCACGGATCTGGCGTTGCTCAGTCGCGCGGACCTCAGTTTTGTTTTACCGGTGATCGCAAGCTCCTTCGTACTGATTGCCATTGTCGGGCATTTCGTATTGGGCGAGCGCGTATCCGGCCTGCGCTGGCTCGGAATTCTGATGATCTCCTTTGGCGTGCTCCTTGCCGAAACGACGCCCGACCGTACTACGCGTCGGCAAAAGGAATCCCTATGATTCCCATACAATGGAGGCTCGCTGCGTTAACTTCAGTATGTAATACCGTCGGCGACGTTCTCAACACCGCGGGCATGAAGCGCGAACCCGAGGTGGAAAAACTAAACCTGAAAGCCATGACCGCTATGCTCTCGAGGATTGTGCGCAATCCTTTGGTGATATGCGGAGTGTTGAGTCTGACGGCGGGTTTTTTTGCCATGGTGTCGCTGCTTTCGATTGCCAATGTCAGCTTTTCCGTGCCGGCCACGGCAATTAGCTTCGTCCTGGAAACTCTGCTGGCTAAATACATTTTGAAAGAGGATGTCGGGTTTCGGCGCTGGGTGGCGGCGAGCTTGGTGGCCTGCGGCGTGGTCTTACTTCAGTGGTAACAACCGCGACATTTGCGTCTCCGAGCCGCTGCCGTGCAAACCGATAGCTAACCGAAGCCAACAAGACATTCCGCAAAACTTTAGCGATATCGGTTTTCTCGGAGTCTCCTCCGGAGGAGACTGAGTGACGTTCAGAATCGAACAACTACCCCGGTGGATCCTCTGAAGTTACTTTGCGTGCTCGTGAGAAAGCTGATCGGGCTCTGCCCCGAGAAGAATCGGGTCTGTATCAAATCTCCTTGGAACCGCCAATGCACGATTGAAACAATCCGGAAATCGAGCCCCCCGCCTATACCATCGGCAAAGGACGTATCGCTATTCGCCAGCCCGTTGACGAACGTGATGTTTGTGGTCTGATTTATATGAGCGACTCCCAACAAAACATGGGCGAAAGGAGTGAATCTCCATAGCGATAACGACACTTGGGGTCCCACAAGAAAAGTGTATAAGTTCGAATTTACGTTAACTCCGAGTGGCACGCACACCACAATGGCCTCGCATCCGAGCGTCGCGCCGTAAGAACCATAATGACCACTGATATCGCCAACCACTCCAAGAAACCGTAGAAATTTAAATTCCAATGAGCCGTTCCATCCGTTCAGTGATAGCCCAGGCAGGGAAATCGGAATCGAGTTCACGGGAGCGAAGGTTACATCCGCTTGCGAGGAGTAACCGGCAAACACGGCAAACCGCTTACCTGTTTGAGCGCTTGCGGCTGTTGCGAACGCAAGTAAGCTCACGACGCATGCGCACTTTCTTGCTGTGGTTATCTTCATCTAACCTTCCGTTAGGATCAGGGTGAGGCGCGCCCTCAACAGAGAATTAAGTTGATGCGGACTTTGCACGAACGAGTTCGGGTTTCTTGGCCCGCAGCCGACGAATCTCTTGCTGCGCAGTCGGCCTCTTCGTTCGCACGACGGGTTCAATCTTGAGCCATGAACGCGGTTTTCTGGCACGATTCGTAAACAGTTCACTTCTTGTTGATGAGACGAACGGATGCCGTGGCCACTTCGGACATATCTATAAGGGCGCGGCGTTCCCGGGCGCCAGCCAGATGTTCGCGAGCGTACATAATCTGTGCTTTCAAAAACATGCCTCAAACGGGCAGGCGTTAGGGTGAAACGTCCATGAAATCCAACAGTTCAATTTCGTCCAATCTACACGATCTACTATATGGGCTTCTTCACCCATTGGCTGTAGCTTTTCCCGGACAGTGACCGCTCGAAAGGGGAACAACTTATGAAAACGATCGCAGATTTATTGAATATGGACCAGACCGTTCCCGTAGCTGGTCATGATAACCCTTGGGCGATTCGCAATCCGATTGACGAAGCCCGCGATCTCTACAAAATGGTCCGCTGCGGTTCTTGCTCGGTTGAAGAAATCCGCGAGCTAATTGCTGTTCCGAAGCCGGTGGAAGAAGCGTTACTGGCCTACGCCGAACGCTACCCCAAGGACGGTCAGCCGATCTACTGCGTCCTGCTCTTCCGCGAGAAAGTAGCAAGGGAGTTCGAGCGCCTCATCGAGAGCGATTCCTCATCCGATGAATACCAAGAAACATCGGTACCGGAGCGGCCCGGCACAGAGGTCCTCGTGAACTGAGCCGATACAGTCTCTCCATGGCAGTTTGAGGGCTAGTGGCTCCACTGCCGTTGAGTGACTTTAATGATGCCGCAAGTCTGATTCCTCGGGAAAAACCGTAGGCATACCCAATTACGAAGAAGCTGCGAACGTCCTCCGGGAGTGTGTGCCAATCGGAACCCGTGTAGAGGGATGGCGAGGGACTGTGCCTTTGCGCCCGTCGTGAGGGCTGGCAAAACACAGATTATGAGCGCTGAGAAAACCGAAGCCTTTTTCATCATTTTTGACTTTACCTCGCAAGGCAAGATCCGTGCGTCGGATTTTATCATCACAGGTTAGTAAGGGTAGTGGCGATCCCGGAGGGATTTGAACCCCCAACCCTCTGATCCGAAGTCAGATGCTCTATCCGTTGAGCTACGGGACCGTCAATTTTTTGACTATAACATTATATTTCCGGAAACATGTAGTCTGCGAACCGTTGACCCGCACACCGTCGTCGCCCTTCAGTGCGTCATCGCGTAGATGACGTAATTCACTCCGATGCGCATGCCGAGGTCGGAGAATTTAAGAGGATAGCTGGGCGTGTCGGACCATTCCCACGAATCGCCAATGTCCGAATTCAAAGAAATGGCCACCATGATCCTGCCTTTATCGTCGTAGATCGCCTCCCATCGCGCGACCTTACCGTCTTTTTTGTAGCCGGTATCGAGGTGCTCCGCGCCGGTAATGCGGTATCGGTTGTCCAAATCGAAGAGGGTGTGAAAAATCTCGTCGTTATTGGGAATATCCACGATGGGCCGGTCGGGGAAAACCATCTTCATGGTGTGTTCGAAATAAGCTTGTTCCTGTGATCCGTGGAAATCGTCCGCCATGAAAAAGCCGCCGCGAAGCAGATAGTCGCGAAGCTTCTTAGCCTGCTGCTCCGTCAGTCCCCACTCGCCCACCTGGACCGCATAGAGCCACGGCCAGTGATAGACCTCGTCGCCGTCATCCAGGTTCACTGATTGCTCGACTGACCGGGCATCGATGCGCGTCAGGCGGTGGACGGCCTGCGCGAATGCGCGATCCGCGCGCGGATAGTCTTGGGTCCAAAGCGAAAGCCCCAGCCGCCAGTCGCCATCGAATCTCCCGCGGTAACCGTCCAGCGGGCCCGGCGGATACATCAGTCGAGCGAACGTCCACTCGGCCTGCCTCTGCCAATCCGGAGGCAGCGAAATCGATTCGCCATATTCCACCGAAGGGTATTCACGGAAGGGGCGCTGCGCGTAGAGGACCGCAAATAGGGTCCCGGCCAAAACAAGCGCGCAGGCTGATCGCCACAAGATTCTCGCCGCACTCATGCTCTAAGCCTTGGCACAAGCATAACACCGTGTGACCGGCCCGCGTTTGCTACAAACTCACTGACCCTGGCGCTAAGGAAGAACACCACAAAAAACCCTGTGATGTTCTCAGGATGGCTTACGGCCGCTTACGATCAGCACCTCGGCCGGCAAATTCACGCCGTGTTCCCCGAAATATGCACGAAGGGCTTCAATTGCTTCCCGCTTTACTTCAGCCATCTGTTCTCTCGGTAGCTTCGCAAGAGCGTTGCGAAGCCTTTCCGTCATCTCGGATCGCAAGGTCCAAAACTCCTCGAGTGACACCTGCGCTCGTATCGAGAACTTTAGCAGTCGTTCGGACACTTCCGAAGCGCCTGCCTCCGAGAGCACCGAGCGCAGTTTGCCGGGTGCGGCATAACGGAATGCATCGGGTGCATCTTCTGCCGGCGCTGGCGGGTCGACGTAGCGTTCCACTGCTCGCGACAGTGTGTAATGAAATGGATTTCGCTCGGCGAAATGCCAAACCGCCAACGCGATTCTGCCTCCCGGCTTGAGAACCCTCAGCATCTCCTGAACCGCAAGAACCGGGGCCGGGAAAAACATGATGCCAAAGCGGCTCACCACTGCGTCGAAGCTCTCGGTTTGACTCGGCAGAGCGTCGGCGGGCGCTACGGCAAAGCTCACGTTGTGAAGTTTGCGGCGACCCGCCTCGCGACGCCCAGCTTCTACCATCTCGGCCACCACATCGATACCCACAACCTTGCCTTCACTCCCCACAAACTCGGCAATGGCCAGCGCCGGTTCCCCTGGACCCGTGGCGATGTCCAGCACAGCGCTGCCGCTGCTGATGTGCGCTTCCGTGATGAGCGTCTCCGTGATCGGCGCAAACATCTCCCGGATAGTAGCTCGGTGCTTTTCCCAATAGCGAGCGCTTTCGGTCCATCGGTTGATCACTTCCTGCATAAGCTCGATCGCAAATCCCTCCGCCGCGCCATTCTTACACAGTTGGGGGCCGCGTCCCGCCACTCCATGTCCAGAAATAGACTGCTATCTGCGGCGGAGCTGAGCTTGACCTCTGGCATGCAGAATCTCGCCCGTTTTTGGACCGGGTTTGATAAGATTCGCGGAACCGGTGGGTTGGTTCTATGCGTCTAAGGAAGCGCCGGGATCCAGTGGGGTTCAGCATTTACAAAATTACAAGGAGACCAGTGTATGGCGAAACCGGGTGACACGAAGTCGATCGATGAGGCTCTTGCACACGTTGACGAAAGCCGGCGCGGATTCCTGAAGGGCCTGCTTCTTGGCTCGGCAGCTCTTGCGGCGCTCCCGCTGATGAATTCGAACGCGTTGGCGCAGGATCAGGGCGGGGAAAACCCAGATGAGGGCAAGGGCAAGGGCAAGAAGGGCAAGGGGAAGAAGGGCAAAGGCGACGGTACCGACGACTCTGGAAAGGGTAAGGGCGACAACTAGCCCCGCCGCGAAACTTAGTTTCCTCCTGTCAATTTGTCTTGGTGAATTGGGCCGGTGGCCGGGTGACGCGCGAAAGCCGTTTCCCGGCCTTCTGCTCATAAGATTCCTATAACAGATGCATAATCCCGCACTAAATCCTGCCGTCCGTTTGTCTCCTGTCGAGAACGGCTATGTGGCCTACGATACTGCCGCCGACCGCCTGCACGAGCTGAATCCGGTCGCCGCGCTCATTGTCGAGCTGTGCGATGGCAGCAGGACGATTGAAGAAATCCGCGAGCTGGTGAAACCCGTCCTGCCCGAAGGCGCTGGTGAGGAAGAGGTTGATCGCTGGATCAAAGACGGAATGCAAGCCGGTCTGTTCACTGACAGCAATGGCGATTCCGCAGCCCGTCAGGAACTTTCCGCGGAAGAACTAACCAAGCTGGCTAAGCGCTTGCGCGAGAGAGGGAAGATCCAGACGGCCTACCTTTGTCAGCGCCGAGTGACGCAACTCATTCCGAACGATTCCCATTCCTGGAGCGAACTCGGTGAACTGGCCCACATCCTCGGACGCCGCGATCAAACGCGGGCCGCCTACGAGAGATATCTCGAACTCGAGCCCGATGATGCGGAAACCAGGCATTTGCTGGTCGCCCTGCGCGACGAACCGCCGCCGCCCCGAGCGCCGGATGAATGTATCCAGCAGCTCTACCAGAGATTTTCGTCCTTTTACGAATTCAATGTTTGCGAAGAGCTTTACTACGAAGCCCCTCAGCGTCTTCACGACCTGATCAAAGCGGTTTTGGGCGAACGGCGGGAGTTGGCCATCGCCGATATCGGCTGCGGCTCGGGACTTGCTGGCCTAAAGCTAAAGCCGCTCGCGGCCCAAATGACCGGTGTGGATCTCTCGCCGGAGATGATTGAACTTGCTCGCGCGCGCAATATTTACGATCGGCTCGAAGTCGCTGAGATTACTAGCTGGCTCGCCGGCAACCGGGACCATTTTGATTTAATTGCGGCGTGCGACTGTCTGATCTATTTCGGCGATCTGCGCCAGGTCGTAATTCCCGCCGCAAAAAGGCTTGCGCCCGGCGGCGTTCTTGCGTTTACCGTCGAGCGCGGCGACCGGTATCCTTTCCGGCTAACAGATACAGGCCGATACACACATCACGCCCAGCATGTCCGCGAAGTCGCAAGTGAAGCCGGATTGTATGTTGCGCGTTTGGACGAAGCTTATTTGCGCATGGAGTACGGCGAGGAAGTTACCGGCCTCTTCGTCGCCCTTCACAATCAGCAGTAACTGCCGGCATTCTCTTCCTTTTAGCTGCTCCGCCTGAATTCACTTCTCGCTGCTTAGCGTCTTTCCGCCTACCAGCTTTACGAACTCATCATTCGTCGCCACTCGGCCGTGAATGGGAACGTGCTGCGCGACGTCCAGTTTCAGCAGTTGCATATTTTGATAAAGCGTGCGCATGCCGGGAGTCGCAGTTGTCGGGCCAGTGGCCTGCGC
>Ga0206974_1139_pt2 | contig 11807 bp, 7 predicted proteins | sample Alteio_BWOrgHeat_84_FD_152920 | JGI IMG/M metagenome (GOLD analysis project Ga0206974, IMG submission 152920) | Enriched cells from forest soil in Barre Woods Harvard Forest LTER site, Petersham, Massachusetts, United States -... | ecosystem: Environmental > Terrestrial > Soil > Temperate forest > O... | reverse complement strand
CATTGCGAATGATGCGCTTGGGCGCCGCGTCGCCGGTAGCATCGCGCGCAAAAACGAGCGCGGTGTGGTCGCCGTAGTTCGCCACCCAGATTTCGTTGTGCTCAGGATCGATTGCCACGCCCATGGGGCTCGAAAGGCCCGTTTTTGCACCGCGAATCGTGCGCAGCGGAGCGACGTTGCCCTCCGCTGTGCGACGGAAGATCAAAACTGAGTTATCGCCGTTGTTCGCGACGGCAATTTCATCGTGCATGCCGTCGAAGTCGATTCCCATGGGCCAATTCAATTTTGTCTTCGGACCCTCGATTGTGCGGACGGGTTTGGCATCGCCGCTGGCGGTTTCATCGAAGGTGTTGACTGAGGGCGGGACGAATTTCCCACCGAGAATATGCTCGTCATCGGGCGAAGTCTGCGCGTCGTAAGCTGTATAGGGGGCGATCTCGGTGGGATTTCCGTGGCTCGCGACGATGATTTCGTGATGAGCGTTGTCCCACCGCACGCCGTGCGGGTCAGCCAGATTCGTTTGTGACCCTTTGATGATGCGAAGTGGAGCATCCATGCCGTTGGCGTCGCGGCGGTAGATGGCAAGCATGCTGAGCTGCTGGACCGAAATAGCCATTTCTCCGCGCGAGCCATTCAGGGAAATGCCCCAGCTTTGGTGCGGAACGTACAGATGGCGCTTGGGCTTGAGGTTGCCGTTCGCGTCGAAATCGAACACAGCGATGCGATCTTCGACGTCGTTATTCACCGCATAAATCTCGCGACGGTCCGGATCAATCTCCACGCCTGCAATGAAGCCGACTTCGGTTTGCGGGCCGATAATCTGCCACATGGGCGACGTTACAGCCGTTGAGTTGCCGCCGGCGGAACGTTCGTACGTCAGGACGCTTTTGCGGTTTTCGTCGCTCATGATGACGCGATTTCCCCGCGGGTCCAGGACGATGCCGTTGAAAGTGGGGTAGGGATCGATCACGTAGCGAAGGGGAGGAAGCTCGCCTTCAGTACTTGTGCTCGCGTCCGCCGGTGCGTCAGCCAAGACCTCGGGACTGCCGTCGCCCCACCACGTACACATATCGCCCGCCGGATCAGCAGTAAGCCTAGCAAGCCCGGAGGGAGGATAGGTAAGAACGACGGGCGCGCGTCGGCCCGAAAATCCAAAGAAGCACAAGGCGATAGCGCCGACAAATACAATCAGCCGCAAGGATATTGAGCGCCACGCCCGGTTAACGGAAGCCAACGGATTACCTCGACCAGTTGCGAAAACGTACTCCAGGAAAAACCCTCAGGTCTCCCGCTCAGAAAAGCATCCGCGGTACGACCTGAGCTACAAGGATTCTCAGCGCCGCTCGATCACAATGCGTATCGATGCGGCTACTATAGTCATGAAATCGAGAGCCGACAAGCATGTTCAGAGGTTCCCACCCTTTTTGTGTAAGTGTTCATTCCACGATGGTTATGTTGGATTTTCATATTCACTCACACATGTGGGCCAGGTGAAACCACGGAGAAAACAAAAAGCCGGTCCCGGCGCGCGGTGCGCAGGACCGGCTTATGAGGGCTGAAGTCTTTAGGCAGTAAGGTACATGGTGCTGCCGTTGCGGTTTACCAACAGCAGAGGTTTGTCTTTCGAGCTACGCATAGCGCGTTCGAAATCAGACGTGTTCTTCACCGGCTGGCGGTTGACTTCCTGAATCACATCCCCGCGGCGAAGGCCGGCTTCGGCTGCTTCGCTGGAAGGATCGACGTTGGTCACCACCACGCCTTTGGTGTTGGGCGAAAGTCCGAGTTCGTTCGCCGACTGGGCATCGAGGTTCTCGACCGACACGCCCGACAGCGCGCTGCTGGCGGAGCTGTTGAACTTGTCTTCCGAATTCGCAGCCGCCTGCTCAGTGGGCATAGCACTCAGCTTGACCGCGATTTCCCGCTCGGACCCATTGCGGAGCACCTTCAGCTTCGCATCGCTATCCGGAGCCATCATCGAGATCGTCATGCGCAGAGCATTGCTATCGGCAACGGGCTTTCCGTTGACGTCGAGGATGATGTCGCCCCTCTCGAGGCCGCTCTTCTGGGCAGGGCTGCCGACGCTCACGTCGGACACAAGCGCGCCGCGTTCTTCCTTTTCGCCGAACTGCTTGGCGATATCCGGGGTAACGTCTTGCGGGACAATTCCCAGATACGCACGCGTCACCTTCCCGTGTTCCACGATCTGTTCCATCACGTTGCGCGCCATGTTCGCGGGAATGGCAAAGCCGATGCCCTGATTGCCTTGTGAGCCATGAGCGATGATGGCCGTGTTAATGCCAATCAATTCGCCCCGATCATTGACGAGCGCTCCGCCGGAATTCCCGGGATTGATAGCAGCGTCGGTTTGAATGAAGTCTTCGTAATCTTCGATCCCAAGATGAGACCGCCCGGTGGCGCTCACGATCCCCATCGTGACCGTCTGGCCGACGCCGAATGGGTCGCCGACTGCCAGCGCATAGTCGCCAACCTGAACTTTGGACGAATCGGCGATGGTCATGCTGGGCAGATTCGTAGCATCGATTTTAATTACCGCGATATCGCTCTTCGGATCGGTTCCGATCACTTTGGCTTTGAACTCACGTTTGTCGGCAAGCGTGACCGTGACATTGCTAGCGCCGTCCACTACGTGGTTATTGGTGAGGATGTAGCCATCTTGCGTCATGACGACGCCCGAACCGAGGCCCTTTTCCCGCTGTTCCGGTGCTTGACGAGGCGTCCTGAAACCCCGGTTTGAGTTATCGTCGAAAAACTGGCGGAACATGGGATCATCCGGCAATTGTCCAAAGAATTCCGTCGGAACTTTGGACACTTTCGATGACGCGATATTCACAACTGTGGGCAGCACCTTCTTTACGACAGGTGCGAAGCCCGTCTGGCTGAAGCCCTCGTCCGGACTTGCCAGTTTCAAGGCCAATGCGTCGTGAAGGTGTTCAAGATGCGTGGCGCTGGCGTATCCCACCCCGCCTAACGCCACTACCAGGGCCAGCGAACACACCGCGGCCTTAGGACGCTGCCAAAAGTTTTGATTGCGCATGTAATCTCCCGATTAGAAATTCGATTGGCCACTCTTCCTGATTGCGTTCAAGGCGGTGGCTACACACGTTTTGACGGAACTGCGGGGGAGAGGTTAGCTTGGGCATGGTGGGTACATGCCACCCGTAGTTAGTAGCGGTCCGACCTTTGCTCCGGAAAGCGCATCAAAAGCCTAGGGTTAATGCACAACTTCACTCGCCGGAAACTACTGAAACTCGGGGCTGCAACGGCTGTCGCAGAGCTGGCGTCTTTGGGTTTGCATGGCTGCGGCGGGGTTTCTCCGTCGGTTCCTTCCGTTGCGTCCGCTTGCTCCAAATTAAGCGACATCGAGCATGTGGTGATCCTGATTCAGGAAAACCGGTCTTTCGATCACTACTTTGGAAGCTACCGCGGCGTACGCGGATTTTCCGATCCAAGCATGGCATTTCAGCAACCCGATCCAGCGAACATAACGAGCTCGCCTGTGGGGGCACTCTTGCCATTCCACCTGGACACGCCCACGACGAATGCAGCCTGTACGCCCGACATCACCCACGATTGGGTGCCGCAGCATCAGAGCTGGAACAACGGCGCAATGAATGGTTTTGTGAGCTCGCGCCTTCCGATTAATCCCAACGACGCCGTATTAAGCATGGGCTACTACACTCGCGCAGACCTGCCCTACTACTACGCCCTGGCTGATGCTTTTACGATCTGCGACAACTATTTTTGCTCGGTGATGGGCCCGACCGACCCGAATCGTCTCTACACGATGGCGGCCTCTCTCGACCCAGACGGGAAAAACGGCGGACCGATTTTGCAGACCATCATCACAAACCGCGCAACCTTTAATGGCCGTCTGACATATACGACGATGCCCGAGCAGCTGCAGGCTCGGGGAATTTCCTGGAAGGTTTATTCGTCGCCTGACGAGATACTTCTCGGCGGGATTCTCTCGGACAATGTTCTTTCCTATTTCAAGAATTTTCAGGATCCTGCATCGGTGTTGCACCAAAATGCGTTCGGACCGCAGTTCCCCGTCGACTTCCTTGCCGATGTAGCGTCCGGGAGTTTGCCACAAGTCTCGTGGCTGGTGGGGTCGGTAGTAACCTCGGATCACCCGCCTTCGCCTTCGGTGTTTGGTGAGAGTATTCTTTCCCTCATTGTCACAGCTTTAACAGCAAATCCGGCGCTGTGGGCAAAGACGGTTTTCTTTGTCACCTACGATGAAAATGGCGGATTTTTCGATCACGTTGCGCCGGTGACGGCGCCTCCTGGCACTCCAGGCGAATATGTGACGGCACCAGCGGTACCGGACCCAACGGTAGCGGGCAGTCCCGCGATTAACGGGCCGATTGGACTGGGTTTTCGCGTTCCCATGCTGATCATCTCGCCGTTCACTCGAGGCGGGTTCGTATCGTCCGACCTCTTCGATCACACTTCCGTGTTGCGATTTCTCGAGACTCGGTTCGGTGCTGAAGTGCCCAACTTGAGCGCGTGGCGGCGCGCCACGGTCGGGGATCTAACCAGCGCGCTTGATTTCCAAAAACCTGACCAGTCGATCCCGAATCTACCGTCTCCACTTCCTGCCATTCCGCAGATAATCCAGCAATGTGCCGCGAACCTGGCTGGAACGACGTCCTACACGGTGCCAAGCACACAGGCCGTTCCGATACAGGAATCCGGAACCGCGACGCGTCCCAGCGGTATGTGCTAGTCAGGATAAGCAGAGAATTGGCGGTCCGCTTTGCTGGCTGGCGTCAAGTCGTATCCAATGGAAGAAATGTAAGGCCTGAGTCAGACTTCCGGGATTTTCTTTTTTCATTTTCTCGCCTTCTTCCTCCGTCGCGTTGACGGGGATCCCCTGAGGGGAGAACAATTTCGTTCACTGAGAAGGGCCTCGGGTGTATAAGTGGGCCGATTCGGGCAATTGTACGCTCCTGATTCCTCTTCAGAAGGATTAACGACAAGCCTGGGGACCGACGTTTCGGCAGTAAGGTCTCGGCAAGCTCACAGAGTCTGCCCATCGTTAATCGAGGAGAGAACATGAATCTGCAGAACCTGCTCCACATACCGGTCGTGCTTTGGTGGGTGTTCGCAATAATTCTGGCGGCTCTTTGCTACCGCCTGATTCTGAGGCTGTTTGGAGTTGTTCTTATTCCCCAGAACAACATTGGAATTGTAGATAAACGGTATGCGGTGTTAGGGAAGAACCGTACCCTGGCGGAAGGTCAAATTGTGGCCCTCAATGGCGAGGCTGGAGTGCAGGCCGATACACTGGCTCCTGGCCTGCACTTTTTTCTTTGGCCCTGGCAGTACAAGATCAAACTGCAAGAGTTTCTGGTGGTTCCCCAAGATTGCATTGGCATGGTGGAAGCACGCGGCGGAATCCCTCTAACGGAAGGCAGAGTGCTCGGCAAGAGGGTCGAGTGCAAAGCGTTCCAGGATGCCCGGGCGTTCCTGCAGGGTGGCGGACAACGCGGGCCGCAGATCACGGTGATACCGCCAGGAACTTACCGGATCAATACCGCCGTATTCTCTGTCTCGTCAGCCAAGGTGCTGGAGGTCCCCGTCAATGCCGTTGGCGTCGTTACGATCAAGGACGGCAAGCCCTTGAACACCGGTGAGATTGCCGGGCCGGAAGTCAAAGGTCACAACTCGTTTCAGGATGCGCAAGCATTTATTGACGCTGGCGGGTACAAAGGCCTGCAGGAACAGGTGATCCTTGCGGGCCGGTACTTTATCAATCCCATGTTTGCTACCGTTGAGATCAAACCCATGACGGCAGTGCCCATTGCCAACGTGGGCGTTGTCATCGCTTATGTCGGCGAGCCGGGGAAAGACGTCACAGGCGATGCCTTTAAACACGGCAATTTGGTTAGCAGGGGACAAAAAGGCGTTTGGAACGACCCCCTGGACCCGGGGATGTACCCAATCAACCCTTATACCATCCGCGTGGAGCTGGTGCCCACCGCGAACGTCGTCCTCAATTGGGCGGACGGAAAGACGGAAGCGCATAACCTGGACAAGGACCTTTCGACCATTACGGTTCGGTCGTCCGACGGGTTTAAGTTCAATCTTGACGTCAGCCAGATCATTCATATCCCGCGCTCGGATGCGCCTAAGGTCATCGCTCGATTCGGCAGCATGGTGAACCTCGTCACACAGGTTCTAGAGCCAACCATCGGCAACTACTTCCGAAACGCGGCGCAGAACTCCGATGTGATTGACTTCTTGAAGAACCGTCAAACCCGGCAAGGGGAAGCCAGGAAGTCCATCTCCGACGCCTTGGAGGAGTACAACGTGGGAGCCGTGGACACCTTGATCGGTGATATCACTCCGCCGGATGAGTTAATGAAGACTCTTACGGACCGCAAAATTGCCGACCAGCGAAAAGTCACGTTTGATTCGCAACGTTTGGCCGAAGACAATCGCAGAGAGCTGGAAAAATCGAAAGCCATGGCAGATACCCAAGCCAGTGTGGTTACCGCGGAACGTAGTGTGTCCATCGCGGGGTTCGCTGCCGACGCTACGATTAAGCAGGCCGAAGGTCAAGCCAAGGCCAAGACGCTCAATGCGGAAGCCGATGCCACGGTGACCAAGGTCACGGGAGACGCCGACGCCGGAAAGACGCTGGCGGTTGGAACGGCCGAGGCTGATGTAATCAAGTTGAAGATTGCCTCGATGACGTCGGACAACTACGCCGTAATTGAGACGGCGAAGGCTCTCTCCGCGAGCGGGTTCAAACTCGTTCCGGACATTGTCGCCGGTGGCGATAGCGGTGGGTCCAACTCCTTGATGAACATCTTCCTGGCGCGTCTCATTAAAGATGGAAACGCGGCCCCGCCTTCAAAACGCTGAGCGCGCCCACGCCGGCCCGCGTCCGCCGCAACCACAGGCGGCCACGTCCAAACGGCTTTACCGGACGCGCCGAGCTTCCCACACACCTTTACTCCTCCGCATGAACGCGCATCCGGTAAAGCACTAACGTTTATCAGGCGTTGGGGCTATTCGGTGTGTCCTATTGAAATCGGCAAGCGACCGGGGATACCGTCGCGGCTCTCGGCGCAACGCTCGTCAGGTAGGATCATTGTGTTCTGTCTCACTGCGGGTTAAGTTTCAATCGGTCTGCTCTTCTGGCGGGGGTGATTTTGAATCAACTCGGCATGTCCGGTTGCCAAGCCGTGGAAAGGCTGCGTGTCCGGCGTCCCGGCGTCCTCTTCAACGAGTGCGTTGCTTCGTACCTGCACTCGTTGTAGGCGCGGGTAGGACCTCGTACCGTGCCATCATTCCCGCCTCCATATGGTCGTCCAGGTGGCAATGAAATAGCCAGAGGCCAGGAGCGTCGGGAACCATGTCGGCGGTTTCCGTTCCCAAAGGCAATAGAAAGAGCGTGTCCCTGCGAGTGCCGTGAGAGAGCACCGTGTTGCCGTGCCAATGCGGCGTGTGGAAATTGAGCGAGCCCACGTTACCCATATCCAAGAGATACCAGCGCACACGCTGGCCCTGTTTCACGGTCATCACCGGCCCATCGCCGTAGAGGTATCCGTTGACGGAAAACTTGAAGTTGGTCTCGGCAAATCCGGTGCCCGCGAACGTGAAGTATCCTTGCGAATCGGAGAAGTTGGCCATCCGCTCACCGAGCGTTTTCTGGTCGGCGGCGCTGATGTGGGCGGCGACGTTCTCTTGCACATACCAACTCTCGTTTTCGTCAAATGCGCTGAAGAGCGCGACGATTTCGCGGTCCACGTCTTTCGGAGTGCCGTCGGAGTTAGCCTGGTCTCGCCGAGCCACGATGATGGGCCCCACCAGGCCGGAAGCCACGTCTCTGTATTCGTCTACGTGCGACTGGTACGCCCAGACAGTCGAGCTGGGATCACCCGGTTCCGGCCCCGCCCGTTCCCGTACGTCCCACTCGTAAGTGAATGTGGCGCCGGGCTGCACTGTATCCTCAGGCTCCTCGTCCACAACATTGCCTGTGGCATCGGGCACACTGCCGGTGCTAGTAAAGTTCTTCTGACGAAAGACGTCGGGCAGGTAAACGCTGTAGGGCCTCGAGGCGTTGTTCTTGAAAACAATCTTGAGCGTATCGCCGACCTCCGCGCGCAGGATTGGTCCTAGCAAACCAAGGTATTCGTCCTGCGGGGCGCGGGGCTTCCGTGTTGCGAACGTACCGTCGGTATACTCTCGGTAAACCGCCTTGCGATAGACGTGCCCGATGTGATTGGGTCCGGGCTGCGTGTAGGCCGCCGATGTTCCTTCAAAAGGTTTGCCGGTCATGATATCGATGCCGAGCGGGGCATAGTCCCATTCGGTTTCTTCCGCCGCAATGTAGTAGGTGCGCACGCGTCCGCCCGCCGTGGGGAGATCTTGCTTCGGCCGCAGTCTAGCGGAAGTCGCCGCGAGCTGGGCCAGACCTCCGACGCCGAAAAGGCAAACCGCCCATACCAGGCCTTTCATGGCAATCTCCTTGCCGCTCTTTGAGCTGCGACGCTCGCTCGTCCCGCAGTGGCCCTCCATTCCGGGCCTTCAACACAGCGAAGCGGCTTAAACGCGCTGAGCCACGGACCCAACGTCAGAAGCCGGCGCCAACACGCCCGGTTTTTTCGCCGGCGGCCTGCGCGGGTAGTACCTCGTATCGCGCCATCATTCCGGCCTGCATATGGTCGTCCACCTGGCAACGAAGCACCCAGAGGCCAGGGGCATCGGGAACCATATCGGCGGTTTCCATTCCCGCCGGCAACAGGTCGAACACATCCGTGCGACGGCCTTGGAAGTTCACCGTGCCGCCGAGCCAATGCGGGGTGTGGAAATTGACCACGTCACCCACATCCAGGAGATACCAGCGCACATGCTGGCCCTGCTTCATGGTCATCACCGGCCCATCGCCGTAGAGGTATCCATTGATCGAAAACTTGAAGTTGGTCTCGGCAAATCCGTTGCCCGTGAACGTGACGTACATGTGCGGATCGGACATCTTGGCGTCTCGCTTATTGAGCGCTTTCTGGTCGGCGGCGCTGATGTGGGCGGCAATGTTCTCTTGCACATACCAACTCTGGTTTTCGTTGAATGCGGTGAAGAGAGCAACGATTTCGCGGTCCACATCTTTGGGAGTGCCGTCGGAGTTAGTCTGGCCTCGCCGGGCCACGATGATGGGCCCCACCAGGCCGGAGGCCACGTCTTTGTATTCGTTGACGTGCGAGTGGTACACCCAGACGATCGAGCTGGGATCATTTGGGCCTGGCCCCGCCCGTTCCGGTACCTCCCACTCATAAGTGAACGTCGCCCCGGGCGGCACCATGGCCCCGGTCTTTTGCTCGTCGGGGACATTGTCGGCGTACATGGACCCCTCCGAGGCCTTCTCGTAGAAGAGTCCATGCGGATGCACGCTGTAGGGCCGCGAGGCTTTGTTCTTAAAGACAACCTTGATCGTATCGCCGACCTCCGCGCGCAGGATTGGTCCCAGCAAACCAAGGTATTCGTCCTGCGGGGCGCGCGGCTTCCGTGTTGTGAACGTACCGTCGGTATACTCCCGGTAGACCGCCTTGCGATAGACGTGCCCAATGTGATTGGGTCCGGGCTGCGTATAGGCCGCCGATGTTCCTTCAAAAGGTTTGCCGGTGTTCATGTCAATGCCGAGCGGGGCATAGTCCCATTCGGTCTCTTCGGCCGCAACGTAGTAGGTGCGCACGCGCCCGCCCGCCTTGGGGGGATCTTGCATAGGCTGCGGTCTAGCGGAAGTCGCCGCGAGCTGGGCCAGACCTCCGACCACGAAAAGGCAAACCGCCCATACCAGGGCCATCATGACGATCTCTTGCTCGCTCCTTGCCAAAAATCAGCCGTCGAAATCGGTGAACAATCTACATACTGCTCATTGATGTGTAAATACAAGGGCGCGTAAATACAAGTCTCCAGCTTAAAGAAAAACCGGCGAGACTCGTTCAGGAGTCTCGCCGGTTTGTTTTGCAATTTGTCGCTCGTGACGGCTGCTACTATTCGCCGCTACGCGTTTCTCCAGCCCACTAGTTCGCCAATGGGTTGGGGCGGATTTGCATGTGATTCACGGTACCTGAGCGGTTTTCGGTGAATCGCGGAAGATACGAGCTGTAGGTCATCCAAAGGCCTCGGCCCTTCCAACCGGCGTTGGGGTCGTCAATCCGACCGTCCAAACCACGAGCATAATACGGCATCGGGTATGGGATTCGGAACACACTGAACTTTTCGGTCTTCGGGTCAAAAATGAACTGCGCGTCCGAAGTGGTTCCAGTGACGAACACGGTGTCCTTGCCGAGCCCGGACGCGTTGAATTGATCTATCCAAAGGTAGTAAGGGAAATCGGTACTGCCGGTTTCCTTGCCGGTGCCCTTGAATTTTAGCCCCGGCGTGTCCCAGAACTTCCACTCGCCGGTCTTGACATCCATGCGCCCGAGTTGACCGCTGCCCAATGAAACCCAAAGATTCCCGTCCGAGCTGAAGTCGATGCCGTGCGGGAAACGTCCTGGAGCAGGCAGTGGGTAGTCTTTGATTTTATCGGTCTTGGGATCAATCATGTACACTTTGTTCGCAGGGCCTCCAGCCACGGGAGACGAATACCAAACCGTGCCATCGACCGGGCTGACAGCCTCTCCATAGCCTGTCCCTGGAATCATTTTCTTCGTTGCGGGGTCGATCCGCAGGAAGTTCTTCGAAGCACCGACCTCCGTCGCTTTTATCGTCTCAAGATTCGTCAAGTCCAGCTTTTTCGTGTCGAGTTCGCCTGCCGCGGAACCGCCGCCATCGGTCCAGATCCGGCCTTGCCAATCCAACTGCAGGTGATGAGTGTTGTATCCAGTATCGACCATCACGAATTTATTGGTTTTCGTATCGTAGTAACCGAGTTCCATGTTGTTACCGCGCGCAGCCAGCATATTGTACGCGGCATCTACATCCGCTGGGTCGTTGGTGCCCGTGACGATCGTATTCTTCGTCCACGCTGGATAGTATTCCTTGCCCCCGGCGCGAATCTGCACGGTCATCCAGACCCTGCCGTTCTCATCAAACATAGGATTGTGAGGGCTGGCCATCCATTCCTTGTCTTCCCCAACATACGCTTGCTCTTCTTCCGTGCCATGGTAGTAGTCCTTTGTCAGGGAATAACCGTGGCTCTTGTCCCGCGGTTCCACTTGGAGCCATGCGGTGGTGTTCTTCACCGGGTCCAAAATCAACAATCTACCTCCGCCGGTTCGATCCACCCCGTACACTTTCCCATTCGGGTACAACGTCGGATTGCGCTTGTCGGTAGATATCAAATCGTGAACGAAGGACTCTGGGAAACCCCAATCCCACTGAGATACAACAACATTGCGTTCGATACCCGTTGGCCGCGGGGGCGCGGGAGGAACTTCTCCGGCTGCAATCCGAGTGCCCCAATCCGCGAGCATTCTCTCAACGACGTCTCTCCCGAGCCCATTGAGTTCTTGATGCATCGACTTAGCTCGCAGGAACATCGCGTCCCAATCTTTAGCCGTGGTATAGATGCGCGTTTGGGGCATGCCGAGCTCATGGCAGTGGTTGCACCCGTTCCTCAGGGTCGCAAGCCATTCATCTTGACTCTTGTACTTGGCTGGAAGATCGCTCATCGGAGGCGGCTGAATCAGCGACGTCCAATAACTGGCAGGATAGATCTTCGCCGCTTCTTGCGGAGTTGCCGCGCTGGCAACCTGCAGCTCCACCTGCTCGCCGCACACCGCTTTGACGCGCTCCGAATCCTTCAGCCCGTAGCCGCGGACCCATAC
>Ga0206974_1202_pt1 | contig 12061 bp, 9 predicted proteins | sample Alteio_BWOrgHeat_84_FD_152920 | JGI IMG/M metagenome (GOLD analysis project Ga0206974, IMG submission 152920) | Enriched cells from forest soil in Barre Woods Harvard Forest LTER site, Petersham, Massachusetts, United States -... | ecosystem: Environmental > Terrestrial > Soil > Temperate forest > O... | reverse complement strand
ATCTTCATGGGCGGCAATGGATGATTATTTGAACGAGTTGACGAAAAAGTACCGGAAGAAAAACAGGGAGGTAATGAAGAAGTCGGAAGCACTCGTGGTAAAAGAATTGGGTGCCGAAGAAATTAAAAATCAAATAGAAAAAATAAAATTATTATTTGATGCAGTGCATGAAAAAGCCGATTTTAAATTCGGGCATTTTGATGCGATAGGATTCTTTTTCATGAAAAAAAATCTTGCCAATGATTTTATTTTCCGAGCTTATTATTTGAATGATGAAATGGTTGGATTTGCGGCAATGTTTGTAAGTGCAGGGATTCTGGATGCCAACTATGTTGGATTGGATTACGATAAGAACCGTGATTTTGGAGTGTATCATCGCATGCTTTACGATTTTGTTGAAGTGGCAATTGAACAAAAATGTTCGGAGTTGTGCTACGGAAGAACAGCCAGTGAAATAAAATCTTCAATAGGGGCCGTGCCGGTAAACATGAAAATATTTATGCGTCATAGAAATACTTTCAGCAACAAATTAATAAAACCTCTTTTCAAACTGATACAGCCCAGTGCTTTTGAAATAAGAAATCCTTTTAAAGAAAGTGAAGTCATTGCTTAGTAATTAGCGCTGTTCAAAATTTACTTTTATTATTTCATAAAATTGTGTTTAATTTGTGTCTGCGGGGAGCTTTTGTATAAAATTTATTGAAAGATTTATTTTATAGTTTCCTTTCTCTCTCGGGCAAGACATGAATTCGAATTGTCTATAAAAGATCTCAAACCTTTTTGTTTAATCTAAATCATTAATATGATTCATTTGAGATTAAGAGCCAAAGCATTGGCTTTGCTCTTATTTATTACACTTTTTTCAGGTTCCTTAACGGGACAATGTACTGCAATGCCTGCTGAGCCTGCCTGTTCTGGAACAGCACTGGCGAATAACACCAATATAAATGGCGGCAGCACTTATTATTCCAACGGTGGTACTTTTACCGGTCTTAATTTAAATGGAGGAACGCTTATACTTTGTTCGGGTACAACAACTTTATCGGGAAGTTTTAATTCGGGTTCACTCATTGTAAAGACAGGTGCAACGCTATCTACCGCAATTAGCCAGATCGCCAGCGGTTGTTCCCTGTATAATTATGGCACAGCTACCTTTAGTTCCGGATTGCTTGTTAATAGTGCTACTGCATGTATGAATGCATTGGGTGCGCGCGTTAATATTACCGGAAACCTCACAGGGAATAGCGCTACTTTTGTTAACTATGGCGGTGTTGTGGCAACAGGTACTTTGGGAGATTGGCAAAGCAGCGGAGGAATTTGCCAGGGAAACCAGGCTAAACTGGCAGTAGCCAATATATCATGGACCTCCATTAATACCTGGGTGCAAACACCTTCGGGAACTTCCTGCATTAGTTATACCGGAATTGCTACTTCAAGTAATTTCCATACGTTTAGCGGAGATGTAGGGACCAATGTTTGTGAAAAAGTAGGTGCATCCGATTTAACAGGAAATGGCAGCTGGGGAAGTGCAACGTTAACTAAATCCTGCACCAATTGTGATATTACTCTCCCTGTTGAATTGTTGTCGTTTTCTGTAAACTGTGCTCCAGCCGATCAAAGTAAAATAGAGGCGCAATGGACTACCGCTTCTGAAATTAATTCTTCTTCTTTTGACGTGGAGCAATCTGCCGATATGGTTAATTTTAAATCGGTTGCCCATATGAATGGTGGTGGTAACAGTAGCGTCATGCTAGAATACTCTGTTGTTTTTTCGCGCGATGAGCGAGGTATTTACTACCGTTTAAAACAAACAGATTACGATGGTAAAAACACGTATTATGCTGTTGCCGCTCCATCCGGATGCAGTCATAAAAATATAGTAAAAGTGATGAACAATACTTTTATGATTGATAAAACAAGTTTGGATTTAACAGGTGGAGAATTGTTTGATGTTACGGGTCGTTTGCTCAAAATGTATGATTTTACACAGCTTCCTATAGGTATCAGTCAATTTACCATTGATGATTTGCCTTCGGCGGTATATGTGCTGAGGTTGGAGTATTCTTATTATAAAATGGAGAATAAGAACTGATTTTTTTCATTTATCCCAATAATATCGCCTTCAGCTCTTCAAAAGTATTTCCCAGCGCAATCGCTTTTTTCTCGCGTTTCAAATATTCTTGTAAACGCTCAGGGACTTCCACTTTTGCTTCGATGGCAGGTTCTACCACATCGCCGAATTTCGCAGGGTGAGCGGTTTCCAGGAAGATCCCTTGTCCGCCGTTTTTGTTCATCCATTTTTTTAGTCCGGCGTAAGCGATAGCACCATGCGGATCCATGATGTAGTTTAATTCTTTGTATACTTTACGCATGGCATTGCGCGAATCATCATCAGAAAAAGCATAGCCTGCCATGTCGTTTTTGATGGCTTCTAAATTGTGATTGTACAATTCCAAAATTCTCGCGAAGTTGCTTGGATCACCAATGTCCATAGCGTTGGAGATGGTGCTCACGCTTGGTCGCGGACGATAAATGCCGGTTTGTAAATATTCAGGAACAACGTCGTTGGCATTGGTAGACGCTACGAATTTACTGACAGGTAAGCCCATTCTTTTGGCAAACATACCTGCAGTTAGGTTTCCGAAATTTCCGCTGGGAATAGAGAAAGCCAGAGGTTTTTTCTTGTCTTTCAACTGTTCATAAGCCCAGAAATAATAAAAGGATTGAGGTAAAAACCTGGCAACGTTGATAGAGTTTGCCGATGATAAATTCATTTTGGAACGAAGTTCAGCATCGTTGAAAGCCAGCTTCACCATAGCTTGGCAATCGTCGAAAGTACCATTGATTTCAAGAGCTTTCACATTGTGTCCCATGGTGGTGAGTTGTTTTTCCTGGATCTCGCTCACTTTTCCTTTCGGATATAAAATCACCACGTTGATGCCTTGCACTTTTAAAAATCCGCTGGCAACAGCACTTCCCGTATCACCTGAAGTAGCTACTAAAATAGTGACTTCCTTATTTTCATTTCTAACAAAGTAGCTGAGGTTGCGGGATAAATATCTTGCGCCAACATCTTTGAAAGCACAAGTCGGTCCGTGCCACAATTCCAGGGAATAAACATCACTTTCCACTTCAACGATAGGAAGGGGGAAGTTCAAAGTTTCTTCAACGATCTCCTGCAATTTTGCATTCGAAATTTCACCGTCGACAAATCGTTTAGCCACTTCAAAAGCGATTTCGTGCAGGGATTTTTCATTGCCAATCAAGCCTTTTGGGAGCGTTTCAATTCTCTCCGGAAAGTACAATCCTTTATCGGGAGCCAATCCGCGAACGACAGCTTCTTCGTAGCTAACCGCGTTGGCTTTTTTATTGGTGCTGTAATATTTCATGATTAAATTTCTTTAACTCCGTGTGGGTTCACTTTTGAAACATAAACAATATAGTCGATGCCAAAGCTTTCATATACTTCGCTCATGGCTTTTTTTACTTTTTCGGCAGTTGCTTTTCCTTTGCTCAAGGCAAAAATACTGGGGCCTGAACCGGAGATGGAACAACCTAAAGCACCTGCCTCAATGCTATTTTCCTTTACTTTATCAAAACCGGGAATCAATACCGAACGAATGGGTTCAACAATCACATCTTCCAAGGAGCGACCGATTAAATCGTAGTCTTCCAAAAATAATCCGGCCACCAATCCACCCACATTTCCCCATTGAATCACCGCTTTTTTCAGCGGCAGGCTGATGCGTAAAACACTGCGTGCATCGGAAGTTTTAACTTCTATCTGGGGATGAATAACAGTGCAGTATAATTCTTTGGGTGTATTTAATTTTATTACATCCAGCGGTGCGTAGGAGCGTACCAGCGTGAAACCACCGCATATGCCCGGAGCCACGTTATCTGCATGCGCAGTGCCCGAAGCAAGGCGTTCGCCTTCCATGGCAAAACGAACCAATTCAGTATCACTGTAACCAGCTTTCAATAATTTATTGACAGCTACCACCGCGCCCGCTGAGGAAGCGGCACTGGAGCCGATTCCACTTCCCGGTTTAACTCCTTTTTTAATAGAAATTTCCAAACCCTGATCGGAACCTAAATCCTGTAAAAGAGCTTTGATAGCAACACCCACCACGTTTTTATCGGCATCAAGAGGAAGATCTTCAGCTCCTTCAATTTTGGTGATGACTATTTTTTTTGTGTTTGTTTTTTTTACGGTTATTTCATCGCCGGGATGCTCCAAAGCGAAACCCAGTACATCAAATCCACAAGCTACATTGGCAACGGTAGCTGGGGCAAATACGCTTATACAATCACTTTCTTTTGTCATGATTAATCTCTGTTTGATACACGAATGATATCAGCAAAAACTCCTGCAGCGGTAACCTCGGCACCGGCACCGGCTCCTTGAATTACCAAAGGTTGTTGCGCATATCTATCGGTGTAAAAAGATACTATATTGTCTTTTCCTTGTAAGTTATAGAAAGGATGGGTACTGTCTACAGCCTCCAATTTCACGAAAGCAGTTTTGCCATCGTAGCCGCCAATCACGCGCAATTTTTTACCTGCGTTGTGGGCATCAGCATACATTTTTTGGAAAACAGCTTCATTCTTTTGCAATTCAACAAAGAAGTCGTCCACTGATTTAGCGTCGAAACAACTTTGGGGCAGGAAGCTTTCCACTTTAATTTCGTCCATTTCCATGCGGTAGCCGCTTTCACGGATGAGGATAACGATTTTACGTTTCACATCAGTTCCGCTTAAATCGATGCGCGGATCAGGTTCGGTATAACCCTCTTTCTGCGCCACTTTCACGATATCGTGGAATTTCACTTTGTCGTTGAAATTATTGAAAATGAAATTCAGTGAACCCGAAACCACACCTTCAATTTTATTGATCCTGTCGCCGCTGCCTATCATATCATTCAAAGTTCCAATCACCGGAAGTCCGGCACCCACATTGGTTTCAAACAAGAACATTGCCCTGTTTTTTAAAGCCAGTGATTTTAATTTTTTATAGTTGTCGTATTCCGAAGAACAGGCGACTTTATTGGCGGTTACCACAGAAATGCTGTTGGACAATAATTCGGCATAAACAGCAGCAACATCATAGTTTGCAGTAACGTCAACAAAAACAGAATTTCTCAAATCCAGTTCTTTCATGGTGGCGATAAAATCTTTCATGTTGAAAGTTTTGCCTTCCTTATTGAGTTGGTCTTTCCAGTTGTCTAAACTTAATCCGCTTTCATCCCCCAGCAACATTTTTTTGCTGTTGGCAAGGCCGGCAACGTTTACATCAATGTGGGCACTTTTCAATAAAACAGCTTTTTGTTTTTTGATTTGCTCCACCAGTGTTCCGCCAACGTTACCTACGCCAACGATGAAAAGATTCAGTTTTCTGTTTTCCGATTCGAAGTGGCGTTCGTGCAAAACATTCAGTGCTTTTTTCACATGGTTTTTTTCAATCACCACAGAGATGTTTCTTTCGGAAGAACCCTGAGCGATAGCGCGAATACTGATTCCATTGCTGCCTAAAGCACTCATCATTTTTCCTGAAACCCCCACTTGCCCGCTCATTTTTTCTCCAACGAGCGCAACGATGGCCATTTCTTTTTCCACTTTCAAGGCATCAATTCTGCCTAGTGATATTTCATATTCAAACTCTTTGCTTACTGCTTTTTGCGCTTTATCAACGCTGGAATCATCTATGGCAATGGTGATAGAATGTTCGGAAGAGCTTTGAGTAATTAAAATAACATTTACAGATTCTTTTGCCAAAGCGCCGAACAGGCGACTGGAAATACCGGGAATACCAATCATTCCGGAGCCACTCAAACTCACCAGTGAAATATTTTCAATGGAAGTAATTCCTTTGATAGGCTGATCGGTATCGGCAGTCGGACAAATCAATGTTCCATGATCTGCAGGAGCAAAAGTATTTTTAACGAGAATCGAAATGTTCTTTTTCAATGCAGGTTGAATGGTTGGAGGATAAATCACTTTGGCACCGAAGTGAGAAAGTTCCATTGCTTCCAAGTAAGAGATGCGGTGGATAGGGAAGGCTGTTGCCACCTTGCGGGGATCAGCGGTCATCATTCCGCTTACATCAGTCCATATTTCCAGCATTTCAGCATTTAAAGCCGCAGCAAAAATGGCCGCAGTATAATCGGAACCACCCCGCCCCAAAGTAGTGGCTTCACCTTTTTCGGTAGAAGCGATAAAGCCGGGAGCCACGCAGAGTTTTAAACCTTTAAAAGCTTTTTGAATGTTTTTATCTGTCAATTCAAAATTCACTGCCGCATTACCAAAATTGCGATTGGTTTTGATCAGATCTTTGGAATCGAGTAAAGTAGCATTGAGATAATTGGCAATGATTACGGAAGAAAGCTGTTCACCAAAACCAACAATAAAATCGCTGGTTTTTGCAGTGAGTTCTCGAATCAGGAAAACTCCGTTCAGAATATCTTCCAGTTTATTGAACTGAACTTTGATATTGGCAATTAATCCGCTTTGTTTATCAATAGAAACCAATTCACGGATGGCCGTGAAATGTCGGTCTTCCAGTTCTTTAATGATTTTTTGGTAGTCTTCATTGCCTGCCTCGGCCATAGTGCTGGCTTCCAACAATTTGTTGGTAACGCCGCCCATTGCAGAAACAACTACAATCAATTCATGCCGGCTGGCCTTATCCTTTACGATAGCTGCCGTTTTTTTTATTGCATCTGCGGAAGCCACTGAAGTTCCGCCAAATTTTAAAACTTTCATTAAACGAGAATTTGTGCGAAAATAAACAATTCGTACGGGTTTTTTTTAAAGAAATACATCTTCTTTTTGAAAACACCGGGGAAGACTATAATTTATTGATAGAGCAGCTGATTCTTATTGATGTATTCCACCAATTCTTTCGTATACATTTCAGCTCCTGAAGTGTTGAGGTGGAATCTATCGAAAAACCATTTTTTATCTTGATATTTTTTATCGGGATTTGAATAAAACCAGACTTTCTTTTTAGTTTTGATTAATTCTTTAATTCTATTGTTAAAGATATTATCAGTAAGGTAATAGTTAGGTGGATTAACCAATAGTAAATTAATGTCATTGCTTCTACAAATGTCTATAAAAGAAAGGAATTTATCGCGAAGATATTTGTTTTCATTTTCAACTTTATATGCTTTAAAAGCAGAGTATTTTAGAGTGTCATAAGTAAGAGACCTATCATTTCGGGGTAATGGGCCAAAATCATTAATTAAAGGATAATAAGGAGCACCTTTTGTTTGGTAGAGTTTTCCAAAGTTACATTTTTTATAAATATATGATTTAGAGAGGGATTGATATTTTTCTCTTTCGTTTATAATATCGCGGATGTCGGGATATTTTGCCCATGGATAAATGTAATCACTTCTAAACTCAACAAAAGGGTCTGCAAAAAACTCTTGATATTCATCGAGCGTTAAAATTATAAGTTTCGGTTTCACTTCATTATTTAACATTAAACGAAGAAAAGTTTCTTGAAAATCAATATTAGCTCCCGGATATCCATAGTTATATGTACTGGTTTTGGTTTCTTTATGAATAATTTCTCCCATCACAGAATTAAAAGAACGTGATGATCCCATTATAATTACTTTGGCTTTTTCCTGATGAGTGAGTATGCGTTCAATTCTTTTGTCGTATTGCCATTGAATTGCATAATGCGACAATACTAATGAAAAAGCAAAGTCGATTATAAAAATAATCGCAATAAATAAGCTAAAGCGAAATATAAATTTTTTGTAAACAGCCATGTGAAAATTCTACAAAAAAAGCATCAATAAAATTTGGAAGCCGAATTTCGAAAAAAATAATGAGAATAGATTTATATATTTCCGATATTTATTTTATAATCGCACTGAATGAAAATACTTGGAATATCTGCATTTTACCATGATTCTGCTGCTGCGATTATTGAAAATGGCGAAATCATTGCTGCTGTACAGGAAGAGCGGTTTACGAGAAAAAAACACGATTCTTCTTTCCCGGTCAATGCCATTAAATATTGCTTGAAAGAAGCGGGAACTTCTTTAAATGAATTGGAAGCGGTTGTATTTTACGATAAACCTTTATTGAAATTCGAGCGACTGTTGGAAACCTATTATGGTTTTGCTCCTGTTGGTGTTTCTTCTTTTGTGGTATCCATTCCTGTTTGGATCAAAGAGAAAATGTTTTTAAAAAAATTAATCCGCGACGAGCTGGAAAAAGTAGAAGAATATGACAGAAAAAAAATGAAATTACTTTTTCCGGAACATCATTTGTCTCATGCTGCAAGTGCCTATTATCCATCGTCGTTTGAAGATGCAGCAATTTTAACCATCGACGGAGTGGGCGAGTGGGCGACGGCTTCCATTTGTCACGGAAAAGGAAAAAATATCAGGGTGTTGAAAGAATTGCAATTCCCGCATTCAGTAGGTTTGTTGTATTCGGCCTTTACTTATTTTTTAGGATTTAAAGTGAATTCAGGAGAATATAAATTGATGGGTTTGGCGCCTTATGGTAATTTAGATTCCACGCAGGTTAAAGGATATATTGAAAAAATAAAAAGTGTATTGGTAGATATTAAAGCCGATGGATCTGTTTGGTTAAATCAAAAATACTTTACGTATGCTACGGGTTTACGAATGGTTCCGGATTCACGCTGGGAAAAATTGTTTGGTTTTGCGAGGAGAAAGTCGGAAACACCTTTGGAACAATATCATTGTGATTTAGGAGCAGCCATTCAATTTGTGACTGAAGAAATCGTTGTTAAGATGGTACAAGAAGCTAAAAAATTAACAGGTTCCGAAAACCTATGTATGGCAGGTGGTGTGGCACTGAACTGCGTTGCCAACGGGAAAATTCAAAAAGAAAATATTTTCAAGAATTATTTTATTCAGCCGGCGGCAGGCGACGCGGGAGGTGCTTTAGGTTGTGCATTGGCAGCGTACTATATCCATTATGAAAAGGAAAGAAAAATTGATTTGTCGAAATTGGATGGGATGAAAGGAAGTTATCTCGGACCGGAATTTTCGGACAAAGAGATAGAACAGGTGGCGAGGAAATATAATGCCAACTTTAAAAAGTATGAATCCTTTGATGAGTTAGTCAATATGGTTGCTGCTTATTTAGCGGAAGGAAATGTTGTTGGCTGGCATCAGGGAAGAATGGAATTTGGGCCGAGAGCCTTAGGTAATCGTAGTATTCTTGGCGATGCAAGAAATTCAGAGATGCAGAAAAAGCTTAATTTGAAAATTAAATACAGGGAAAGTTTCCGACCTTTCGCACCTTCTGTTTTAGCGGAAGACTGCCCGGAATACTTTGATTACAATGGGATTTCACCTTATATGATGCTGGTTCATCCGGTAAAAGAAGCACGTAGGAATTCTTATCCTGAAGGGTTTAAAGAATTCGGAATAAAAGATAAATTGTACCACCAGCGTTCGGATATTCCAGCTGTTACGCACATTGATTATTCTGCCCGGATTCAAACGGTACACAAAGAAAGCAATGAAAAATACTGGAAATTAATTCAGGCTTTCAAACAAAAAACGGGATGCGGATTAATTGTCAATACTAGCTTTAATGTGAGAGGAGAACCTATCGTTTGCACGCCTGAAGATTCTTATAAATGTTTGATGAGAACTGAAATGGATTTTCTTGTAGTTGGAAATTACGTTTTCAATAAAGCAGAACAACCTTTATGGAAAGAAGGTATTGAATGGAAATCAGAATATGTTTTAGATTAAATAAAATTTATTGAGATGGAATTTTTAAAAGATTTTTGGATGTTTTTAAAAGAGCGGAAAAAGTTCTGGTTAGTGCCAATGATTTTGGTTTTAGTGTTAATTGGAGTGTTGCTTGTTTTTGGCACTTCAGGGGCTGCAGCACCTTTCATTTATACTTTATTTTAAAAAAATGAAAACTATTATTGATAAAGCTAAAATATCGGAAACACTTGGCACATTGGCATTAGCATGCTTGGTGTTTCAGTTCGTTTTAGCTGCGAAATTACAGGTGAATGAAAATTTACATGATTATCTTTTTCTTTTGATAGCCGGATTTTTTCTTTCGATTTCTCTGTTTTCGCTTTCTCTTATTGGTATACTGTTAATTGCGATTAATTTCCTTTTTAAAGAAAATATTGCTTCCTGGTACTTTGGAATAACAGGAGGAATTTTGTTGGTGCTGTCTTTTTTCTCTTTGAAACTGGATTGGTTGATCTGCTATGGCTGGTTGAAATTGGGTGAAGGATTGGGCTATGTAATGTCCAAAGTGATATTGGGTGTAGTGTTTTATGTATTGGTTTCACCTTTGGCTATCCTGTATAGGTTATTCAATAAAAATCAGCTTAATCTAAAGAAAAACCCAACGTCTTATTATGTACAAAGAAATCATCTTTTTGAAAAAAAAGATTTAACCAATACCTGGTGATTTAAAACTTTGCGATTTTAGGATATAAAAATAATCCGACAAGCAGTACAATCAAGGTTAACAGCGTAAGCGCTCCGTAATATTTAATGGAAGTTTCCTTAGTTACATTGGGTTTGTTCCAGATAGCAGAAGCGTAAAAAATATTTTTTTCAATTTTGCCTTTTACTATCATTGCTTCATGCTCTTTTTGTGAAAAGTCACCACAAAAAATCATAGCATTTTCTTTGCCATTGATATCGGTAGCACTGAATTCAGAGCAATTTAATTCATCAATGTTTTTTTTGAAAGTAAATTGGTTACATAAAACTTCCACTTCCATTCCTTCGCGTACAGTAGCATACTGAAAGTCTTTGTATTCCTTGTTTCCAACAAGATGGTTGGTTTGTGCCACCAAAATAATAAAGAAAGGAATCAATACAGGAATACTTAAAATCGGCATTAAAGTATTGTTGAAAGAAGCTTTTGATGAAATAGCATTCGTAAGGGATAAAACACAAGCAAAACCAATCCCTCCAATGATTATCAATAAAATAAATAAAGTATGATTTTCTATGAAATTCCCAACAAAAAAAGAATAACATACATAATTTAATATTCCCGAAGTGACCATTAGCAAAGCATTGTACAATATTTTGGAAAATAATATTGATTGTGGATGGGCGAGTTGATTCAAATACAATTGAGTATTTTCACTGTCGTTGCGAAAGGTGTTATTCGCCGCATTAATAAAGGCAAAAAGTGTAATGATCCAAAAAAGTGCATTCCATGTTGGCGCATGATGTATATTTTCCAGCGCCAAAAAACTAATGAAAGTTGTTGCCACCACAAAAAGTAAAATGCTGTTGATGCCCGATTTCCGACGCAACTCCATGCGGAACTCTTTTTGAAACAGATATTTTACTTCCTGAAAATTCAAACTAAATAAGGGCGTTGAAATTATTTATTCCTGCGGTACGTTCAGTAGTGAAGCCTTCTCCGTGCAGTTTGCCTATTAAGCGACCGAACTCAATTGCCCTTCCTTCCAGATATGAAAAAAACTCCGGTCCGGAAATAGGAGTGAGGTTTTCCTTCGACTGAGGATCGTAAAACTGAGAACGGAAAGCTTTTACACATTCCATCTTTTTATCAAAGTAACCGCTGATGTCAATAATAAAATCGGGTTTGGTAAACCTGTCTTGAATATAATGGTATACCTGATCCGGCCGATGAGGATTTTGTCCGGTATCAATTTTTATTAAGCCCGAAAGAAAACAAGCTTCACTCACCAGTTGCGCTGCCCGTGCATGATCCGGATGCCTGTCGGAAATGGCATTTGCCAGTACAATTCGGGGTTTATATTTGCGAATCATTTTAATGACACTCAGTTTATTTTGTTGTGATAAATCGAAAAAGCCATCCGGTATTTGTAAATTTTCACGAACCGATATTTTCATCAACTCAGTAGCTTTTCTCGCTTCTTCTCTCCGGATTTCCTTATTGCCTCTTGTTCCCAGCTCACCTTCGGTTAAATCGATAATTCCTACTTTAAATCCTTGTTCAATATGCTTGATTAATGTTCCGGAACACGACAATTCAACATCGTCGGGATGGGCTGAAAAAGCCAGGATATCGAGAGTTTGAC
>Ga0206974_1201_pt1 | contig 12091 bp, 11 predicted proteins | sample Alteio_BWOrgHeat_84_FD_152920 | JGI IMG/M metagenome (GOLD analysis project Ga0206974, IMG submission 152920) | Enriched cells from forest soil in Barre Woods Harvard Forest LTER site, Petersham, Massachusetts, United States -... | ecosystem: Environmental > Terrestrial > Soil > Temperate forest >... | reverse complement strand
TGATGGGCATTCGTTTCGATGGACACCCAGATCATCGGCGTATCTTATTAGATGACGATTACCCTGGGTTCCCACTTCGAAAAGATTTCAAGGAACCTGATTTTTATCATGGAATGAAAGTTCCGTATTAAATGCTCCGGATTACCGCTATTGCAATGCCAGAAATTCTCGAACGCCACATACTCTCGCACAATCCGCTTCATGCAAGTGCGCCGGTGCACGACCCTGATTTTGTCGAGCGCGGACGCCTGCACACCGAGGAAATGGTGCTGAACATGGGGCCGCAGCATCCCTCCACGCATGGCGTACTGCGTTTGGAGGTGGTGCTGGATGGTGAATTGGTGGTGGATGTCATTCCTCACATTGGTTACCTTCATCGCTGTTTTGAAAAACACGCGGAGCAGTTGACGTACCCCCAGATCATTCCCTACGTTGACCGGATGGATTACATTGCCGCGATGTCTGGCGAGCATGGGTATGTAACGGCTGTCGAGCGGATGATGAATATCGAAGTTCCAGAAAAAGTCGAGTTTATTCGAGTGCTTTTTGCCGAGCTTCAGCGCATTGCGTCGCACCTGATCGCCATTGGAACGTTCGGGATGGATTCCGGAGCGTTCACGCCGTTCCTCTATTGCTTCCGCGACCGCGAGACCATCCTCGAAATGTTCGAGAAGACCAGCGGCGCACGATTCCTCTATAATTATATGTGGGTTGGCGGACTTTCGCACGATCTGCACGCCGATGTCCTCCCCATGTGCCGCGAATTCCTAAAAACTTCCCGTGCAACGCATAAGGAGATCAACGATCTGCTTACGTTCAATCATATTTTTCGCCAGCGCACCGCCGGTATTGGCGTGCTCGATGCTGAGGTTGCAATTAACGGCGGCGCGTCCGGACCGATGCTGCGCGCGTGTGGCGTGAAATGGGATGTCCGCAAGAACGATCCCTATTCTATCTATGACCGCTTCGATTTCGAAGTCGCTGTCGGCTCAGATAAGCTCGCCACGCTCGGCGATTCCTTCAACCGGAATTGGGTACGTATGGTGGAGTGGGAACAATCGCTCAACATCATCGAACAGATATTAGAGCAATATCCAATGAATGATCTGACGGATGTTCAGTCCGCCATTCCTAAGCGACTGAAGCCACCGGAAGGCGAGATATTTTCCCGCACCGAAACGCCGCGTGGAGAACTTGGTTATTATATCGTCTCGAAAGGAGATGTAAAACCGTGGCGCGTGAAAGTCCGCTCGCCTGCATTTTCAAATCTCAGTTTACTGCCGCTTATCTCACGCGGGTATCTCATCGCCGATCTTATCGTGATCCTCGGCTCGATCGATATTGTGCTGGGGGAAGTGGATAGGTAATGGCATCTCGCTACAAAACTGCACTTGGCGAAGAAGGCGAGTTTGAGCCCGGCTCGCGAGGCCGTGTTCTTAAAAATTTATTGGGAATTATTTCGAAGCGAGAAATGGATCGGGTTGAGGATGAAGCCATGCTTCAATGTTCAGAATATTTTGCAAATAACATAAGCACAAAGACGATATTCAGCGTCGAACTTATATTCGAAATTCATCGATGTATTTTTGGAAAAAATTATTCCTGGGCAGGAGAACTCCGAACCGTCAATCTCACCAAGGGAGATTTCACATGGCCGCCACCACAACATATTAGCAACGCATTAAAAGAATTCGGGCAGACTAAACTGCGACGTCTGACTCCGGTTTCTCCAGAAGCACCTGAGAATATTCCACGTGCATTAGCGGAAGTGCATGCCGATTTATTGATCATACATCCCTTTCGAGATGGCAATGGTCGCGTTGCCAGAATGGTAGCAAACCTGATGGCGTTACAAGCCTCACACATACCGCCAAATTATGGGTTCTCAGGGAAAGGATCTCAAAAAAATAAACTACGGTATCTCAACGCGGTCAGACAAGGTTATGTCGAGAACTACGATCCATTGACACGTTTTTTCAGAGATGCTTTCGAGCGACGGGATTTGTGAGAAGATTTAAAAATATCCGGCACGGGTGGTCTCTTAAGTCCACGAGCGCCTTCGAACACACTCGATTCATATGCCAAAAAAGCGAATATCTTTCGGCGCTCATCCTTATCCCGCAGATACGGATTTGCTTCGATCAGCGGAATGCCCTTGTTCTTGTCAACCATGATATTAGTTAACGGCACTCTGGATGCAGTAGTTCGCTTCGGGGATTAGCTAACTTCTGACTTTGTTCCTTTATCAAATGATAGACGAGATCGACGATGAAGCCCTCGAAGCGGCCCGAATGGAATTGCGCGGCGAAGTGAACGCGCCGATGGAATTCACGTTCGCTTGCACCGTTGAGGAACTTCCAAAAAATTGCGAACGTGGGAAGATTGTTATGATCGACGACCAGGAGATCGCGATATTTAACATTGATGGCGTGATCTATGCCACCTCGAATATCTGCCCTCACGAGATCGCGCCGGTGCTGGCAACGGGAGCGATCGATTGCGCGGCCCGAACCATCACTTGCCCGCTGCATAACTGGATATTCGATATTCCGTCCGGCAAGCTTATCACAGACCAGCTTTCCGGCTCAAGCGGAAGCATTCCCGTCTATGACGTGAAGCTGGCCGATGGCGAGGTGTGGGTGAGGGAAAAGCCCATTTGAAAAATGCCCTTTTTGAGCTAAATTGACCACCCCTGCAATATTTCTTAATTTATTTTTGTAACCCAAGCGACCTGGTGCGTTCTTGTTCATATGAAGAACTTCTTAGCTTTCGTTATTTTGTTGATTTCACTTATCCCACTGACAGGTGAAGCCCAATGGACGCGGACTTCTTTGCCCGATTTTGGAGATATTCAAACGCTCACAATCCTCGGCGGTAATATTCTTGCCATCGACATTGGGGGAGTAATTTACCGATCAAGCGACAGCGGAGCGAGTTGGACAAAGCAGCTTGGTTCTCGCACCAGAACTACATTTTGTAATTTCGCCACCATTGATGGACAGATATTTGCCCCGCTTTATGGATCTGGAATTTTTGTTTCCTTCGATAGTGGCGTAAATTGGACCCTACAGAATTCGAGCTTCCCGATAACGACTACGGTTGCTCTTGCTACATCTGGACCCTATCTTTTCGCAGGAACTTCGTACGATGACCAAGATGGAATTTATCATAGTGCTGTCTATCGATCAATCGATAGCGGTATAAGCTGGACTCCCGTAAGCTCAGGATTAGATACGAGTGGTCCACTATACGCACTCCAAGTAATAGATACTAATCTTTTTGCATCTAATAATGGAGTATATCGATCAACAGACAATGGAAAAAGCTGGATTTCTGTGACCAAGCATAACGCCTTCTCTTTTGCTGTAATTAGCTCTTCTCTTTTTTTAGGAACAAGTGATAGTGGCATTTTTCGCTCAACAGATAATGGAGACCACTGGATTGCAGTCAGTAACGGACTTCCTGGAAATTATACCGATGTTTGGAATTTTGCAGTGTTAGATACGCTATTGTTTGCAGCGACTCTTTCTGGTGGTCCGACTGGGAATGTTTTCCTATCAACGGATTTTGGGGCCCATTGGATCAATGAAGATTCGGGCTTAGCTGCAAATGATGTTAAATCAGTAGCTGTAAATCACGCGTTCGTATTTGCAGGCACAGGTAACTCTGGGCTGTGGCGTCGCCCTCTTTCTGATTTCTTCGCCCCATCGTCTGTGTCCTTCCCACAAATTGCTGGACATTCTATTCAAATATCTCAATCCGGCGACCATCTCTTCGCGAATGATGAAGGATTGCCGATCGAAATACGCACCTCAAATATCCTCGGCGCAGAAGTGCTTTCACAGCAAGCTTCGGGAGCACTGGATGTCGATCTCTCGGCGCTTCCGGCGGGTGTGTATTTTGCAGTGATCGAGGCTGGGAACGATAGACAAGTGAAGCGCATTGCGGTAGTCCATTAGGACCCTGCATGACACGCGCTGAACTTACCAGACAGATCAAAGAAAAAGCAACCCAGATCGGCTTTACCAAAGCCGGGGTAACTTCCGCCGCGCCATTCGAGGAAACGGCCAACCAATTTGAAGCATGGGTGGCAAGCGGCGCGCATGGCGTGATGAAATGGCTGGAACGCGACCACCACAAGCGGCGCGATGTGCAGAATATCCTTCCCGAAGCGAAAAGCATTCTCTCTCTGGCGCTCAATTACTACACCGCCAATGACGCAAAGGACAACAGGGACCTAAAAATATCGCGGTACGCTTGGGGAACGGATTATCATGAAATTATCCCCCCGATGCTGCGGAAGTTGCTTGCGGAAATTCAGAAGCTTGTTCCAAATGCAGAGGGACGATACTATACCGATACCGGTCCACTGCTCGAAAAACCTATCGCCGCACGCGCGGGCATTGGCTGGCAGGGGAAGCATACGAATATCATTACGCGCGAAGTTGGCTCGTGGGTGTTTCTCGCGGAGATCATTCTAAATATCGAGCTGGAACCCGACGCGCCCGCCGAAGATATGTGCGGCACCTGCACCCGCTGCCTCGATGCCTGCCCAACGGATGCGCTCAAGCCGTATGAGATCGATGCAACACGCTGCATTTCCCATCTCACCATCGAGCTAAAGCCGGAGCATAAGATTCCCAATGAGCTTGCTTCTAAAATGGAAGGCTGGCTCTATGGCTGCGATATTTGTCAGGATGTGTGCCCCTGGAACCGGTTTGCAGAGCCAACGCACATCGCGGAGTTCGCTCCGAGAGAGGAAAATCTACTTCTCACAAAGGACGCAATCGGGCAGATGGATCAGGAAGAATTTTCGCGGCGCTTTCAAAAATCTCCGGTGAAGCGGACGAAGCTGGCGGGGTTAAAACGTAACGTAAACTCGGATTTAGTGTCAAGACCATAGATCGAACCGAATTGTCATTCCCGCGAACGCGGGAATGACACGACAATTCACACCCAATTTCAAATTGAGCCGCTACTTAATGGGACTTACTTTTCTTTCGAAAGCAACCGTTTCGCTTTCTCCATCTCACGCGATTTATCTTTCGTCATTTTTGGGAATTCGAGTTGCAAAGATTTCAGCGTACTGACAAGAACATCCGCAACCGCAATGCGCGTGTACCATTTGTGATCGGAAGGAATAACGTACCATGGAGCGTACTCCGTGCTGGTATGGCGCAGCATTTCTTCGTAAGCCGACATATAATCCTTCCAGAAGGTGCGTTCATACACGTCGGCGGTGCTGATCTTGTAATTTTTGTCTTGTTCATCAATGCGCGCGAGCAGGCGTTTACGTTGCTCTTCTTTTGAAATGGCAAGATGGAACTTCACGATGCGAATGCCATTGCGAGTAAGATATTTTTCGATGGCGTTGATGTCTTCATAGCGATCTTTCCAAATATCTTTCTTTCGCGCGGATCTTGGGAGCTTTTCGTTGGCAAGAAGTTCGGGATGGACGCGGACGGTCAGCAGTTCCTCGTAATACGAACGATTGAAAATGCCGATGCGTCCTCGTCCGGGAAGAACTTTCATCGCTCGCCACATGAAATCGTGATCTAACTCCTCGGCACTCGGCACACGAAAATTATGAACTTCCACACCCTGCGGATTTACGCCGGTCAGCACATGCTTGATCGCGCTATCCTTCCCAGCGGTATCCATCGCCTGAAAAATGACAAGGAGCGAATATTGATCCTGCACAAAGAGCATGGATTGCAGCTTCGAGAGTTCTTCGATGTCGCTTACGAGCTTTTTCTCTGCGCCCGCTTTGCTGCGAACACCTGGTGTCTTCGCCGGATCGAACGAGCTTAATGAAAAATCGCTGCCGGGTTCTATGTGGAAATGATCGAGTGGCATCGTGTTACTATGATGAATTATCTTTTCACGATACTCGTTCCCGGAACAAACTTATGTAACATTCCGATACCTATGAAATCAGTGATCTTTTTTGTAACTATTCAATTATCGATACTTGGTTTGGCAGAGTCGGCTTCTGCTCAATATCCGATCCTGGATTTTGGGCAAGTAGCCGTGGGGCAGTTCCACGATGACAGTATTCCAGTGTCTAACCCCGAAATGGATACCCAAATTTACTTTGGGCTGGTACTTCCACCGCCATTTTATTGGCTGGATCATGATAGTGTGAGAGTCAACCCGCTCGATTCTAATGAATTTCATTTTAGATTTGAGCCAACAGTTGCCGGACGCGATTCCTTAGTCGTGTTTGCTGTTCCCGGCAAACCAGTCCTGTTTATCGGTACCGGTGTTGCCTCTTCCGTTGACGATCCATCCGAATCGGCACCATCCCTTCATTTCATAAGCTATCCAAACCCAGCTTCATCCTCGCTGACAATCTCCTATGATCTTCTTCAATCCGGAAGAGCAGTTCTAACACTATATGATATGAGCGGGAATGAAATAGCAACGCTTGCCGATGAGCATGAAGCGAGTGGCAAGCAGGTTCATACAATTCGACCGGAAGAATTCCCGTCCGGCCATTATCTTTGCAGATTGCATGCGGTAAATGCAAACGGCGAGACGACGGTAACGTCCTGCAAGGTTACGATCGAACACTAAGTAAACCTTGTGGATCATACGGCAACTCCCGAGTTACGTCGTATTTTTGTATTATGCCTCTCGAACGAACTCGCTACCCAGTAATCTCAGACGATCTCGATCAGCTTTGCGTAAACACGATCCGCTTTTTGGCCGTCGATGCGGTCCAGAAGGCCAACAGTGGGCATCCAGGCGCGCCGATGGGCCTTGCGCCCATCGCGTACGTGCTTTGGACAAGGCATCTCCGCTTCGATCCCCACGATCCACATTGGTTCAATCGCGACCGTTTTATGCTCTCGAACGGCCACGCCTCGATGCTGCACTATGCGCTCTTGCATCTGGCGGGTTATGATCTTTCGCTCGATGACCTCAAGCAATTCCGGCAGTTCGGTTCGAAAACTCCGGGACATCCGGAGCGAGGACACACACCAGGAATCGAAGTAACAACTGGGCCGCTTGGACAGGGATTTGGGAACGCTGTCGGTATGGCAATAGCCGAACAATTTCTTTCAAGCACGTTTAATAAAAAGAAGCATGATGTAGTCGATCATCATACTTATGTTATTCTCGGCGATGGGTGTATGGAGGAAGGCATTACGAGTGAGGCCGCATCGCTTGCGGGGCATCTGGAGCTTGGGAAGCTTATTGCATTCTATGATGATAATGGGATTTCGATAGATGGATCAACCACCATCACCTTTACGGAAGATGTAAGCAAGCGCTTCGAGGCATATCATTGGCATGTTGTCGATGTGGCCGATCCGAACGATCTCGATGCGGTCGATCACGCGATCCGCGTGGCGAAATCGGTGATTGATAAACCCTCGCTCATTGTGTGTCACACGCATATTGGATATGGAAGCCCGAACAAGCAAGATAGCCCAAAGGCGCATGGGAACCCTCTTGGGAAAGATGAAGTCATTCTGACAAAGCAACATCTTGGCTGGCCACTGGAACCGGATTTTTATATTCCCGATGGCGTATTGGATGTTTTTCTCGAAGCTGGGGAACGCGGCACAAAATCACATTCGGATTGGGATAAAGAATTCTCTCTTTACCAAAAAGAGAACCCGAAAGACGGTATTGCACTCGAGCAAGCGATCAAACGTGAACTTCCGGCTGGCTGGGACGCAAATCTACCTATCTATAAACCCTCCGATGGCCCTGTTGCCACACGCACGACCGGCGGCAAGGTGATGAACATCATTGCAGAAAAAATCCCGACGCTGATGAGCGGCTCTGCCGACCTGAACGAATCAACCTTCACAAAATTGGAAGCGTCGGAGGATTTCGAGCCGAGCCAACTTAAACATGGTTCCTATGCAGGGCGAACTATCAATTTCGGTATCCGCGAACATGCGATGGGCGCGATCGTGAACGGTATGGCGGCACATGGCGGCGTGTGTCCGACCGGTTCGACGTTCTTCTGTTTCAGCGATTACATGCGGCCATCGGTTCGGTTGAGTGCGTTGATGAACATTCCCTCCATCTTCGTCTGGACGCACGATAGCGTCGCGCTCGGTGAGGATGGCCCCACGCATCAGCCGATCGAGCACCTTGCATCCCTTCGGGCAATGCCGAATTTCACGATCATTCGGCCTGCCGACGCGAATGAAACGGTCGAAGCGTGGCGATGCGCCATGAAGATGCAAGGGCCAGTTGGCATCGTGCTGACGCGGCAAAAACTTCCAGTGATCGATCAAGAGAAATATGCTTCCGCTCGTGCGCTCACAAAGGGTGCGTATATTTTATCCGACGCGATGAGCGCGCCGGAAATAATTCTTATTGCGACCGGCTCGGAAGTATCGCTCGCGCTTGCGGCACAGATTGCATTAGAACAAAAGGGCATGATGACGCGCGTGGTCTCGATGCCCTGCTGGGAGTTCTTTGCAGCGCAGCCGGAACATTATCGCAATCTGGTGCTGCCGCCGGATGTGACGTGCCGGCTTTCTATAGAACTCGGAACGTCGTTCGGCTGGGAGAAATGGGTTGGGCCGCAGGGCGCCTCTCTTTCGGTCGATCATTTCGGCACATCCGCGCCAGGCGAGAAGATCTTAGAGGCATTCGGATTCACGGTTCCGAAGATCGTTCAAGTTGCGGAACGATTGTTACATCACCCCGAGATGGCCAGAGAAGAGATCCGCACACTTCAACAGCAATAATAACCCTATCGAATGCTGCGCGAGAACGTATTCAACCGAACGATCGAGTTGGTGAGCGAGCATTATGTCTTTCCGGATGTAGCTCAAAGCGTCGTGGAACGCCTCCGCTCCCAGAGGGATGTGTATGCTGCCGTAAAGACCGATCACCAATTTACAGCAGCACTGACGCGCGATATGTTCGATGTTTCGAAGGACGTTCATCTTACACTTACTGTGAAGCAAAAATCGCCTCGTCCTGAAGATACACCGCCCGTTGCGGCCTCGCGGTTTTTGGCTGATGGAATTAATATTATTGCGATCTCCCGCTTTCCATCCGTTCATGCGCAGAACGGCGAAATGGCGATCCACGAGATCGATCAGGCATTCCTGCTTGCCGAACGCGCGCGAGGACTTATTATCGATGTCCGGAAAAATTTCGGCGGCGATGGAACGAGCGTGGCTCTCGCGACGAGCTATCTGCTGCCGTCAGAACCTTTGCGTTTGCTTGCGATCTATCGTTATCGCGGGAACATACCGTCGTCCGAAAGTTGGACGTGGAAAAAACTTCCGCATGAAGTGAACGGCGCTTACCGTCCGCTTGCCGATAAACCGATCTGCGTACTCGTCAGCAAAGATACGTTTTCCGCAGCGGAGGAATTTGCCTATAACCTTCAGCAAATGAGGCGCGCGACGATCATCGGCGAAAGAACGCGCGGCGGGGCACATCCCTCGAAGCGGCATCTGATCGACGGGATGTTTCTGCTTTCGCTCCCATTCGCCGAAACGATCAACCCGATCTCGATGGGCAATTGGGAAGGGATGGGCATCATTCCAGACCTCGAATGTCCACGCAAGGATGCGGTGAAGGTGGCCATGGGATTCCTTGCTAAAGGAGCTGGGATCTGATGACGGCAGTGAAATAGGGTTTTCATAAAGAATAGTAGTAAAGCGTAGTATTTACAAGCCCCCACTGGGAAACGATTTTGTGGGAAAAGTTCTTACGGTATATGCCCCCGAATAGTTTGCCGGATGCTTGCCGGCCTTTTGCTCTTTTTAAGCGTGAGACACCATCGCATACTTGCGACGCTTTTTACGGCCATTGTTCTTATGAGCATTGGCCTTCCCGCTCGCGCTCAATTTATGGATCTGCGGTCGCCGTTCGAGCGGTTCAGTGATTTTCGCGTTACGGTCGGCTGGGGCGCCTCGACGCCACCGAACTCGCAGTGGAACGATTATACACACTCGACGGCCTCTGCCGTGAATAAGCAGATCAATTTTAATCAATATGTCACGTTCGATTATGGGCAGTTTCGTGTGGGTCTGCTCTCGTATGTCTTTCCATCGAGCGTTCTGCCGTTCATTTTTTGGAACCCGCAATTTCAGATCGACCGGTTTCAGGTCGGTGGAGATTCGTCACGCATTGGGCTAAGCCTTCGCGGCGAAAACCTTTTTGCGAAGAAAGACGCGAATGAATATCTGGGCGATGGGCAGGCCGATAAAAGTATCTACCCCGACCGCAATTCGCTTTCGTTCCTCATCACGTATTGGCTGGGCCACCCTCCCGATTCGAGCGATTACGGTAAGCTATTGCGCGAGGCTTCTGCCGAAGATATGGCCGAGGACGTGATCATGGGTCCGGTGCTACCCGGTTCAAGCGGCGAAGTGCGCTACTCGACGCGAAATGGTGTTAGTGTGGGCGTGGGACTCGGGAACGGAAAATATTCAGGCTCGGGACCGATCTCCCGTTATCTCAATTTTTTTAATTCCTACAATGTCTATACCGACAAGGGCGTTCCGGGATTCAATCCATTGGCACTCGTTCGATATCGCATCCGGAATCTGATCGCACAATTCGATGTGGCCGGCGATGATGTCAATTTCGGCATTGTGCTTAGGAACTTAAAGCATTTAGATATCGAAACGGGCCTGCTCCGCTTGGAACACGCATTCCCACGATCCTCGCGTGGGCCGCACCGTCCCGAAGCGTACCTTTCAATGCGATATGAATTGGAACTCGGCAAAGGAGGCGGGTTTTATGAATACGGCGACGCCGTGCTCGACCAGCTTGCCGATTCCGATGGCGATGGATTGACGGACATCGAAGAAATAATGATCTACCATACCGATCCGAATAATCCGGATACGGATGGCGACGGTCTGACCGATGGCGAGGAGGTTCGTATTTATGGAACGAATCCGCTGAACCCGGACACCGATGGTGATGGCCTCACCGATGGTGATGAAGTTCATAAATATCATACGAATCCCAAACTCGCCGATAGTGATGGCGATGGCCTGACTGATGGCGATGAGGTATTAAAATACCACACGGACCCGCTCTCCCGCGATACAGATGGCGACGGGATTTCAGATTACGATGAAATTTTTAAATATCACACCGACCCGCTGAAAAAAGATACCGATGGCGATGGCATTTCGGATTACGACGAAATTTTTAAATACCATACGAACCCCTTGCTAAAAGATACCGATGGCGATGGGCTGTCAGATTATGACGAGATCTTCAAGTATCATACGAATCCGCTGAATGTCGATACCGATGGCGATGGTATTCCGGATAATGAGGACGGGTGTCCGCTGGAACCGGGACCGAAGTGGAACAATGGATGCCCCGAAGTTCCCTTCCAGGTCGGCCAGCGTATCGATCTGCCGCGCATTGAATTCGAAACGGGCAAGTGGGATATTCTACCGGTCTCCTTCCCGCCGCTAAATCAGTTGCTTGGATTGATGCAAAAATATTCTGGAACAAAGATTTCCGTTCAGGGTCATACCGATAACCAGGGTGATTCGCTCGCGAACGAGAAACTTTCCATTAACCGCGCCAATGCTGTTCGTGATTGGCTTACGACCCATGGCATTAGCAATACGCGCCTTGAGACGCGCGGCTATGGCCAAACACGACCCATCACAACAAACTCGACCGATCAAGGCCGCGAAACGAATCGGCGCATCGAGTTCATTATTATCGAGAATACCGAAGAGAAAAAGTAAGCTCAGTCGAGCGTGCTGAGCGCGTAGTGCATTCTACGCAAGCACTCATCCTTCCCGATCACGGCGAGCAATTCGAATAATCCGGGACCCATCCCGCGGCCGGTAACGGCAAGGCGAATGGGATGGATCAGCTTACCAGCGCCGATGCCCTTCTCTTCAGCGAACGTACGAACGACTGCTTCGAGCGTGTCGTGATCCCATTTTTCCGCTGCTTCAAAGCGTGGAAGTATTTCCGTGAGCCGTGTTTTGGCTTCGGTGTTCCAGTGCTTTTGTTTGTACTTCTCTTCGTAATCCGTTGGCGGAACGAAAAAATAACTTGCAAAATCTACGAAATCCGGCAGTGTGCGGACACGCTCTTGCATCAAGCGAATGACGGAAAGAAG
>Ga0206974_1200_pt1 | contig 12099 bp, 8 predicted proteins | sample Alteio_BWOrgHeat_84_FD_152920 | JGI IMG/M metagenome (GOLD analysis project Ga0206974, IMG submission 152920) | Enriched cells from forest soil in Barre Woods Harvard Forest LTER site, Petersham, Massachusetts, United States -... | ecosystem: Environmental > Terrestrial > Soil > Temperate forest > O... | reverse complement strand
ATCTTCCGGGTTTCAGTTTTCTGATTTCAAAAAAACCATTGGATTGTGTGGTAGTATAATGTTTATCCGATGAATCTTTAGCATTGGTTAATACAATATTGGCAACTCCAATGGCAGCGTGATTAGCGCTATCCAACACTATACCTTTCACAATGTTTTCCTGAGCAATGGCAGACAATGAAAAAAGAAGAAAAAAGATGAACAGAATTTTTTTCATAAAACAAAGATAAGACGTCCAAGGTTAAGAAAGGTTTAAAAAAAAAGTCACCTGTGGGGCAGGTGACTTTTTAGAGGGATAAAACAATAAACAACTTTATAAGGACAATTTTATTTTTCGGCTTACTATTTAGCTTACAACTTGAGTAATAAAAAGAACGTATTTGAACCGAAAATTAAAAGCGCCTTACAACTTTAACCTAGTGGCGCAAATGTACATTACGTTTCCTTATTAAAGCAAGTTTTTTGTAAATTATTTTTATTTTTTCCTTAATTTTAGAGGGTAGAAACGATTTGTATTAGATTACGTTTTTACCATTCGTTCGTTTCTTAGCTTACTTCGTTTCCATAGTGTTGTTGTTACAATATATTGATATTCAATAGTGTGAATAAGTGTTTCAACGTAGTTTAGCACAAATAAAAAGCCGCCCTTTGTTATAAAAGGACGGCTTCAAAAGAAAAGTAAACTGCTTATCCCAAATAAGATCTTAGTAACTTGCTTTTAGTATGATGTTTCAATCTTCTGATCGCTTTTTCTTTAATTTGACGAACACGCTCACGGGTGAGTCCGTGTTTATTTCCTATTTCTTCCAAAGTATAAGCATGAGGCAATCCGATTCCAAAAAACATTCTCAAAACATCTGCTTCACGTTCAGTTAACGTAGAGAGTGATCTTTGTATTTCGGCATGCAATGATTCCGATATTAATTTTTTATCAGCAGTAGGAGAATCATCATTTTGAATAATATCAATTAATCCATGATCTTCACCTTCCTGGAAAGGAGCATCTAAAGAAGTGTGCCGACCCGAAATGCTAATAGCGCCAATCACCTCATCAATTTCCATTTCTACCGATTCGGCAATTTCTTCAACAGTCGGTTCTCTTTCCAGTCTTTGTTCTAAATCGGAAATTCCTTTTTTAATTTTAGTGAGGTTTCCTACTTTATTCAAAGGTAAACGCACCATTCTGCTTTGATCGGCAATAGCAGCAATAATAGATTGACGAATCCACCAAACGGCATAGGATATAAATTTAAAGCCTCTTGTTTCATCAAATCTTTGTGCCGCTTTAATCAAACCAAGATTTCCTTCATTGATTAAATCGGGTAAAGACAATCCTTGGTTTTGGTATTGTTTTGCTACAGAAACCACAAAACGAAGATTCGCAGTGGTTAAGCGCTCCAATGCTTGTGCATCTCCGGCTCTGATTCTAACAGCCAACGCCACTTCTTCCTCAGAAGTAATTAATGTTACTTTACCAATTTCCTGCAAATACTTATCTAAAGTAATGCTATCCCTGTTGGTGATGGACTTGGTAATTTTCAGCTGTCTCATAGGTAATCAAAGAATTTGTGGCAATTTACGTAAATCAAAAATAGGGATGCAAATTATTTTTCTTTTACTGCTTCCCAAAATTATTTAAAAAATAATTTGTTAAGAACTTATTAAATTAAAGAGAGAGTGGATCTCTGTTAAAGAAATTATACTTTAAAATTTTACGTATTTCTCAATTAGCTTTTTAAAGAGCTTGAGTTTCCATCAGCTATTTAATTTCTCTCCCAAAGCATTTTCAAACTGAGGTTTCAATTCATCAATAAAACCGTAGCTTTCATCATCAATTCTTATTTCTCCTTTGGTAACATGTCCCAATAAAGTATGTGGCATTTTAGATCCGTCCAACGCTTTCAGGAAAGCATCGTGATTTTCTTCTTTGATGGAAATCACTACTCTTGATTGGGATTCTCCAAACAAAAATGCATCTCTGCGGAATTCAATAGGCAAAGTAATATCAAAACCTAAATCCTTTGGCAATCCTGCTTCAAACAAGGCCATGAACAGGCCGCCGTCAGAAACATCATGCGCTGATTCAATCACTCCGGCAACAATCAATTGCTTCACTACTTTTTGTAATTCCACTTCTTCCTCTAAATTGAAATAGGGAGCGGGCGATAATTTCACACCGTGAATAGCTACCAAATATTGTGACGAAGAAATATCGTCCTGTGCTCCGCCGAGCATGAAAATTAAATCTCCTTTTTTCTGGAAACCTAAAGGTGTGATGGTGCTTTTATCGTCTACTATCCCCAGCATTCCAATGGTTGGCGTTGGAAAAACAGGAACTACTTTTCCGTCTAAAGTGGATTGGTTGTAAAAAGAAACGTTACCACCTGTTACCGGAGTGCCTAATTTGCGGCAGGCTTCTCCCATTCCTTTGATGGCTCCTACAAATTGCCAGTAAACTTCGGGCACATATGGATTTCCGAAGTTCAAACAGTTGGTGATCGCTACCGGCTCTCCTCCTGAAACAACAATATTTCTGGCAGCTTCGCATACTGCTATCATGGTTCCTACTTCAGGATCAGCGTTGACATATCTTGCATTGCAATCTACGGTTAAGGCAATGGCTTTATCGGTTCCCTTGATGTTTACAATTCCTGCATCTGTGGGTTGATTGGTGCTCATATTGGCCGTTCCAACCATAGAATCGTATTGCTGAATTACCCATTTTTTTGAAGCTAAATTCGGATGCGTGATCATTGTTTCAATAATCTCCTGTAAGTTCAAAGGTTCTTCAATCTGAGAGATGTTGAATTTTTTCGCTTCTGCAAAATACGCAGGTTCTTTGTATTCCCTTTCGTATACCGGAGCACCGCCACCCAACACCAAATCATCGGCAGGAACATCGGCTACCAGTTCGCCGTGGAAATAATATTTCAATCTTTCTCCTTCAGTTACTTTACCGATCTCCACACAATTCAAATCCCATTTATCAAAAATATCCAATACTTCTTTTTCTCTTCCTTTGTGCACCACTACCAGCATTCGCTCTTGTGATTCGGAAAGCAAAATTTCAAAAGGTTCCATGTTCGCCTGACGCATCGGAACTTTATCCAGGTGGATTTCCATTCCGCATTTTCCTTTCGCGCTCATCTCTGAGGTAGAGCAGGTAATTCCCGCTGCTCCCATATCCTGCATACCCACTACCGCGCCCGTTTTAATCAATTCCAGGGAAGCTTCCAGCAATAATTTTTCCTGGAAAGGATCTCCCACCTGTACCGCAGGAATTTTATCTTCCGAATCTTCCGTAATGTCTTCCGATGCGAAAGTGGCTCCGTGAATTCCGTCCTTACCTGTGGACGAACCAACAATAAACACTGGGTTTCCAGGCCCTTCTGAAATGGCAGAAATAGTTTCTCCTACTTTCACAATCCCGGCCGACATCGCATTGACCAAGGGATTGGTATTATAACAATCGTCAAAGAAAACCTCTCCTCCAACTACCGGAATCCCGAAAGCATTGCCGTAATGCCCGATTCCCGACACCACACCTTTCACCAGCCATTTTGTTCTGGCTAAATCTATATTTCCAAATCTTAAGGAATTCAATTGCGCCACCGGACGCGCACCCATGGTAAAAATATCTCTGTTGATTCCACCTACTCCTGTTGCGGCACCTTGATAAGGCTCCAAAGCAGAAGGGTGATTGTGTGATTCTATTTTAAAGCAGCAAGCCAAACCGTGACCGATATCGACCAGTCCCGCATTCTCTTCCCCTGCTTCCACTAGCATCCTGCTTCCCTTTTTAGGCAAGGTTTTCAGCCACTTGATAGAATTTTTATAGGAACAGTGCTCCGACCACATCACTGAAAAAATACTCAGCTCGGTAAAATTAGGCGTACGCCCCAGAATGGATTTTATTTTTTCGAATTCACTTTCAAGAAGTCCGACAGATTTGGCTACTTCCAAAGTAACCGCAGGTTGAGCTGTTTTTGTTTGCATAATTTTCAGAAAAAACAAAAATAACTATTGTTCCTGAGAAAAGACTAAAGCGTCTTAGAAAATTCCACTAACCTATCCGCTAAATTTTTCCATGATCGCTGTTGCTTAGTGGCAGCAATGTTTTGCTGAAAAATAGTTTTTAAATTTTGCTGAAAATATTGCTCAATGGATTTCCAAACGGAAGAAGCATTTACTTCCGGAGTAATCATTCCTGTTTTTCCGTTTTCCACTTCTTCGGGCAAACCACCAACATTCGTGACTATCATAGGTAAATCGAAATGCATGGCAATGGAAGCAATGCCGCTTTGCGTTGCGCTTTTGTAGGAAAGTACGCAAACATCAGATGCAGAAAACAAAATAGGTACCTCATGATCTTCGATATAGCGGATAAAATCAACTATGTTTTTTCCCTGTGCTTTCAAGCCATCCAGCGCAGGCTGGTATTTTGCAAAATCTTCGTAGGGTTCTCCGGCAATCACCAAAGTATAATCGGAAGGAGCATTTTTAAAAGCTTCTAATAAAATATCCAATCCTTTATAACCACGGATAAATCCGAAAAACAAAAGTACTTTCTGATCTTTTCCGATGTTTAGTTTTTCGCGTGCAGTGCTGATTTCCTCTTTATTTCCAAAGTGATCGTAATAAGGGTGATGATGCAAAATATATTTGGCATCGGGATTTAAACTGAGCAAATCCTTTTTCACAGACTCACTCATCACCACGAAGCCATCGCAACGATTTAAAAAATATTTGGTAAGCGGAATATCATAAAAATGTTTTTCGTGAGGAATAACATTATCCAAAATGGCAATGGATTTTGTTTTGCTTTTCATTTTTCCGGCAACAGCTCCCAGGGATGGCGCAAAAAAAGGCATCCAGTATTTCATGAGTAAAATATCCGGTTGAATTTTTTTGATTGCTTTGGCAGTGACTCCTGTAGTCAATGGATTTACAGTATCCAATAATCTCTCGGCAGGAATTTTATCGGCATTGTCTTTTTCGGTCACCATTTGTGTTTTTCCGGGAAAAAGAAATTCAGGATACTGCCTCGTAAAAGTAAAAGCTTTTACCTGGTGTTCCTTTTCCAAAGCGCGGTATAACGAAGCATTGAATTGAGCGATGCCACCGCGATAAGGATAAAAAGTAGAAAGATATGCTATTGTCAACTGAATAAATTTGAGGGATAAAATTAAGAATAACTCATTACAATCAGCAAACTATCGAACAAGGGTGATTCTTCCGTATTCCTGAACTTTGTCTCCCATTATGCCGCGGGTAGGTTTTGAATAGGTATACATGTAAACATAAACCCCAATAGGCTGTGGCGTTCCATCTGGAGCTCTTCCATCCCATGAAATTTTATTTTTATTGCCCAATTGATGAAAAATAATATGCCCCCATCTATCGAAAATATAAAAATCAAAATCTTCAATTGCCCATGAATAATATACTTCATAGTTATCATTCAAATTATCACCATTATTGGTAAAGGCATTTGGAGCATATACAAAATATTCGGGTTTTACATAAATGCTTTTTTTCAAAGTATCTCTACATCCATTTCCTGCAACTACATATTGAACTGCTGTATTGTAGCCTGCCGTGGGAATATCATAGGAAAAATCACAAACAGCCGAAGTATCTAATAACTCATCTTTCGGACCAAAAATAGCCATAGAACAACCAACAGACATTACAGGGTTACTTTGAAAAGTAACGGTTGGCGTCATCATATCCACAATACTATCGCTCATGGTGAATTCAGCAACAGGTGGAACTAATACTTTTACATGATTTACAACACTGTCTTTAGCAGTGCACATTCCATAATTGGTAACGGTTAAATACATATTATAAGAACCGGCTTGAGAAAAAGCAAGGACAGCATTTTTTCCTGTGTCTTGCTGACCATCAGAAGACGACCAAATATATTGCACAGAATCCGCCACTACAGAATGGTCTTCGGGAGTTACGTAAAAAACAGGGCATTCAACATATTGTTTTGGATCGATAATCGCCACGGGATTTGGCAATACTGTGACTGCAACAGTATCCTTCGCAGTACACATCCCGTTATTGGTTTCAACCACATAATCAACCACCTTCTTTGTTTTGCCAGTATCGGTTAAGGTCACCGTTGGATTTGAAATAGTAGCGTTATTTAATCCTGTCGCGGGCGTCCATTGATAAGCATACCCTACATGCGCTGTATCGCCAATAATAACGGAAGGACCGCTACAATACCTTAAATCCGGACCTGCATTTGGTTTTTTATTATTAACAATTGCGGTGACGTTACCTTGCTTTGGGCCTTGATTGCAATGGTCATTTACTGTAAACGGATAAACAGTAGTATTCCATCCGGGATTCACATTGATGGGATTTTTACTGCTTTGGTTAGCCAACCAAGTCAAAGTAGGAACAGCTCCGCCTTTATACAAAGCTTTAATATTTATGGGACCACCACAATAAACGGTATCATAATCGGTCACTGTAATGGGATAAAGATCTTTAATTACAAAATGAAAAGTATCGTCATTACAAACCGATTCGTGAAGCACAACATATACGGATTCATTGTCGTCGGCTATATTGTCTTTCAAAGGCACTACTTTAAAAGAGGTTGTACCATCCTTAGGGTTTACAGTTAATGAATCGGGAATTTTAGTATAATCTATTCCATTGGTCGCAGTTCCATAAACTATAACAGGAATTTTCCCCACATTAAATTGAGAAGGAGTCATTTTTATATCTACTACTGCACTGTCACAACCCTCATATAAATTAGGATAAGTTTTAAACTGGTGTGTTGTAAAATTTTGCGAAAAGAAACTTCCTCCTTCTAAAAATACAGCTGAATCATAAATACCATCACTAACATCGGCAATAGCTAATTTAATGTGGTAAGTCAATCCTGGAGTAACGGGCCATCTTGCAACCAATACTCTGGTAAAGCCATCAAATTGAGTTACACTGTTATTGGTGTATTGCGGAGTTCCGGAATGCCCGCTTCCATTATCAATATAAAGATTTGAATTGCTTGTTGTATTTATAGTATTAATACTTACCGGAGTAGAGGTTCCCGGAGTAACTGCAATATTGATCGCATGATTTGAATAAGGGCCATTAATGCCCGGACCACTTAAAAAAAAGCCGAAAACATCATTGAATGCACTTCCAACATATTCCAAATATTCCTCGGAGGCAAATACATATTTAATCGCAACCGAATCACTAAGAGGCGTAAAATCAAATTCAAGGACAGACGCATCAAAAGTAGGTTTTGACAGCATGTTTAAATCACCATCTCCATTCACCTGCATGTTGCCGCTTTTATTGGGTTCATCATTCGGTCCGATGGCATCGGCAACATATCCTGTACTGAGAATAACACCGTCTTTTAAACCGATATTACATTTTGTACCATTGAAATGACCTATCATGTTTCCTTGTTGGTCACCCGTAAATTTAACGTTAGCTGCCGGAATTTTATCACACAGCAAAACATCTTGAACCAAAAAATTAATATCTTCATGATTTACTACCAGCTGTCCATAACTCAAATGAGTGCACAAAAGCAGACTCGACAAAACAACAATTTTTTTTATGTGATTTAAAAATATAGACATCAGGTTTAATACAGATCAGCAAACTTGGTTTAAAGTATAACTTCTAAACGAGCTGAAAGTTACATTATTATTAATGGTTCTCCCTTATAAAAAACAAATAAAAAATTGTTAAACACATAGCTATACTAAGCCCTATATTAAACATAGCCAATCCTTTGTCTCCCTGTCTCAAAAGTTGAAACGTTTCATAACTAAACGCAGAAAAAGTACTCAATCCGCCACAAAAACCAATAAGGATGAAAGCTTTAAAAACATTTTCAAAAGCAGGTTTTTCCTTAAATTGAAACAAGACAAAGGCCATGACAGTGCAACTTACAACATTAGAAAGAAATGTCGCTAAAGGAAAATTCAACGGCAAAAAAGATTGCACTCCTTTTCCGATTCCATAGCGGGTAACACTCCCTAAACCACCTCCAACGAAGACTAAAAAGAGTGACGAAAAATTCATTGTTCTTTATTTTTTAAAATCACTACTAAAACTTTATTCCATAAAAAAGCCAAGGTACTTCCCAAAATAGCACCACCCAATATATCTAAAGGATAATGCTTGCCCAAATATATTCTGCTAAAACCAATAAGAGAAGCCCATAACAAACCTCCCCACAACCACCATTTATTTTTTGAATAAAACAAAAGTCCGAAAAATACGGCTAAACCAAATGAATTACTAGCATGTGAAGAAACAAAGCCATAGGTACTACAACTATCATCTTCTGATAAAAGTCTGACTTTAAATCCCAAATCAACCTCTTCACGACAGGGACGATAACGCTGTACATTTTTTTTAATTACTTGTGAAGAAATAACATCTGTTGAAGCAACTAACAACACTGTGAAAAGCACAATCCACAAGGATTTTATTCTGAATAAATAAACAATGTAAACCAACAGCAAAAGATAAACAGGAAACCAAAACCAGCGCGCACTTGCATAGTACATGATAAAATCCATCCCATCAGAATAAAAATTCTGATTGATGAACCGGAACAAACTTCTATCCCACTGAATGATAGTTTCTATCATTTTCTAAAGATATAAATTCTATTGAATGTAGATTTTAATCGCAGTCAGATTGGAAAATAGTAAGCCGAAAGCTTTGGAAATGGTAATTTACAATTAATCTCAATCTATTTTTATAAATTTTGATGTTGAAGAATTATTTTCATCAAGAATAATATTGACATAATAAACACTATTCTCCAAGTCGGATAAATTTAATTCAAATTTATTTTCACCTATTATCCCTGCTATTGTGGCGGAATAAACCTTTTTTCCGCTAAGGTCATAAATAACAAACGGAAATGCACCACTTTGTTGTGAACTAAAAGAAAAAACAGTTTGTCCGGAAGACGGATTAGGATATATAAACATATTGAGTCTTTCATTCTGTTTATTAGAAACAGAAACTATTTTAGAATAGGTAAAGGCTCCGTTATAATCTGTTTGTTTAAGTCGGTAATACACTGTTCCATCAAAAACTAAAGGATCTTTGGCAGCATAACTTATTTGTACGGAAGAATTTCCTGCTCCTTTAATATTTTCAAAAGGCTCATATAATATTCCGTCATAAGAACGCTCCAAGGTAAAAAAGTTGTTATTGATTTCAGAAGCCGTAATCCAGTTTAATAAATTTCCATCGGGATTATAGCTGACTTTAAACTGAATTAATTCGATAGGTAAAGTCGCATTATATTCATAAGCGCCAATGTCCTGATTGCTGTTCGGCCTGATATAAGAAGGGTTTCTTCTTACATCATCAGTCACTGTCGCATCAGTCACTGCAACATTAATGGCAGGAGAAGATGCCGTTAAATCCAAAACAGTTGAACTTGACCAATCGGGATCACCAACCAAACTATTGGCTTCATTACTATTAAAAACATTTTTCCAGTTGGCAGCTACAGCTGCATAAGAGGTGCCATTTCGGTATCCTGCCTGTCCTCCGGAAGTTGGGTAATAATACAAATTGTAATTTGATGTAGTAGGATCATGAGAGGCATCATTCATATACATACAGTAATATCCGGTACCACCAACGAGATAAAAAATATTGTTTTTGATAGTCCAGCTATTGAAATCACCTTTCATACAATTCTTATCCGTTCTTAGGGAATTAAATTTAAAAGTATTTGAAGGATGATCGGTACCACCATTATCAGCATAAATCCCGTAATCGCAATTCCAGATATAATTGTTTTTCCATAAATTTCCGGTGCCTTCCCCTTGTATATCCAATCCATAATTACCGCCACTAATTTTATTGCTGCTGATGGTACAATTATCCGCCACCTGGGCACCCGCACCTGTTCCATTCAAAAAAACACCACAGGTATTACCGGGAACTTTATTGGTCATTGTAATAGTATTTCCGTCAACAATATGGTTGGAACCATAATATAATCCTACACCATGTCCGCTTGAGCTGAGTGTACTAAACATGACTCTGCAGGAAGTAGTTTGGTAATAATTCACGCAATAGCCGGTAGAACAAATATTTTTAAAGGAGCAGGTATTGAATATAATATTAGTGGTATTTGCACTTACATAAACAGTAGAATAAGAACTGTTTTGAGTTTCAAAATACATGTTAGTAATAGTGATATAGCTATTTCCCGCTGCTGAACCGTTGCCAATATAAACAGCATCGGAAGCACCTGTAACTACGTTTTTACTAAGGGAAATACCAGCGCCTTGAAAAAGAACCGGATTTCCACTACTCCCTCCATCAGCATTAGAATTTAATGTCCATTGTTCATTGTATGTCCCTCCATCAATATAAACAATATCTCCTGCGGAAAGGGTTTTGTTACTAATCACATATGAAACCGTTGCAAAAGGGGAAGCTGCTGTACCACTATTTGCATTATTACCAATTGCGGAACAATAAATATCACCGGTTGTGGAACCATCATTTACATACCATTTAGAGGAATATGCAAACGAACTCATGAAGAAAAACAAGAGAAAGAGTAAATAAAAAAGAAGTCTGTTTTTATTACAAAAGTTCATACTAGAATTTTACTTTTTAAACTATCAAAAAGCAAACAATAATATAAATTATTTTTACAGATGTCAAGCAATATCAGTAAATACAAGATTATTTATTGTAAATATAACACTTTATGTTATTTACAATAAATTTTCTGCTTTTGATTTTAATCCGATGCTTGGTTTTTGAATTATTTAGGGATTCCCGATATAATTTTGGCAGTGTTCTAAAATAATGTGGGATGACCAATAGGTCCTATTCATAAAAGAAGTATTTCAAACACTATTTTAGAACAGCACCATAATTTTATAATTACTCTGTCACTACCAAATGATAATTTTGTCGCTATTGTCCTCACAGAGTTAATAGCAATCAATAGAAAAACAAAAAGCGGGGGCTTGTACAGATGTGATTAAAGAATGTCTATTTAAGCTCCTTCCACAATAAATCCTTCAATTTCTCAAGCCCTTCTTTTTTCAATGCGGAAATAAAAATATGAGGGATTTTTTTTGGTAATTCTTTCGTGATTTCGCGCTTGAGCTCCTCATCCAGCATATCGGATTTGTTGATTGCCAGAACTATTTTTTTATCCAATAGTTCGGGATTATATTCCTCCAGTTCATTCAGTAAAACTTCATATTCCTTTTTAATATCCTTACTGTCGGCAGGGATGAGAAATAACAAAATGGAATTTCGTTCGATATGTCGTAAAAAGCGATGTCCCAAGCCTTTTCCTTCATGCGCTCCTTCAATAATTCCGGGAATATCAGCCACTACAAAAGATTTATAATCCTTGTATTTTACTATTCCCAGATTAGGAACGAGAGTAGTAAAAGGATAATCGGCAATTTCAGGCTTTGCGGCAGTAATTACCGACAGCAAAGTGCTTTTTCCGACATTTGGAAAACCTACAAATCCCACATCAGCCAAGACTTTCAATTCTAATATTTTCCAATCGTCTTTTCCCGGTTCTCCGGGTTGATGATGACGAGGGTTTTGGTTAGTAGACGATTTAAAATTTGAATTTCCTAATCCGCCTCTACCTCCGGGAGCAATAACATATGTTTGACCTTCTTCAACAATTTCACATTCCACTTCACCGGTTTCTGCATTTTTGGCAATGGTTCCTAAAGGAACTTCCAAAATAATATCTTCTCCGTTTAATCCCGATTTATGGCTGGAACCACCGGCTTCCCCGTTTTGAGCAATGATGTGTTTCCGGTATTTTAAGTGTAATAAAGTCCAGTGCTGATGACTTCCTTTCAAAATAATATGTCCGCCTCTTCCGCCATTTCCGCCATCAGGCCCACCTTTAGAAGTTACTTTATCCCTGTGGAAATGCATGCATCCCGGTCCGCCTGCGCCTGATCGGCAGCAAATCTTCACATAATCTATAAAGTTGTTTTCCACAAAAAAAAGTTTAACGCGAAGGTATAAAAAAAGCTGCTCAAGGCAGCTTTAATTATCAATTGCAAAAAGCTTACG
>Ga0206974_1199_pt1 | contig 12239 bp, 4 predicted proteins | sample Alteio_BWOrgHeat_84_FD_152920 | JGI IMG/M metagenome (GOLD analysis project Ga0206974, IMG submission 152920) | Enriched cells from forest soil in Barre Woods Harvard Forest LTER site, Petersham, Massachusetts, United States -... | ecosystem: Environmental > Terrestrial > Soil > Temperate forest > O... | reverse complement strand
AGTTAGTCAATAACCCGCGACACCTCAGGAAATCGCAAATTTCCTTGGCCCGTATCGAAAAGGATAAGCATCTCGCGCCAGCATTCCAATTCCTTCTGATCAGCTAGGGAGGGCGGGCTGGTTACGATGTGCTGAACGAATTCGCGCGATACCGTCCTGATCGGGCCGATGACATCCTCGGGAACCCAAATCTGGGTGTTTAAGGTGCGCTTCGCCCTCGAGTACGTCAGGTGCGCCAGGTCCTTGTTCATTTTATGCCGGTACCACTCGCTAATGGAGAGGCTCTGCTTCGGAAATCCGAAATCGGTACAACCCACGTCGTCGTTGCCTAGGCGCTTGCACTCGAAAAAATCCATGAGGACGCGCGCATGCATGATGTGACTTACCCACCACTCATCAAATTGCTGTTCTCCCGCCTGGATGAATACACACCGTGCTATCTCGTAATAAACGTGCCGGAGAATAGCCGCTTTATGCTCTTCGGTTGTGACCATATTGTGCGCGGTGATTGACACGTTCTGGAGCGTACCACCAAAGGCGGCGTGTTATCGAGAATGGCCTACTTTGTGAGGCACATTTGGCAACATAGTGACATGTAAAAATGCCATCAGAGGTAAAGCTACCGTTTTGTAAACCGTTGGTCATCAGTTCAAATCTGATAACCGGCTTTCCCCTTTTACCTCTCAAATCCGGTGAGGGGAGGAACTTCCAGGCGCTCCCGTCAGACAGGCAGTTGCGCACATGGCCGCACATAAACGCGCCGTTTACGGGTTCTAACGTCAACTAAAAGGCAACCGGATTTCCAGAGCTATACGGGGAGGGGATGCCGCAATCGGGCACCCATTTGCGGGGTCTTTTCCCCACGCAGCCTTCCGTCTGACGCATTCCACTCGGGATCAGAGTGAAGCCCCGAGGCCTGAGGGCAATCGCTCGCTAAAGGGGCGTGTGCGAGCGTTTAACGGATGAACCGCAGCTTCTCGGTTGAAGCAAGGCAGTCTCTTTGCGGAGGAATTGCCAACCCCTGAGGCGCGGTATGCAGGGAGTGCAAAGCAAGGTATCCGGCTAAGCCAGCAGATATATTGCATCGGGGTTCCTTTGCTGCATACGAAACGACAACTCGGGAATGCTTTCTCAGGGCTGGGTCACATTCAACCGAATGAACTGCTTGGTTCCCGTCGCGATGACTCCAACCTCCATGATCGGATCGCCTGTGATGGGATCGGTGCCGATTTGCTCGGAAAGATTGGGAGGATTTACGGTCGTCCAAGTCTGCAAATCGGAAGAGGTTTGCACATTGATAGTGAGGCCAGTTTCCAGGGCGTATTGCCGATAGGTGAGCTTGAGGTATTGAATTCCCCCAGTCGTCGTGGAGCCCACGGCGGGCAAGGCAGAACGATCTGAAAGGCTCAGGGGAACGGTCGGATCGATGTTATAAAGATACTTCAGAAGGTTGGGAATGCCGTCACTGAACGATGTGCTGGTAGGTGCTCCGCTAAAATTGTTGTGAGCCATTTCCCACTGGCTGAAGGTCGCTGATGTCGCCACGTCCAGATTGAGTACGCCCGAGTTTGAACCTGTCCCGTTGGCTACGGTGATGCTGAGCGGAAACATGCCCGTTGCAGTTGGTATTCCACTTATGACGCCAGTCGTGCTGTTGAATGTAAGCCCCGTAGGCAGAGAGCCTGTTTCACTATAACTACTCACGACGCCAGTAGCCGGAATGTCGTAGGAGAGCAGGGATCCTTCGAGCACAGTGGCAACTAACGTACTGGCGATGCTGGGGGCAGACGGGGGCTCTATGGTCAATGACAGGGTGGACGCGTAGGAACCATTGGCATTGGTCGCGGTGATAGGGATGGTGAATGCTCCTGCCTGGCTGGGGATTCCTGTGATCATGCCGGTGCTTGCGTCGAACAGGAGGCCGATGGGCGGGAGCACAGCGGTGAAACTGGCGGCGGAGGGCTCGGTCGCAATTTGATAGCTGAAAGGAGTGCCCACTGCACTGTTGGCCGTAGCCGAGCTAGTGATACTGGGGACAGAAGAAGGCGCACCCGTGACCGTCAATGAAATAGGCTGGACAGCTTGCCCAGAGAGGTTTGCCGCAATGGCGTTAAATACGTACGTGCCAGCAGCGGGTGGTGTACCGGAAATGACGCCCGAGACAGGATCAACGAACAACCATCCGGGCAGCGCTGACGCTCCATAAGAGTCTGCAGGTGGCAGTGCTTGGATTTGGTAGCTAAACGGAATGGAGTCGGGAGTGGTAAGGGTCACCGCGCTGTTAATCGCTGGCGGCACGTCGATATACAAGGTAACTGTCATGGGCGTGCCGGAACCGATGGCATTGTTAGGCGTCATCGTGACGGTGAACGTGCCCCCCTGAACCGGCGTGCCGCTTATCGTTCCCGACGTAGGATCGAAAGTCAGGTAATTGGGCAAAGTGCCCGTGAGAGTCCAATTAGTCGCGGAGAAAGCCTTGCGAATCGATTGCGGCAATAACGAAACGAGTGCGCTCACAAGGCCGCTTCCCTCAGTATTAGCGGCGTTAACGCTATTTCCCCCATTTTCCGTACCCGAGCCGGAGACGCCGAAGGCCGCTTTCGGCGTGAAACTAAAAGGAGTCTGGATGGAGGATTCCTCGTAGGCTGATCCGATATAGATGGGCACGTGAGTTGGCATCTGCAGTGCATCAATCGAATAAATGGTTCCATCACCGTCACCACCGCCCGCCGTCAAACCATAAAAATTGCCATCGAAACCTTGAATTAACGGCAGAGACGGCCCCGTACCGTCTTTCGTCACGCTACCATCAGCGAAGTTATGAATAATCGTCGTCGTCTCCTGCGGCGTGACCTGAAAAATCGTTCCCCCATCGACAGTGCCGCCATTCTCCGTCGTCCCGTAAAAATTGCCGTCATAACCCTGGATCAAGGGCGCATACGGGAACTGCCCGTCATTGGGGAGCGCGCCCGTACCAAACGCATGGAGAATCGTGACAACTCCCTGCGGCGTGATTTGAAATACGGTTCCACGCGAATAGGCGCTGCCTCCGTGGAGGGTGGTGCCGTAGAAGTTGCCATCATCACCCTCGATCAATGCGGCATAGGGATAAGCCCCATCATCGGACACGCTGCCAAAGCTGTAGAGAATCGTGACCGCTCCCTGCGGCGTGATTTTGAAAACAACACCTTCGTTCTGCGTGCCGCCGTCACGCGTTGTGCCATAAAAATTTCCGTCAGAGCCTTGGACCAAGGCGTTGGGCTGGATGCCATCGCTGGCGACGCTGCCGTCGTTGAAGGTGTGAAGAATCGTGGTGGTTCCCTGCGGCGTGAGCTTGAAGACGGTGCCAAAGCCGGAGGCACTGCCGTTTACGCCTCCAGCGAGGCCGTCATTGATGGTGGTTCCGTAAAAGTTGCCGTCGTACCCCTGGATCAAACTGTTGAGCTGTACCGAACCACCCAGGGCATTGTGTCCAAAACTGTAGAGGATGGTCAGTTGTCCCGATGGAGTCAGTTTAAAGATCTGGCCGTAACTGGTGGTACCATAAAAATTGCCATCCGCAGCCTGAATCAGACTCGTGGGATTCTCGATGCCGGTCGCGGCACTAAAGGAATAGAAAATGGAAACGACTCCCTGCTCGGTCATCTCAAAAACCGCGCCTTGATTCGAAGCTCCGCCATTTGCGCTCACGCCATAATAGTTTCCATCAAAGCCCTGGATGAGCGATAGCGGCCCATTGCCGTCATTGGTCACCGTGCCATCGCCGAAACGATGCAGGACGTTGTATTCCTCGCTCAATGATGGGGGCGCGGCCAAGATCTGAATCGACAACGCAGCGGCGGCGCTCATCCCCGTGGTATTGGTCACTGTCACAGAAACCGGAATCGCCCCCGTGCTTGTCGGCGTGCCCGAAATAATCCCTCTGGTGGGATCGAGTGTCAGGCCTGTGCCCGATAAACCTGACGCCGCATAACTGGTCGCATTATTCGAGGCGGTAATGGTGTAACTAAACGGCGACTCAACCGATCCGTAAGCGGTCAGGATGCTGGTCACCACCGGAACCGGCAACGCACCGATGGAGATCACCAGTGGAACGCTACTGGAACCAGCGGCATTCGTGAGCGTCAAAGTCACCGTATTGGTCTCAACCGTCGTGGGCGTGCCGCTGATTTTTCCCGAGGTGGAATCGATGGAGAGCCCATCGGGCAAATTCGTGGCCGAGTAATTCGTCGGCAAATTCGTGGCCGTCACCTGGTAACTAAAGGGGACTGTGATCGAACCACTTGCAGTTGCCACGCTGGTCAAGATAGGCGTTGCCGGAGGAAGCGTGAGCGCAAAGACCGTCCCCTGCCCCGCTGTTTCTTCTGTGGTCGTCACTCCGTAGAGCCTGCCGTCCGATCCAAGAATCAGGGCACCGCCGGGCGACTCTCCGTCGTCAGGCACGCTGCCATCGCAAAAGTCATGCAGAATCATGAATTGTCCCAGCGGATTCAGTTTATAAATACAACCTTGATCGGCCACGCCCCCCCCCACGGCTTGCCATCCCGTAAATACTGCCGTCCGGTCCTTGAGTGAGCCCTCCCAGCGGAAGTTCGCCATCGTTAAGCGCAGTTCCTCCATCAAAACTATGCAGGATGGTTACAACTCCCTGCGGCGTCATTTTGAAAACGCACCCCGAACCACCCAGCGTTCCGCTTTGAGCACCACCGTTTTCCGTCGTCCCGTAAAAATTGCCATCCGTGCCCTGCATCAAGGGTGTGGTTGGGCCTGAACCATCATTTGTCACGCTGCCATCGCCAAAATTATGCATGATCGTCTCGGTTCCTTGCGGTGTGATCTTAAACAGCGTCCCCTCATCATGTGAGCTGCCGCCGTTGGTCGTCCCATAAAAATTGCCGTCGGCTCCCAGAATCAACGGAGCCTCGGGAGTCGTTCCGTCATTGGTGACGCTTCCATCGCCGAAGCTGTGCAGGATGGTAAGGACTCCATCGGGCGTAATCCTGTAGACCGTGCCGTCGCCAGCAGAACCTCCTCCCGGCGTCGTTCCGTAAAAATTACCATCTGCGCCTTCGACCAAGCTGGTGGTGGGACCGGATCCGTCATTGGTCACGCTTCCATCGCGGAAGCTGTGCAATTTGGTATAAGTTCCCTGCGGGGAAATCTTGAAAACGGTTCCGTAGCCGCCCCCGTTCCCGCCACCAGCCGTAGTTGTGCCAAAGAAAGCCCCATCCGTTCCTTGGACCAAACCCGCTGTGGGATAGTAGCCGTCTTCCGCGATAACACCAAAGCTATGGAGAATCGTGACGGTACCGGAGGGAGTTATCTCAAAGACGCAACCGCCGCCGCCGCCGTCGTTCCGCGTTGTTCCGTAGTAATTCCCGTTGGTGGCCTGAATGAGGCTGCCGTAGGGTCCATTGCCATCCGCGCTGCCGTTGCCACCCGTAAAACTATGGAGAATCGTCTCCACCTGACCTTGCGCTCCTCCTTGGAGTAATATCCAACAAGCTGCGAGGAGCACTAGGTGTTCTTTGAGGGAGGCAAAAGGCTTCATTATTATCTTCTGTAAGCCTGAGACTGAGAGGCGCTTTTAGTTGCGGGAAGATTGTCAGAAATATTTAATCGCGCAACTTATTCTCAGTATCTTCAAACAAGCTTTGAGCACCAGCAGACAGACCATCGTGCTCACAGGAAGTCCCACATCGACGAGGCGAGTCAGGCCGCTTGTCGGAGGGACTGAATTTCCGGATCAATGCGGTGAGGGTAGGCCGCCCTCAGATAAAAACATCTGAGGGGGTTTTCCCCATGCAGCCTTCCATTTGACCCGTTCCACTCGGGATCAGAGTAAAGCCCCGACGCCCGGCAGCAATCGCTCGCTAAAGAGGCGTTTACGAGCATTTAAGGGGTGAAGCACCGCCGCTCCGTTGAAGCAAGGCGTTCGCTTGAGGCCTATGGATAACCCCTGAGGCTCGGTATGCAGGGAGTGCAAAACAAGGTATCCGGCTGAGGCGGCACGTATTTGGCTGGGTTGTCCGTTTGCCGCATACGAAATGACGGATCGGGAATGCTTTCTCAGGGCTGGGTCACATTCAACCGAATGAATTGCTTGGTTCCCGTCGCGATGACTCCAACCTCCATGATCGGATCGCCTGTATTCGGGTCTGTTCCTATTTCCTGATTGATGTCGGGGGTTATCGTCGTCCATGTCCGCAAATCGGGTGAAGTCTGGAAATTCACCGTTACGCCTGCTAGCCCTGCATACTGCCTGTAGGTAAGTGTGAGGTAAGTTGTGCCGGGATTGGTGGCGGTGTCCGTGCCAATGGCGGGCAAGGCCGCGCGATCGGTAGAGCTCATGGGCCCGGTTGGGTTGATGTCGAAGAGGTATTTGAGGAGGTTGGGGACGCCGTCGCCTTCGGGGGTTGCCGTAGCTGCGCCAGCGAAGGAAAAACCATTTTCCCAGTTGGTAAAGGATGTCGGTGTGGCTGCCGGAGCAATGACAAGAGTGAGAGTGTTGGTGTCCTGATTGCTGGCGTTGGCTGCGGTGGTGGTGACGGTGAACGTTCCGGCAGCGGTTGGCGTTCCACTGATCAATCCCGAAGTCGGATCGATGCTAAGCCCGTCCAAAGAGCCGGTCGCGCCAAAGTTGGTGGGGTTTTGGAGAGCGGTGATTTGATAGGAAAAAGGCGCGTTCACCGAGCCGTATGCCGTGGCGGGACTGGTGATCTGCGGGCCGAGGCCTGGTGCGACTATGGTTACGGTATCCTGCGTGGTGAACCCGCCGTATGAAGCTGTTACCATGACTTGTCCTGCGGCCAACGGGTGTATTGTTCCGTAGTGGTCAACAGTAAGGAGATTGGTGTTCGACGAGCCAAATTGAACGGGTGCGGCGGCGTTGAGAAAAGCGGGTTGGCTGGTGCCATCATTATAGACTTTGTCGAGTTCGAGTACTGATGTTTCCCCGGCGATGACATGATCGGGCGAAGGCGAAAGCGAGATACCAGTTTGAGTTGCTGTAGATGGAATCGAAACGACGATGATAGGCGCCGGAGCCACCATATGCCCTGTGGTAGCGGTATAGATTGCCTTCAATACGACATCTCCAACCACGGAGCTATCGACCGAAACAGTAACCTGAGTTGAGTCGCTGGCGTTAACCGACACGGTCACTCCGTTAGAAGTCACGCCTCCCGGCGCGTAAACTTCCGCATACCAATTCACGGTACCTTGCAACGGTTCGCTGGAATCTGGCGTGAGTGTAAATGAGTACGAGGTAGTGGTTGCGGTGGTAGCCGTGGCTTTGTGCACCGAAATATCGGTAATTGCGTTTTGTACAATTAGCCCCAAGGTGCTGAGTTGAGGCGAAACGTCATCGATAGCGGTCTGTGCGTTCGCGTTAAGTAAAACCGGCAAGGTGAAAGAACCAAATATTCCATTGCCGTTGCCATTTAGAAGGTCGGATACCGTTGTTGCCATCGCAGGGTAGGACGTGTCGCTTTGTCCAGAGGGCACGGCAAACAGATAGCCAACATCAGCATGGGCGACATCCTCGCTTGTATAGAAGGTGAGGATGCTCCCGTTGCCTGTTCCCCCTTGCTGACTTACGACATCCACCACACCGTCCGATCCTCCGCCATCGGCATTATCGGGATTGGCAAATGGTGGTGGACCTCCAATACCTCCAAGCACGATCTGGCCGCGAGTGTAGGCTTGTCCGGTAACGTCTGAACACAATCCCGCAACTTCATAACACAGAGGATAGGCAGATGGAAAACTGACACCGGGCACCTGACCATCAGCGATTTCTGTGCTAATTAAGTGAAACTTTGCGCCTGGGTCCACCTGAAGGCTGGGATCATTAATAGCCTGGATTTGCGATCCGAATGGATCGAACTTGTCCTGCAAAACTGCACCCAGGAATGAAGGCAAAGATTGATACCATACGTTATCCGAGTTTTTCAAATTGGATAAATAGTAGACAAGGCGGGAGCCGTTGTGTGGTGATCCTATCGTGATTATTCGTCGAAAACGTCCGCGATAGAAATTGGCCGAAGACGAAAAGGGGAGTGTGCCAAAAGGGGTGTGTTGTGCATGAGGAGCCACCTTGCTCGTGGTGCAAAGCATTCGGGCCAACACCCCTCCCTGGCTGTGACCTACCAAGTCATATCGTGTCATGGCCCAGCCTGCAAAAGGGCCCTTGACGAGGTCTTCCACTCCGGATGAAGCCGAAAGGGTATTGCTAAGGTACTGGGCGAGTGTTCCCAGATCATAAGTAGTATTGATGCTCTTCTTTCCGAAATCGTAGGTAATCGGCTGTACAAAATCGCTACCGTACAAAGTATAGAGAACATCCACGAAACTAGCGGCCCAACCGTTAACACCCTCAGCAGGATCAACATTATAGCCATGCACCAGTACAATCGGCGGCTTGCGCAGTCCGACCGCCCCCAGCTCAATGTTCGATCCCGAACCACCAGCAGGTTGCACGGTCAGGGTTGCCGTCAATTGCGTCATACCCGCAGTGTAGGTTATGTCTTCTGGCTTGAACCCCTGAATATAAAGATAGGCCGGCTGCGTCGATGAAATGGGAATTGGAGTTGTTCCAAATTGTATTGGCGTCGAACTCCATTGGCCGTTGGTTAACAAATGCATTTGCAGGTTCGTGGAGAGAGTTCCTCCGGTGATTCCACTGCCGGGATCGTTTAAGACGTAATTAACAGGTGTGCTGGAAGTGCCATCCAGTTCGAGGATAAGAGGGGTGACTCCATCTGCGACCAAGCCTTGGGAGATCGGGGGCTCATTCTGCAGAATGTCTGAACTGGTGGAAGGCTTCAGGGCATCATCCACATTGTCGTCGGGAGATGGCTGATTTCCCTCACTATTCGTGACCCCATGCACCGCCCGATGCATGACCATGGAAATAGTAGGAGTAGCCAAAAAGCCATGGGAGACTTGGCTGGTGTCAGTGTAAGAGCCCCCGAGATTAGTTCCAGAGATACCGGTGACATTAACTGCGGTATTATTTGGAGGATCGGGGATGGGAGTGGAGGTGTTGTTGTTGCCGTTGTAGATAAAGCCATGGGAGACGTTGCCGGTGCTGAAAGAATTGTAATTGCCCCCGAGATTGGTCCCAGAGATGCCGGAGACATAAATTGCGAAACTACTTGGAGGATCGGGGATGGGAGTGGTGGTGTTGGTCGTGCCGTTGTAGATAAAGCCGTGGGTGGCGCCGAGGGGATCATAGTAAAAGCCCCCGAGATTAGTTCCAGAGATACCTTTGACATAAGTTGCGGTACTATTTGGAGGATCGGGGATGGGAGTGGTGGTGCTGGTGGTGCCGTTGTAGATAAAGCCATGGTAGACGTCGCTGGAATCAGAGTAATAGCCCCCGAGATTGGTTCCAGAGATACCGGTGACATCCATGAAGATGATAGTTCCTGGAGGATTGGGGATGGGAGTGGTGGTGTTGTTCGTGCCGTTGTAGATAAAGCCATGGGGGACTCCGCTGGAGTCAGTGTAATAGCCCCCGAGATTAGTCCCAGAGATACCGGTGACATAAATTGAGTAGCTATTTGGAGGATAGGGGATGGGAGTGGAGGTGTTGGTGGCGCCATAGTAGATAAAGCCATGGACGAATCCAAAGGAGTCTGTGTAATAGCCCCCGAGGTTAGTTCCAGAGATGCCGGTGACTTGAGTAGCGATACTTCCTGGAGGATCAGGGATGGGAGTGGAGGTGTTGGCGGTTCTATTGTAGATAAAGCCATGGGTGACTCCGCTGGAGTCAGTGTAATAGCCCCCGAGATTAGTTCCAGAGATGCCGACAACAAAGGTATTGGTACTTCCTGGAGGATCGGGGATGGGAGTGACTGTGTACTGCGCTTCCAGCATCGAAACAGGAAGAAATGCCATCACCAAACCAATCAAGGTAAGGATATACCGGCGAGATTTCATTTCGAACTCCAACTAAGTTTAAAGAAGCTCCCCTAAAACACAAATTCTAAATTCTAATAATCATTAAATTGGCAATTGCACTTGTCGGACTCTTGTAGTGCGAAAGTCGATTCGCTCATGTCAATTAAAGATGAATACAATTTACTTTTCTTCCCCTAGAAACTTGCTGAAAAAGGCTTCATTTGGCTTGAGCGCTTGATGGGCTCGAGAGTCGAAGAAGGATGCGAGGCGAAGACGAAAAGCAGTTGGGATTGTTGAGCGTGATTAATCTGGAAGCGCGGGTGCGCAAGGATCACCCGCTGCGGATATCCGGATCAATGCGGTGAAGGTAGGCCGCAATCGAGCACCCATTTGCGGGGTCTTTTCCCCACGCAGCCTTCCGTTTGACGCGTTCCACTCGAAGCCCCGAGGCCCTGGGAACAATCGCTCGCTAAAGGCGCGTTTACGATCGTTTAACGGATGAACCGCAACCCCTCCGTCAAAGCAAGGCACTCCCTCGGCGGAGGCATTGGGTATCGGGCTGAGGAGGCACGTATTTCGCCGGGTTGCCTTTTAGCCGCGTACGAAATGACCGCTCGGGAATGCTTTCTCAGGGCTGCGTCACATTCAACCTAATGAACGCTTTCGCTGCGCCGTCGGTATTAACTTCAACTTCCATGATGGGATCGCCCGTGTTGGGATCGGTGTCGATCTGCTGAGTAATATCAGGAGTCACCGTCGTCCACGTCTGTAAATTAGCCGAGGTTTGCACATTCACTGTGATGCCGGTTTCCAAGGTGTACTGGCGGTAGGTGAGCGTAATGTATTTCGTGCCGGGATTGGTGGTCGTGTCTGTACCCAAAATTGGCAAAGCGGCGCGGTCGGTGGCGCTCATGGACCGGCTCGGGTCGATGTTGTAGAGGTATTTCAACAGATTGGAAACTCCGTCGTGGTAGGGGGTGTCCGTGGGTCCGTTGCCGGTGCCGCCGACGATGGGAGGAGGGTAAACGACCACCCACTGGGCGAAGGTCTGCGACGCCGCCACATTGAGGGTCAGTGTGGAGATGCTGGATCCGATCGAATTTCCCACCGTGAGCATGATCGGGAAGCTGCCCGTGACGGTGGGCGTCCCACTAAAGATTCCAGTTGATGTACTGAACAAAAGCCCCGTCGGCAGCGCTCCGGTTTCGCTGTAACTGTTCACGATTCCGGTGGTTGGAATTTGATAGTTGAATGCGCCGCCCTCGACTGCTGTGACCGCCAGGGTGCCAGCAATGCCCGGGGCCGACGCGCCCCCAATCGTCAGCGATAGCACCGACGCATAGGAGCCCGAGGCATTCGTCGTGTAAATGGGAATCGAGAACGTCCCGGAGGAGCTCGGCGTACCGAAGATCATGCCGGTCGCCTCGTTGAACAAGATCCCGGTCGGCAAAGACAAGGCGCTGTAGCTGGTAGCGGCGGCCGACGTGGCGATCTGGTAGGTAAAGGGCGTGCCCACCGAACCGCTGGCCGTGCTCGCGCTGGTGATGGTCGGCACGGAGGAAGGACCGCCTGTCACTGTAAGCGTTACCGACTGGACGGTCTGGCCCGAGACATTCGTTGCGACGGTGTTAAAGACATATCTGCCTGCGGCGGGTGGCGTCCCGGAAATCACGCCCGCAATGGGATCAATAGACAACCAGCCGGGTAAAAACGTGGCGCCATAAGAATCGGCGGAAGGAAGCGCCGAGATCTGGTAGCTGAAGTTCGATGCCACGGCGCAGGTGGCCGACGACGGGCTACTGATTCCCGGCGGCACGGCGATATACAACGTCACCGTCTGGGGCGTGCCTGCACCGACGGCGTTATTCGGGGTCATCGTCACGGTAAACGTCCCGGCTTGCTCCGGCGTTCCGCTGATCGTTCCAGATGTAGAATCGAAGGTCAGATAGTTGGGCAGCGTACCGGTGAGGGTCCAGTCGGATGCCGAGGTAAATAGCTTGCGAATCGATTGCGGGAGCAAAGCCAAGAGCGCGGCTTCGAAGCCGCTGGAGGCGGGTTGCGACTGGACACTATTCCCTGTCACCGCACCGGTACCCGAGACCCCGAAAGCCGCTTTCGGGGTGAAACTGAGCGGAGTGTAGATGCCCGAGACTGCGTAAGCCGATCCGGTAAAGATCGGCGTATGGATCGGCACCTGGGCGAGGAGGAGCGAGTAAACCGTGCCGGTTTGGCCGCTACCGCCCAGATTGGTTACGCCATAAAAATTTCCCGCGGAGCTTTGGATTAATGGGGTGCGAGGCTGGTTGCCGTCATTGTTCACGCTCCCGTCACCA
>Ga0206974_1198_pt1 | contig 12279 bp, 12 predicted proteins | sample Alteio_BWOrgHeat_84_FD_152920 | JGI IMG/M metagenome (GOLD analysis project Ga0206974, IMG submission 152920) | Enriched cells from forest soil in Barre Woods Harvard Forest LTER site, Petersham, Massachusetts, United States -... | ecosystem: Environmental > Terrestrial > Soil > Temperate forest >... | reverse complement strand
AAAATATAAATCCAAAGAGCGCCAATGTTTTTACTTATAACAGCAGGAGCAATGCTTCTGGCTGGATTCATAGATGCTCCGCTGATGGGGCCGCCAAAATAGGCTTCTAAAAAAACAATTGATCCAAGGACAGCAGCAAGTAATAATTTATTTTCTTTACTGGAAATAAATAATGCTCCATACATTAAAACAAATGTGAGAAAAATTTCTAAAATAAAGGATTGTGAAGAAGAGCGCGAAGGAAGCGTTGCTCCTAAAGAAGCATTTTCAGGAAAAATTATTTTTAAAATGCCACTTGCTGTTACTGCGCCCAATAATTGAAATACAATATTTTTTATTCCTTCTGTTTTTTCCATCTTTTTTGAAAACATCAACGCACAGGAAACAGCCGGATTAAACTGTGCAGAAGGGAAAAAATAAACTGCTAAAAAAACACCTGTTCCAAAAGCAAAGGAAATTCCTGTTTGTCCTAATATTTCAGCCCATTGCTGATTAACAATAATTGCACCCGTTCCTAAAAAAACAATGATGAAAGTTCCAAGAAACTCCGGAAAATATTTCTTCCACATATTATTTTATCTCACTAAAAACATAAAATAATTCAGTTGCAATTTGTTTTGATCGCTCATCATATTTTTGCGCTTCAAGAGGGGTTTCGTCAAAATCCTTTGGATCATTATACCGCAGCGGAATGCGTTTGTCGGCGCCGGGAATATACGGACAATTCTCATCTGCGTGAGAACAGGTCATTACCGCGGCGAAATTATTTTTTGCATTCATTTCATCATTATACACTTTTGAAAATGCTATAACAGGTTCTGCATCATCTGAGAAAAAAAACAGAATATTGTGGATTTCCTTCTCCTTCTTTTTTAACTTTGAATCCGCTCCTTTTTATTGATTCTACGGCCTTTTCATTGAATGCTGTGACTTCTACTCCGCCGGAATAACAATGTGCTTTTATTCCATAATAATAGGCTGCAGCTTGTGCCCAGATTTGGGAAAACTGACTTCTTCTGCTGTTGTGGGTACAAATAAAAATCAGGTGAATTCCTTTTTCGTTTTGTGTTTTGATGTATTGAATCAATTCATTTAAAACAATTTTTCTTTCGTCAGAAATAGTTGAAAAATCCAATTGCTTTCTGAAATTTTCGAGCGGAGAGAAAAGTGTATTCATATTCCTCTTTTAAAATTAACAACATTTGTTTTTCTCCAGTTTTCCCGAATATTTCTCAAACAGCTTCAACAGTTTATGGATTGCTTTTTCATTCACGCAATAACAAATTGAACTTCCTTCAACACTGCCTTTTATTATTCCGGCACTTTTTAATTCTTTTAAATGCTGAGAAATAGTGGGTTGCGCTAGCGGTAGTTCATTTACAATATCGTTGCAGATACAGGCATTTACTTTAAGGATGTGTTCTAAAATCGCTACGCGGGCAGGATGCGCAATGGCTTTTAATAATATGGCCATTTCGTTGTGCTTATCGGTAAAATTTTCTGTTTTTGAAACGCCCATTGTTATATATCTATATTGCAATATTACAATACATATTTTATAAAAACAAAACAGAAGCGCTAATTATTTCTTGCCTTTTGCTGAAGCCATTTCAAAACCAGTTGAATTTTACAATCGTCTAACTTTCCGCTGGGGGGCATAGGCGAAGATGATGAGTTCATTTGCGCATACAACAAGCTATTTGTAGGGGTAATGGTATCAATGTACCCACTTCCTTTTTTAGATAACTGAGCATAAGAATTTCCGGTACTGAGATTTAAATTTCCCGTAGGACTACTTCCGGTATGACAGCCGGAAGTAGCACATTGGGTATTAAAAATGGTTTGAACATCATTGCTGTAAGAAACCGTGACAGGCAACGAACAAGTTATTTGTTGCTGTGGTTTTGTGCAAGCCAGTAACAGAACAGGAAAAAATAAAATCCATTTATTCTTCATAGCGGAACATTGAAGGAATATTGCTAACGATTTGCAAAGCATTGGCAGTGGTATTATCTGTAGGAGTAGCCACAGTCATGTTATTTACATCATTCAGTTTTACTCCTTGAAATATTTTACCGTAATCAATAATCATATGAATATATTGCAATTGCTTTTCTATCACTGAAAAATTCTGATTGGGTAAAGTCACTTCCGTCGCATTGGCCGTAGTACCAATTTGGTAAGAGAAAGAAATCATGTTCCCTGATTTTGTAGTAGAAGTATCTATAGTTCCCTGAACATTTAAAAAGACATAGCCATCGGGTTGAGCTGTTTTTTCAAACCACATCTGATCGTTGTTTAATATAGCGGAATCAGCTGTTGCTGTGGGATTAAGAGCATTATCTGCAGCATTGAATCCTACTTTAAATCGCACGGATTTGTAATTTCCTACAGGAACATCGCCAACAATGTATTCTTCTTCGTCATAAGTTTTAAGCAGTTTTTTTCCGCTCACACTGTATGTTGTTCCGTCGGATTTAATAAGTTCTATTTCAGAAATAAAAAGCTGGGCAAAAGCGAGTGTCATCATGCGACCATCAAGTGTAGTATACACTTCGCCTAAACTATCTACTTCATTATTCCCTATGTTGGTGTGCAAATGAAAGCCAATAGTTCCCGTTGGCGTTACAGTATTAGTATTATCGGGAGTGGGTTTTTTACATGCGCTGTAAAAAACAGCGACTATAATTGCAAGAAAAAATATTTTTGTTTTCATGGTTTATATTTTAAAAAGTGATAGACCAATAAGCATTGATCATTGCTGTTACAGGAGCCTGAATTCCGTTTACATATTGATAGAGTGGTAAACCGTATTCTGCTCCTAATTTGTTGTTTTTTAAAATTCCTTTTCTGATTTGCCAAGTAGAACCCAGATATAAAGCTACTCTCTGTCCGCCATAATTAGCAGGGTTTGCAGAAGGTTCATTCAAGTAATACAAATAAGGATCGTTGCCTTGAATTTTATTATTTACAAAAGTTTCAATGCGTAAAGAACTGCTTAAAAAACTGAGCCAGCGATAAGCAAACCAAACATTAGCTGTTGCTTCATTGCCTAAATGATAACCTAGACTGTTGTTGTAAAACCGCTCAACTCCCGACAACTGAATTCCTGTGGCCAGTTTTTCTTTTTTATACAAATAGCTGATACCGGGCAATACATCAAAAGTTCCGGAGCCCAGCTGCATGGCATAAGGCAAACGACTTCCCGAATAAATGATATTATTGCCCGCTCCTAGGTAATTTATATTTCCTGTTGGAATATTTGCGCCCGCACTGATTACCAATTGATGATAGTCATTATTTAAAAGATTGTAGAGCGCATATATTTTAATGTCTCCCAAACCTGAAGAAACAGTAGGATTATTAAAATTTCCAGTCGACATATCCATACCCGGCATATTCATTCCAACCACAGGAAGCATCGACATTTTCATGGTATTGGAAATATAGTTTGCCATAAACATCAATGTCAGTTTATTGTTTACGCCATACATTGCCATGAGCATGTGCATATTCATCTGCATGCTTTTAGGGGCCATTAAATACTGATTGAAAACAGCGTTGTCGCTGATGGACGAATTCCCTGATCGAATGCCATTCATCGACATACTCATCAAACGATAGGAAACCATCCATTCCCCTTTGTGATGAACATGGCTGAGCATGAGTCCGGCAGGTAATGCAACGTCGGAAGCACAACAACAAGAGTTTTTGCAAACAGTACTATCGCAAATTTGTGCATTTATTTCACTTCCCAGCAAAGCCGAAAAAGCAAAGCACAGTAATAAATTACGCATTAAAATAAATTGAAATGAAACACTTAATAACCTATGGTTATTAGCATTTAGGCGGTTGTAGCAAGCCTTTTTGGTGGGAAGTGATTATGGAAAAAGAATAATTATTGTGTGCTCGTATTTTTAACGGAGGGGTTTCTTTCAAAACATACAAAGATTCATTGGCTGCCAGCGATTCAAATTTCTCTTTAGCATCTTTGGAAATAGGCGCCTGTTCTCTTTTTTCCTCTTTTTGCAGTTGTTTTTTCAAGTGGCATTTGCCATCGCAATGCATTTTAGGTTTTGCTTTGTTCTCACAATATTTCTTGGTTATTGCAGTTTTATTTACCTGATAATGGACTACAATAATAGATTTTACAAGGCTTTGCGAGAGAATCGCAAACAATAGCAATATGGAGAAGATTCTTTGAATCACCAATCAAAGATATAAAACCCAATCCATTGTGAAAAAAGTAATATTTTTAGAGTATGAAAAAAGTTGCCCTGTGTTTGTTGTTTCTCGGATATTTCATAAGTGTGTCTGCTCAATTTCAATGGGTTGAAATAGGGATTAGCGGATTGACTTGTTCGGCTTGTTCGAGAAGCGTTGAAATGAGTTTGCGCAAAGTGACTTTTATTGATAGCATTCACATGAACTTAGAAAATACCAACGCAAAAGTTTTTTTTAAAAACGACAGTATTGTTGAAATTGAAAAAATTGCGCAGGCTGTGATTGATGCAGGGTTTTCTGTAAGTTATCTCAAAGCCGGATTTATATTTAACAATGTTAGTATAAGTAACAATTATTGTTTCTCTTTTGAAAACAACAACTATCAGTTTTTAGTGAGCGATAGTAAAACATTAAACGGGAAAATAATAGTACGGTTTATTGGTGATAAATACCTCTCGAAAAAAGAACTTCGTCCTTGGAAATCAAAGATGAATAAGGCTTGTGTGAGTGACAAAACGAAGAAAAAAAGCGTTTATTACATTACTTTATGATGCGAAAACTCATCATAATAAGCATCTGTTTTTTCATTACCTCTTCTTCCTTACAAGCACAAGAACTTTTTCCTTTGTGCGAACCTGCCAGTAATATTCCAAAAGGGGTTTTAGGGCTAAGAGCTATTTCCAACACCTATAAAGAATATGACGTTTGGCGAAACATGAGTGGAGTGCGGGTAATGTACGGACTTACATCCCGGCTCAGTATATTTGCAAGTTTCACCGGCTCCAACCATCACGGCATTGATTTGCCTACCAACCTTGTCAATCACACTCATTTGGGAAATCAAACGTTGTATTTTGTAAGCCCTTTCCAACGCGGTATTCCTTATCCGTATTTATTCAATGGTACCGATCTTTACGCGAAATTTCGCGTTCTAAGTTTCGATGGAATCAAAACCCATCTTCGCGTTGCTTTGTATGGAGAATGGTCGAATGTAAGCGTTGCCCATGATGAAGCCGAACCCAATTTAATGGATGATACCAAAGGATACGGCAGTGGATTAATTGTAACTTATCTGAAAAACCATTTTGCTATTTCTTTGACTTCCGGTTTTATCATTCCCGGAGCTTATCTCGGCACTTCTTTTTCTCCTTACGGACAAGCCATTCCAACCACTCTGGAATATGGGAAAGCATTCACTTACAATCTTTCCATGGGTTATTTGTTATATCCGAAGCATTACTCGAGCTATAAACAAGTCAACGTAAATTTATATACTGAATTTACCGGAAAAACATATGGAAGCGCAGCAGTTTATCAATTGGGTGCCGAAATCCCAATTCAAACACCATTATTGCAAGCCGGGAACTATGTGGATGTTCATCCCGGAATACAGTTTATTTTTAACTCCAATCTTCGTCTGGATCTCTCGGTAGGACTGCCTTTCATACAACAATCTTACACCCATTTTTATCCTTTTACTTACATTGCCGTTCAGCGCTATTTTTACAACCCAAAAAAGCAATAAAGTAATTTTATTTAACAGTTTTTTATTATCTTAATTGACACTAAGCAATTATTATCTATTTTTGTGTAACTTAATTAGCGAAGCACTAGCAATAATTAATTCAATTTCATGGAAACAACTTATAAAATTTTAATCCCAACGGACTTTAGTTCAGTGGCTACAACAGCTATTAATCATGGGAAAAAGATGGCTACGATAATGAACGGGCAAATCATAGTTCTTCACGTAGTGGAAAAAGAAGCGCAAGTTCAGGATACATTAAGTAAATTAAAACCAATTGTAGAAGCCATTCGCGAAACAGGTGTTAAGGCCGAAGCAAAAGTAGCTGTTGGTGATTTTATCAAGCAAATTCCAATCGTGGCTGAAAGCATGGATGTCCAACTCATTATTATGGGAACCCATGGCAGAAGAGGTATTCAACATTTAGTTGGAAGCTACGCCATGAAAGTTATTACAGGTTCGGAAATTCCGTTTATCGTAGTACAGGATAAACGTGTTCCGGAAAAATATTCAAATATTGTTTTCCCCATCGACCTGTCGGCAGAAACCAAACTTAAATTGGAGATGACTGCTGCCATGGCAAAACGATTGGAATCAACGGTTCATATTTATGCCGAAAAAGAAAATGATCCTTTTACGAAAAAGCAAATTGACGCAAATATTGCTTATGCCAAAAGATTTTTTGCTCAGCAAAAAGTAGCTTGTGAAGTAGCTATCAGCGAAGAGGAAGGAAATTTTTCAAAACAGTGTATTCATTATGCTGTGACTGTTGATGCGGATTTAATTGCCATTATCAATTTAAACTATAGAGTATTGAATCCTATGTTTAAGCAAAACGAAGAAGAGTTAATTACCAATGAAGCTCAAATCCCTGTTTTAACGGTTAATCCGACTAAGGATTTTACGGAGAAAAATCCGATGTATAATTACAGAACTTTATAAAAAAATCCGATTGAAAAGAAAAACGTCTGGTAATTTTATCAGGCGTTTTTTTATTTAGAAGGTTTCTTCACCTGCTCCAAAATATCCTGCAAATAATCAGCCTGAATTTCCTGAATTTCCATTAGTCTTTTATTTTGGTGGATAATCATATGATCCACTTTTTCATGCAGCATTTTTATTTCCAGCTCAGCTTTTAAATTCACTTTATAATCGTGTTCGCTTCTGATTCTGTCTCGTTGTTCCTTTCTATTCTGGCTCATCATAATGATAGGTGCCTGAATTGCCGCCAGGCATGAAAGAATCAAATTCAGTAAAATAAAAGGGTATGGATCAAAAGGCCGGCTTTGTATAAACCAAACATTGATGACCATCCAGATAATTAAAAACGAAAAAAAGTAAATGATAAAAGGCCAGCTTCCTCCGAAAGATGCAATGCGATCCGCAATTTTTTGTCCGAAAGTAGATTGCTCCTCAATATCCGGTTCAATATTTTCCGATAGGATGGTATTGGATTGAATAGAATTTAAAACCTCTTTTTCCATCTGGGTCACCTCTCCATTCTCTCCTTCAATAACCAGGGTAAGATATTTTTTACGATACTCATTTAAAACTTCAAGACTAATGTAGTTGTCAATGGTAAACTCGGGATGATCTTTTTTAATTAAGTCGAAAAGCTGACTTCTTAAATCCTCTCCTCTTCTGCAGCTGTCAATGTTTAGCTCTTTTCCTGTAATATCACATTTTACTTTTTTCATGGTGCAGATTAGTTACTATTTGGCATCTATTCGTTGTTTGATCCGATCAAGATGTTCTTGTTTTTTTGCTTGACGGGTTTCGATATTGGTTTTTGTAAAATATGTGTGTGAGCTTAAAAATTTGAATTGTATAGGATCCCAATCTTCGGGATTTTTTATTCCTCCGTAATCGAGTAATTCTTGTTGTAAAGTCAGACTTATTTTTTCAAAATCATCACGACCCAAATAATCCAGGTCGGCATCGCAAATGATTTCTTCCAAATGATTGGTCGGCTTTTGCGGAATACTTGTTGCCATAATCATTCCTTCGATAATATCGATTTGTGAATCGGTAAATCCGTAAGCAGGCAGCATCTCTTTGGCGATTTTTACGCCTTCCGGTTCATTGCTCCAGTATTTATTCAGGAAGCCGGCATCATGAAGCAAAGCAGCCATTTTTACCAACATCAATTCTTCGGGATCCAAACCTTCTGCTTTTCCTATTCTTTCTGCTGCTTGTACAACATCCCGGGTGTGATGCGGACCGTGGTAATACAAATTTTCCGGCAATTCTTTTTCCAGTTTATTGATTACAAACTGCTTCACTTTATTGTAGTTGAGTTTGCTGTAAACATTGAAATGATGTAACTCCTGGAAAGCAATATTCGGAACAAATCCTTTGCGGTCTTTTGATAATTCCGGCTTGATTCCTTTCACAAAATACATGTCGATATCGCCCTTGTTTTTCACTGGTATTTTTCCTCTGTATTCACAATCGAAATATTCCTGAACCATATTGTAGGTAGTTCCCGAAATATTGATGTGGCCAGCCTGAGAGCTCGATTCCATGCGACTTGCCGTGTTTACGGTATCTCCCCAGATATCGTACGCGAATTTTTTCTTCCCAACGACTCCTGCAATAATTTCTCCTGTGTGAATTCCAATTCTCAATTCCCATTTAGGTTTGTCGGGATTATTGGCATTGATTATTCCTTGTTCTTTTATATAAGCCTGGATTTGCATGGCTGCCAAAATACAATCTACCGGGTTGGTTTTATTTCGGATAGGTACGCCACCCGCAGCCATGTAGGCATCTCCACTTGTTTTTATTTTTTCAATATTGTGTTTGTCGGCAATATCATCAAAAGCGTTGAATGCTGTATCGAGTTCTTCTACCAATTCCGCCGGACGCAAACGCTCTGCAATTTGCGTAAAGCCCTTGAAGTCGGCGAACAGCACAGTAACCATTCTGTAATGACGAGGAGCCGCTCTACCGGTGGAAAGTAATTCTTTTGCGGTTTCGGCAGGAAGAATATTTAAAAGTAATTGTTCGGTTTTATTTTTTTCTATTTCAAGTTTTTCTTTTTGCTCTTCAATCTCTGCTTTTTTCTGCATTACCTCTTCCGTACGCTGTTGCACTTTATATTCCAAAACTCTTTTTTGCGTTTTTATGATGGCAACTCTCGAGTAGTACACTCCTAAAACAATGGCCAAAACAATAGCAATAATGAAAGTGCGGAACCACCAGGTCATCCAAAAAGGCGGAGTAATAATAATTTTAAGAGAAGGCACGTCATTGGATTTCACCCCATCACTGTTTGCAGCACGCACACGGAAAGTATAAATTCCCGGATCCAGATTGGTAAAACTTACTTCTCTTTTATTGCCTACGTCTTGCCAATTGTCCATGAACCCTTCCAGGATATAGGAGTACTGATTGTTTTCAGGAGAAGTGTAATGCAAGCCCGAATACCTTATGGTAATGGCATTGTCCACGTAAGGAATTTCAATGTACTCCAAAGAATTAATATCTTTTTTTAACAAAGAATTCGGACCCGGTTCAACCAATTTATTGGAAAGCAAAAGCGCAGTCAAGGCAATTTTAGGCGGCACTTTATTGGGTTTAACGTCGGAAGGAAAAAACACATTAAAACCATTGATACCTCCGAAGTACATTTCGCCTTTAGAGGATTTATAAAACGCCCCTTTGTTGAATTCATCGCTTTGTAAATCATCTTCTTCTTTGAACACTCTGAATTTCTCGGAAACGGGATCGAATTTAGAAAGCCCTTTATTGGTGCTTAACCATAGCTTTCCGGCATCGTCTTTTAATATGCCGTAAACGATGTTATTGCTGAGGCCGTTTTGTTCGGTAAAGTGTTTTGTTCTGCCTCTCTGAATGTCGTATTTATTTAATCCACCGCCATAAGTTCCCAGCCATAGCGTGCCTTTAGGAAATTCTTCAATGCAAAGAATAGCGTCGTTGTTAATGGAATATGCATATTTTTTATCATGGGTAATTTTTAAAAATTCCAGAACGTTTAATTCTTTTGGATTCAATACTTTATTCAATCCCCCTCCATTGGTAGCTATCCAGATATTGTGTTGCTGATCTTCAAAAATAAAATTTACGGCTCCTTTGCTGATCCCTTTAAAATTATTTACATCATAGAGATGTCTGTATGCTTTGGTTTCACTGGCATTCATTACTATCAATCCCCGGGAAGTACCTATCCAGTAATTTCCTTTGGAGTCGCATAAAATGGCATTGATAGCATCTGTAAAATCTTTGATGCCCGGCAGATAATAGCGTTTTAATACATAGGAAGTATCGCTGATTTTGTGTGCTATGAACAAGCCCTGATCGGTGCCTGCTAAAATTCTTTTTTTCTTATCATAACACAATGCAAATACACCTGTTCCTTCTATTCCTGCTACTTTGTGAAAAGTTTCTTTTTTCCGGTTAATGTAACACAATCCTTTTTCTGTACCTATCCAGGAATTTCCGGCGTTATCTTCACAAAACGACCAAACATTAATGGTGTGTGTTGAATAATCCCAGTATTGTTCCAGAGAATAATTTTGTAGTTTTTGTTTAAGCTTATCAAATTTACTAATCCCTCTTTCCGTTGCCAGCCAAATGATACCTGATTCATCCTGATAAATTTTATTCACTTTATTGTTCGCAAGAGAGAGATCTTTAATGGCTTCAGAAAAATATTTAGAAAATTGCAAAGCGGTATCTTTGTTTGACTTAGTGCTTAAATCAACGGCATTTAACCCATAATCTGTTCCAATCCATAATATTCCTTCGGCATCTTGAAAGATAGATTCTATGCGATTGTCAGAAAGTGAAAACACATTGTGAGCGGTATGAAAATAGGGATGCGATTTGAATAAAGGGTTTTTCAAATCCGTCTCATCTATCATTACCCTGTTCAATCCGTTTTTGGTTCCCACCCAAACATCTCCTTTTAAATCTTCAATAATTGAAGTTACATAAGGGTTCGATAAGGATTCATCTTTTGCTTCGCCGGTCAGAATCCTTTTAAATCCGTCGGTTTTAGGATTGTACATATTCAGTCCGTAATCGGTTCCCACCCAAATAAACCCCGAAGCGTCCTGCGTAATCGCTGTAACATTATTGGAGCTTAAAGAATGGACGTCATTGTGTTTATAAATAAAATGTTTCACCTGAATGCTTTCCAGGTTGCTGCCGGTTATTGTGATTTTACTTAATCCTCCATCGCGCGTGCCCACCCAAATGGTACCCAGCTGATCCCGGTACAGGGCCTTGATGGCAAGCTTACTGGCGGCTAAAGATCCGCCTGCCAAATTAGAAAGCGCAACAAATTCATCACTGTCAATTTTATAAATGTTCAAACCAGCTGCGGTTCCCACCCAGATAAATCCCCGCGGATCATAACATAAAGCAGTAATGCGATTGTTGGTTAGAGAAGCGCTGTCGTACAAATCGGGTTTATATACAACAAAAGTATAGCCGTCATAACGGTTCAAACCATCCTGGGTTCCAAACCACATAAAACCCCTGCCGTCTTGGATAACTTCATTTACTATATTGTGGGAAAGTCCGGCTTTAGTAGTGAATCTGCTGAACTTAATATCGTCGCTTTGCCCTGCCAAAAGGCGAAAACAAAGCAAGGAAAAAATGAGAAAACGTGCACTCAAAATAATTTGTTTTACTGCGCTTCTAAAGTAGGGAAAAAATGCTTTAGGGTTTACGCTTGTGTCTTTGAAGTTTTAGTAATTTACTAACAGAAGGGCGAAATCACTTCGACAGGAAAATATTTTTTCTTTTTTTGGAAGAAAAGCTATCGTAAAATTTCAATCTTCTTTTCTTGCCGTGCCCCGAAGAATAAGAATCTTTGTATTTACTGCCCGAACTTTTTTTGGATTTTACAGAGTAGCTATCGGTGTATTCTTGTTGTTGTTTGGAATTTCTTTTTGTTGAATAAGAATCATCTGATTTTGATTTTCTCTTTTGATAACTCTTGGCACTGTAACTATCGTGGTAATCATTTCTACCGCGGGGTGTTCTTACGGTGTCATCATAATAGGTTCTGTGGCAGCCTGAAAAAACAGCAGCGCTCAACACAAGTGATATGGTCACTAATCGAATCAAAATTTTACAAATAGTTAAATTATTTCCCTTTTTTATTGACCTTGCGCACCCGTCGCAACGGATTGTCCGGCTAAACTTTCTAAATCCCTGTCGAATAAATATAAACCTCCTTTATCGTTACCGATCAAATGTAATTTATCCATTATTTTTCTTGCTGTTGCTTCTTCTTCAATTTGTTCGGCAACGTACCATTGCATGAAATTATGAGTGGTGAAATCTTTTTCTTTCAAGCAGGTATCTACCACATTATTTATTTCTTCTGATACAAAAACTTCGTGTTTCAATAAACCTTCAAATAAAGCTGTTAGCGAAATAAAATCCACCGGAGGTTGTTTAAGGGCAGGTATTTTCGCTTGTCCGCCTCTTTCATTTACGTAGCGGACCAGTTTCAGCATGTGCGTTCTTTCTTCATCGGAATGGCGGTATAAAAA
>Ga0206974_1197_pt1 | contig 12356 bp, 11 predicted proteins | sample Alteio_BWOrgHeat_84_FD_152920 | JGI IMG/M metagenome (GOLD analysis project Ga0206974, IMG submission 152920) | Enriched cells from forest soil in Barre Woods Harvard Forest LTER site, Petersham, Massachusetts, United States -... | ecosystem: Environmental > Terrestrial > Soil > Temperate forest >... | reverse complement strand
ATCTGATCATTCTCGATCTACTTATGCCAATTAAATCCGGTGTCGAATTTCTCGAAGATTATCGTGACCTAGGCGAAACTTCCGCGGCCAAGGTCTTAGTTTTTACGAATTTGGAAAATGCGCCGGAAATCAATAAAGCGTTTCAGCTAGGGGCTGACAAATGCATTGTAAAAGCCTGGACAGGTCCTCAAGGTATGATTGAAGTAGTACGCCAAATAATTAAAGGAACAAAGTCCTCGTCTGTCACACCCACCCCGAAATAGATTATAGGTTCTTTAATCCTGTCACTACACCTTGTGCGTCGGACAAGGCTGTTTTTAGATCATCGTGGGCTAACTGTAATTCAGTTTTATAACCGTTTAGTATGGAATGGTCGCTATTATAGTCGCTTGGTTGCAGTGGTAATATTTTTGCCTCAATGCCCACAGAAGCAGAGTTGGCACTCGTAATGTTATTTTTCATATCATTCAATTCATTTTGTAAAGCTGTTACATCTTTGCCACTTGCCTTAGCTGCATCAAGACGTGTTTGTATTTTTTGGGATAAGGTTGTTAAGTTTGCCTCGTTTACAGTCTGACTATCGGCGACTCGAATCAACCAGCCTTTTGGTAGCAGTAAGGCATACACCCGATAATCGTTAAATATGCTTTGCGCATCAGTAATCGCTCCCGACACGGTGGTTTCTGCGTCCAGCTTTGTTTTTAGTGCAGTTAATCCAATTATTTCCTGATTTATTTCGTTTACCAGTGCCGTTTTATCACTGGCACTTAGTTTAGTTGTCGCATTTAGTTGGCTCAAAGCTGCATTAAGTGAAGTAATCCGCCTAGTGATCTCTTGATCGCCTTTTGCAATAATATTTTGTAGATGTTGTTGAGCGGTCGCTTGGCTCGCTGTCGATTTAGTAGTCGGTGTGGTAGCTCCAGTGCTGGTTGCTGCGTTCACACCCATGGGTGCGTACATAAGGGTAGTAACACTTAAAATTATTGCCGCTAAGATGCTCGTACGACGTCGAAAAAGTAGGCGTTTCATGTGTATTCCTTTACCTTAATTGGTTGGTACCTGAATTTGGCTTTGTTGGTCGTTGAGCGCATTGTCGGCGCTTGACATTGTTTGACTCTCGCTGTTTAGGGAGCCACTCGCCGCATTTACATCTGTTTGTAGACTTTGATTATCAGTACCTGGAGTCAGTGTATAGCTCGTGCTAGTCGCAGCTTGAAGCGGCTGGCTACCAGTTGTAACCGCTGCGGTTTGTGCTATCTGTGTGTGTCTATGCCGATATACTGCCCAGCCGGCAAGGCCTATGACAGCGATTACAGCGAGCAGCAACAGTATATGGATGATGCTACTGCCATCTTCAGTTGTAGGGTGGTGCAGTTGTTTCATTTGTATCCTTTGTTACGGATATTATTACATGTGATCCGAATCAGAATGTCAAGCTGCTTGAGCTTAACACGGACCACCGTATAATATAGTGTATTGTGGTTCGTGCTCCTAGCGCTTCAAATACGCCTCATACCGATTTATTGTCACATCTTGGGTGGCGTACGCTTATGGCAGTTGGTGTAGTCATTGTGCTCGCTGTTGTAGCTATTAGTCTCGTGCCAGAAATACGCGGCAGTTGGCGCAACGTGTCCCACCCAAATGGGCGTTGGCTTGCTATTGCGCTTGGTGCGTTTGGCTGTACGTTTGTGTTTTCTGCGCTTAATTACCGCGTACTTGCTAAACACAAGCTCAAAGTACATCGTATTATACTCGTGTTACTCGCCGGCAGTTTTGCGAATCGGTTGCTGCCAATTGGCAGTGGTGCGATTAGTGTAATGTATCTATTTCTTCGCAAACAGCGACATTCAGTCGCTGAAGCTGGTGCTGTGATTGCGATGAACAATGGACTCGGTATTATTGGTCACATTGTATTACTTACGGGGATTACTGCCTTGTATAAAATACCAAGTAAATATTCTACAGTTAACTTTAATGTAAAGGTGGTCATCGCCACCTCAATTGTAATTTGTATCGCAATTGCACTGATTTGGTTTAAGCGGATTCGTCGACAAGTGTTTCGGGTGATACGAAGTATTTTCAAGCAGCTCGGTACATATCGTGCCCACCCGTTGCGGCTGTTAAGTGCCTGCATGTTTGCTTTGGCGGTGACAGTGGGCTATACAATATGCCTTATTGCGAGCGCGCGCGCTGTTGGCGCGCACATGTCTCCGTGGGCGGGGTTTTTAGTATTAACAAGTGGCTTATTTACCGCAACACTAATACCGCTTCCGGGAGGACTTGGTGCTACAGAAGCAGGCCTCTTTACAGCTTTGGTAGTACTGGTTGGCGTGTCGCCACCACTAGCACTCGCCACAGTCGTAGTCTACCGATTGATTACCTACTGGCTGCCAGCAATTGTCGGAGCAATCACGTTAGATATAACTGCCGCTCGTGGCTACATCTAAAGAGACTCATTAACAGGTTTATTTTTTAATCGTTTTTATTAAAGAATCCGAGATAAATAATTGGCAAAATACCTGCACTATTGATAATTAAGACAACCAAAAACCATATAAGCTGTTTGTGCTGCGCTGATTGCCATAAGGCAATTGCTTTCCAAACTAGTTCCCATACTGCGAGGACTATCAGTACTACAATTATCCAATGGTGAGTGTGCCAATATGTACCGTTGTTTACTGCAACAAGTTGCCACATATATCATTCCTCCTATTTACGTAATATAGTGAAACGAGTGAGCTTTATCTATGATTAACTGCCCACTCCATTCGTTAAAATCTTACTAAAGCACCTCTTATTATGTATAATAGCTTATGGTTATGAAAACAGTGAAGCGGCTCATTGTTCGTCTCCGTAAGAGATTGTGGTTAAAGTGGCGCCGTACATGGCGGATGGTTCGGCGTCAAATTCAAGCCCGTCCGTATGTTGTACTACCTCTTGCCATACTTATTATTGGTCTGGCGGTTTTGTTTATTGGCCAATCAATTGCCCATCAGGCGTATGTATTAAGCGACCAGGCAATTAGCTTGATCAGTCAAACGCCAACACCAGTTCCCAATTCTCCCCAGACCTTTAGTTATGACCGTAAACAGAAGGCTTATTTTCTTAATCAATCTGATATAAAGAATAATCTTTCTATTCCAACTGCATCGAGTCCGATGCAAATTGGGCAACAAAAATCGGCTTTTAGTGCTTCATTACCACATAACTTTAAAGATGGGATGACCTATTATGACAACAAATTAGGTCTATCGCTGAAGTTTGTACCACAATTTTCGGGAGACAGTGCCGGTAGTAACGCTACTAATCATGTGGTGTATCCGATTCATGACGGGCGGCAAGCTGTGTATACAACTGAGCCCGACGGGGTGCAAGAAGACATAATATTTAATCATTACGTAAGTAATACTGCGACCTTTACGTTTCGACTCGATTTACCCGCCGAGCTAGCCGCTCGCCAGTTACCCGGCGGAAGTGTTGGCATCTATTCTGCCGAATCAGCGTTATATGGCAACGTCAGTGCTTCAGACGCCAAAGACCGAGCCTTACTCGAAAAAGCTAGAAAAAGTGGTCAAAAAAACAATCTAGATTTTGTGCTTGTTCGTCCAATAATCCGAGAAAATGGAGTGCTTGCATCTGATCCGGAACGATCATCAGCAGCCATGTCGTTAAACAACAATATACTAACGATAACGGCCAGTGGACTGAGTCGTCTGAAGTATCCAATCACGATTGACCCGTCGGTATTACTTAGTTCAGCTCCTGATTTTGCAACGAACGGTGTGAGTGAAAGTAATAGTATGGTTTTCGATAATAATGGCGGAATATATCCTGCTCCCCTCACAAGTGGCCAAACAGGCAACTTTTCGACGGATGCTGGAACTGGCGCGCCTACAGTTATGTATAGTGCAGCTGCTGCTTGGAATACGTTTACATTTACGGCTGGTGGCTGTACAGCTTTTGCAAGTGGTACGTGTTCGGCAATCAGCGCACACGTATGGCAAAATCCTAATATTGGGGGTAGTGGCAGCTATACCGATGACGGAGCAGTGCTTGGTACTGCTGTCTATGGTGCCGGTGCTGCAGTTTATGACGGCTATTTATATGTGTATGGAGGCTGTACAGCGAATGCCAGCGGCAACTGTTCGGCAGTGACAAGTACTTTGCAATCTGCAACTATCAGCGGCAGTGGCGCGCTCGGTTCGTTTTCATCGTCTACTCCAACGGGTAGTATTGCAATGTATGGAGAGCAGCTTGTGGCATACCACAGCTTTTTATACGTCATCGGAGGTTGCACTGTCGGCACTGCCTCGACCGATACCTGTAGTACGTTTAATAATAATTCCGGAAATATGAAAACCCAGTACACTCCCATTAATGGTGATGGCACAGTTGGCTCGTTTACTACTACTGCTACAGGGGGTACGCCAGCACCAAGATTTATGTTTGGAGCAACAGCCGTAAACGGCTATATGTATATTGCCGACGGCTGTGTGGCGAATGGCTGTAGTGCTGCAAATACTTCCAGTGACGTTGAATCAGCACCAATTAACTCTTCGGGCACAGTTGGTTCATGGACCGTGATAAATGCAAATAATACGTCCCGGTTTGGTCTTGGATTTGCTTCACTCGACGGCTATCTTTATGTCGAAGGTGGCTGTACGGGTATTTCAAGCAGCAACTGTGCAGGATTTACCAATACTGGAGAGTACGCAACAATGTACCCTGATGGTACGATTGGCCCATGGATTGCGAACGGCACCATGGTAGCTGGTCTATTTGGTATCGGTTTGACGAATGAAGTGAGTTGTACAGGAGGTGCCTGCACTCCTGCACTGAATACGATTGGTGGTTGTGCCAGTATGGCAAGCGGAAACTGTACTCTTACATCGACTAATAATGAGACAACTGGGAAGCCGTCAGTGACACAATCAACGATGGGCGAAAACGCTTCGGTTAAAACTGCTGCAAATAACCCTACGCTAGGTGTGGCAGCTGCTGCAGATATTGCTTATAACGGTTTTTTGTATGCAGTAGGCGGTTGTCCAGGAGTTGGTGGAGGTTCGACTGTTGACATCGTTGATTGTAGTGGGGCACATAACGGCGTAGTGCCTACGACCGATATTCAATTTACACAAATTAACCAAACTACTGGTGACGTGGGATCGTGGAATACGACGACAACAGCTTTGCCAACTGGTTTATCTGGTGAAGGTGCCTTCTTTTTTGACAACCGACTGTACGTTGTTGGTGGATGGACAGGAGCAAGTCTTATTACAACAATTTCTCGGGCGACAATAGGTGTATTGTCTTCGTCTTGTGGTAGTGGGCACGGTCCTGGTGATATTTGTACAGCTTTCGCCACAGTCACAGCAACGGTACCAGTAGCAAGAGCTGAATATGGTTTGCAAGTGTGGAATGGGTATGTCTACATCGTTGGTGGCTGTAAAAGCTATGGTACTAATTTCTGTGCTTCAACCGCGAATATTACCAACGATGTGTATCAAAGTTCAAGAATTAACACCTCGACATATGACATACCAAATTCTTGGACATCAACAACATTACCATGGTCAACTATCGGACCGGTGAGCGCAGTAAATGGGAATTATTTGTACGTGGGCGGCGGTTGTACTACAGTTGCAGCCGGTGCTTGTAGCGCTACCACTACCAACTTCGATTATGCATCATTATCAGCGAGCAACGGGAATGTAGGCACCTGGACTGCTGTGGGGAACGTATTGCCTACTGGTAACTCATATGGTGGTGAGATGGCAATAACAAATAGTGTTATCTATTTTCACGCGGGGTGTGCCACTACTTTTAATAGTGGCGGTTGTAACGGTTTTAACAGTACAGAATACTATAACTCTCTGGTTGATGGTCAAACGACGAACCATACTTGGACTAATGACGGCACCTCTTTTGGTAACTTTTATTTTGGCAGTATGATGATGTATCAAGGTTACGAATATATGTTTTCAGGATATGTAAGTAACGCGGGTGCCACACACGGAGGTGAATTTAGCTATCCCGGTTTTAACAATGGGGGTCCAGGGACGATCGGTAGCTGGGTTGATACGTTAAACTATCCATTTGCTCAAGGAAGAGAAGAATTGTCAGCGACAATTTATAATGGTTTTATATATTCTGGAGGTGGATTTAATGGATCTGCAACTATATATAGTGATCTTTGGGTTGCTAGCATTAATCTAAATGGTAGCTTAGCGTCATGGACCCAACTGTCGAGTAATAGCTTACCCCAAAATAGCAGCATAGGAGTCGGATCTTTTTGTTTGACAGCATATAATGGTTACCTTTACACATTTGGCGGAGACAACGAAGCGGGCACATATTATAATGCTTCATATTATATGGGAGTAAGCCCGACGGATGGAACAGCTCTAACGAACTGGACAAATTCAGGCAATAACTTGCCGGTACATCTGTCTGATATGGGTTGCGTGGCTTATAATGGATATTTATACAGCGTTGGCGGGTGGAATAACAATAAAGCTGGAGGGGCAGCTTATGACACAGTTGCATACAAATCCCAGATCCAGTCAAGCGGCGCAGAAGGCACATGGGCCTCAACGGGTGGAGGTTTGTCGGTATCGAAAGGTGATGGGGCGTTAGTTGTAAACAACTCAGCCAACCCGTACCTGTTCTTCCTCGGAGGAAATACAAACACAGGTACTTTTGCAGATACAGTTGAAGAGGCAACTATAAATACAAGTACCGGAGCTTTATCATCTTTTACGGTAGCTGCAGCTTTTCATAATGGTCGTGCGTATCCTGGGGCGGCTATGATAAATGGATTTCTATATGTTTTTGGTGGGGAAAACAGTGTTGGTGGCGGGACAAATGATGATCAAACCGCCTGGGTTGGTCCGACTGGTTTAATCGGACCTTTTCAACAAACTTATATGGCTGGCGGTGCACAAACTACGGGTATGACAGATACTGTCTTTGATTTTGGCTATGCATCAACAAATGGTCGCGTATATGCAATTGGAGGCCTATCTAGTGGTACAGCACTTGCAAAAACTCAGGGTGGATGGGCACGTACTATTTCAAACATCGGTGAAGCATCAAAATTGATTACCTTTGATGCAAGCGTGACACCATATGCGCAAATGTCAACTGGTGATTCAAACTCGACATATAGTTATGTACGAGATAAGTTTGCCTATGCTAATGCGAGTTGTACTACATTCCCAACAAATACAAACTTGTTACGACTTGATGATCAGATCACTGCCCAAGTCAACAGTTCAATCACTAACTTCCCGAGTAGTATTACTGATGGATGTAGCACGGTAACAAATGTTGCAAAGTACCTGTGGTTTAATGTCTACATAAATAATCAGACCAATCTAACATTGCCCATATTGTCTACTGCAGATCAATATGGTTGGATAGAAAATGAAAACATCTGGTATCGTCCGAGCCCAACTCAGTGATTACGTGGCGGCAAGACATTTAATGGTCAAGTGCTTCAATCGCTTGACGCCCCACCCGATTGATTCGTGGCTTATCTTAATATGATGACTACGATATGTCATCAGAGATCTCAAGACGTTCAAGGTCTGTATTTTAGTACAAGTACATCAAAAGTAATCTGGGTTCGCTCAGTGCAATAAATTGACACAACTATTGTTTTAAGTCTAGGGTTGCGGAGAATTGTTAGCTGGCGGCTGATGCACCTGACCCTCAGAAGGTGTAGTTACCTGAACCTGTGTCGGTGCTGGTGCTACTGGTTCTGTCGGTGCGATAGTACTAGGGACGATTGGTTGCGGTTCAGCAGAATCCTGAGTTTGAGACTGAAGCGGCTGAGCTGCTGACGAAGTTATATCCGGTGTAAACGAAGAAACGCTTTGAGTAGGTGTAACGTTTGGCGTCACAGATGGTGTAGGCATTGGTGCGGCCGTCGCAGGGGGTGGCGTTGGTGAGAATGTGGGGTTAGATGGCGACGATGCCTGACCATTGTATTGAGCCTTGCCGAAGGCAAGCATGGGAAAACCTATGAATGGTAACAAATAAAGCACGGCACCAAATGCAGTGCTTTTCCCAAATTTTTGACTTAGTTCGAGATAGGCAATAAGCTGTAACACTGCACCAATAATATTGATAAACGGTACAAATAAGAGCAGTGACCACCAACCCGGTTTGCCTGATATTTCAAATAAAACCCAGTTGCTATAAATGGGGATGATTGACGCCCAACCTGGCCTCCCAGCCTTCTTGAACACTTTCCACATACAGATGATGAGAAAGACTATGAGTACAAGGAAGAGCACTGCTACTATAAGCAACGCCATCCAATTTACTTTAGTTTGGACTGATCCGGTAGGGGTGAGGGCATATGTTTGCCCAAAGTGTAGCAAATGATAAAACATGCTTATGGTTTACAGCGTAACACGGAGATTGTCTTACGGCAATAGTTTTTCCAATGCCTATTTTTGTAACTCGTCAAACATGGCTAAAAGAAACTCAATATTTTCGGGTTTGTTCGGAAGGAGCTCGTTTGCCTCAGAGGTGTAGAACTGATGACGACGTAAAATAGATAGTTCATTTTGAATGAATTCCTTTAGTTGAAGACGGGAGAAATGGGGTATGCCTAGTGATTCTTCTAAAATTTGTTTTGCTTGGGACCAGAATTGGTCTGGCGGACATCCAAAACTACTTAAATCAGCGTCAGCGACGATGCTCGCTAAATAATCGCCAGATTTCACCGACTGGACGAGCCCACCGTTTTCAAATGTGACTACCGTAGCTGCGATGAGTTCAGTAATTCGCTTCATATCTAACGCTGAAAATGTGTTAGTACTTGCAAGTCGCTGAGAGGTAAGTTGGATGCTTTTTTCCTCATTCACGCCTGGTGCGATGCCATGCACAAGGTCATGATGCGCTATTCCTAGCAAGACCAGGGTTGCATCATGCTGGGTTAGCTTCTGTCGCTCAATCGCTAATTTGACGATATCCAGTCCGTATGTCAGACAGTTATACGTATGGTCTCTGTTATGATACGCCAGAGGATGATTACTGTGCGGACCATACTTTGTATTAATGTCCTCGAGTGCTTGATTAATTAAATGAAGTACAAGCTTTGGTTGCTCACAAATCAGCGACAAATCCACAGTAAACTCTTCCATAACCTAAGCTTTATTCAATGTCTTCTTGAGTGGCAAGTACTCCGAGGCCGCCCAGCACAAATGCTGCTTCTAAGAAACCGGCACTCACAGCCTGTCGTTCAAATAGACAAAAAGCAATGGTCAGCAGTACCATCGCTTTGATTGTGGTACGCATCTGCTCAGCACCACCAGAATCCGGTCGGGCGAACTCCTCATATTCCATAATCAGATACCATACGCTTGATTCAAATGCGGTGCAAGCTAAAAATGAAAAAGTTTCGCCGGACGATTTACTTTATTACAATTTTAGAAAAGCTAAGAGGTGATACACCAAAAACGCCGGCCAGAATAATGCCTTAAGAAATGCCAATATCACCAGCCAAAAAGTACCTGAGTGAATATGTAAATAATAGACAAGAGCCCCAATGAAACCCAAAAACCATATGCCGCCACTGCCGCCTGTTTTTATAACTTTTTTAGAACGGTGAATGCTCGCTTTTTCACTTACCATCGTATTCCTCCTTCTCTCATTAAAGCATAGTTGGATTGCAGTAGTGAACTATAAAGGCGTGAGATAATATTGGAGTTGTCCTACAGAACCATCACTTAGTAGAGTGTTTGCTGCCATCTCGCCATTTCCGGTTGTGGGATCAATAGTAGCGGAATTACCATAAATAAATGTCGGATGCGGACCACCGCTTACCACAATTTCAGCATGTCCACCGTCGTAGTTAAAATACGCAATATCGCCTGCTTTCGGAATGTAATTACTTGGATCGTGTAGTGTGAGTCCCATGTATTGCAAATTGTTCGCATTATTTTCATTCCATCCATCTGCTTCACCACTTTGAAACGGATAACCCGCGGTTTTATAGACATAACTAACGAAATCAGCGCACCACTCTTCATAAGGGGCGCCGTAAGTGTACTGGGTCAGCAATGCTTCGTGTGATTGACCGGCAGTGTGCCAGTGGTTCCATTCTAGTGCCGCTGTACATGCAATCTTTTCGCCCTCATTATTGCCCATACATGACTGAACTGCTGTCCCGTTAGATGATGACCATTGTTGCGCGCCTGAACTGGTATTACAGCTATCAATCACAAGTTGTCGATCTGTTTTTCCCGAGGGAACCGTCAGACACAGACCGCTGTTAGGATTTTCCAGTGCGCCTCCACTAGGAAGCCACACTTGCCCAGGTGTTGAATTACAGCTTGATAATACCACCTTGCTACTTTCAATGATGTCATTATTCTTAACGGTAAGGCACCAGCCATTATGTACTAAGGCCAAGTTTTTTATTTGCCATTCTTGGGCAGGTGAATTGTTACATAGCCAACTGTCAATTGGGTTATTTGGCTCATATGCGTTTTGGTAGTCGTCTAAACAATAACCGTGTATGCCAGCATTGATATGAGGCACGGCAGCGGTGACATGGTGTGATATTGTACGCAAGCCAAAACCGAGAGCTATAAGGAATACGGCGATCTTAAAAAGATACCTAATTTTAAAACGTGATTTTGGTGCAGGTGCACGTACGCGGATTGGTTTCACTGATGAATTTTTGTTTTAAGCTGACCATACTACATATATACCAAAAACAACTATTTGGCAAGTAAAATAACGCGACAGAAAGGTTATGTAATAAATTACCTTGTTTGCACTACTGGTCAATCAGGTGGCTTTAGTATATTCTTACTATAAACATATTCGTTATAAATGAAAAAATTACACGTTACCGCACTTATTAGTTTGGCCTTGGCGGGTATAGTAATTGGCATTGTCACACTTGTTGGGCGACATACCACACAACCCTCGCACGCTGTAAACCAAATTCCCACGACCCCAAATACACCGGCCGCCAGTAGCGTTCCTTTTGATACGTATCGGGTATTGCGTCTCACTGATTCAGAGAATGACCAAGGTGGCGGTGGAGCGGCTGACCCCTATTTACAAGAGCAATCAGAGCATTTTGGTGTCATCGTTGATGGGGTGAGTGACTATAGTGGTAAGATTGCGCAGATGCACGCCTGGTCAACTGACGCTAATAACACAAATAACGGTAAGCCGATTATTGTACTTGCATATCAAGGCGGTAGCCATATAGGCGGCTGCACGAACGCGGTAAAAATTGGCTCGATGGCTGTCGATCCTGCAGGCAATTACCTATCAACCCAGGCATATCCCAACAGTTTTTTGATGGATATTACCCAAAGTGGTTGGCAGTCGTATATCGCAACGCATTCCCAGAGTACACTGAGCAGTGATGGGTATGATGGTGTCTGGATGGATGTGCTCGGCCCGGAGAGCCTAAGCAATGGGTATAACATCGCAGTTAAAAAAGATTGTAAAACTCAAGATGCTACAGATACGAATAAGGTTCCTGCTAACGCCAATGGTGCGCCAATTTCGTCAACGACGTGGATTCAGGGCGGCGCTGCTGTATTGTCTGCTATTCATGGCGCAACTAGTGGCCATACACTGGGCTTTAATGGCGTGCGGCCTGGTGGGTTAGGATATAATTCGGATCCATTATTACAAAATGCTGATATAGGCATGACCGAGAACTGGATGTTTGGTGAAAATAAGACGACCGTCGCATCTTTTACCTATTGGAAAGCCAACGTCGATGAGCTAATCAATGCACACAATATGGGTAAAAGCGTCCAGGCCTATACCAAAATGCCCGATGTCGCAGAACCCGAACAAGACGTAATTCATAAATTTACACTTGCCTCATTTCTGCTTGGCACCGATGGAAATCAGTATTTCCAATTTCGTACCGCAAGAACTTTTATGCGCTGGCAACCAGTAACAAGCACTTACCCAAATGGCCTTCCGTGGTACAAGAACTTGCTCATCGGTAAACCAACCGGTACCTACTCTGCTATTGGTGGAGCCAGTGGTTGTCAGTGCATGTATACGGTAATGGTTTCACCCGCAGTGTAACTTCCTGTGGTGGTTGAGACAGTGACAAGTAACGGATATGATCCGTTTGCGAGCGTTGTTGAATCCCAAGATTTTGTGCATGGTGACACCGCACAGGACACTACCAGACTACCATTAATTTGGATACTGATACCAGTGATTGCGCCGCTGCCAGCGGTGACGCTCGTCCCCACTGTTACACTTTTACCGCTGACTGTGGTCGGGTTTGGATTCGTGATGGTGATCGTCGGTGGCACTGTTGATGGCGTTCGAGACAACAATATTTCGGCAGTCTG